>OHCF01000216.1_pt1 | contig 41752 bp, 38 predicted proteins | sample 1577511 | NCBI WGS metagenome assembly OHCF01 (sample SAMEA3879568, study PRJEB24766) | human gut metagenome | biome: human-associated habitat; feature: feces | place: USA | collected 1985/1987 | reverse complement strand
GTATGCAGCGCGCACCAAAATCAATATTCCACTTCCTGATTGGCCGGTGTTTCCAGCAGCTCCGGGTTTTCCAGCAGCGTCTTGAGCAGGCGGATGGTCTTGGAGTAATAATAGCCGTCTGCCAGACGCTCATCAATGGTGAGGCCCAGATCGAGCATTTCACGCATTTCGATCGTGCCGTCCTCGTGATAGACCGGACGCTTCGACTTTTCGCCGATGATGCAGAACACGGAGCAGGTGCCCCAGTTCGTCAGATGATGATAGCCGCAGTTGAGCTTAATGGAGCCAAGATTGGAGATCACACACGTCGTATAATACGGGTCTGTCTCAATGATGCTGGCGGGTATCCAGCCGTGGATATCCAGACGCGTCAGGATCCAGACCAGGAACTTGCCAAGGAAGCGCGGCATATGGTTGAAGAAATCCATGTTGTCGGTCGAGGAATCGACCTTATGGACATCCTTGCAGTCAAGGATCTGATGGCGCAGATCCTCGTGGATGGACTCGACGTTGGATTCGTCCTTCGCGTGAATAACGGCCAGCGCCTCCGCCGCCTCGTCCGCAAACTGCTTCTTTACAACGAAGGACATGGATACCTCATTGCGCTGATAGAAGTTCTTGTTGGCAATGAATCGGTTCATCTTCGGGCGCAGCGTGATCGTCTTGACGAGTCCTGCCACGATAATATGGAACATGGTGTAGGGGAACTCTGTCTCCGACTCGTTTTTCTTTTTGAGATACGCGTTCATATTGGTGAGGTCGATCGTTTCTCTGATATAGGCCTCGTTGTCGCAGCGGTTCGGGTAGATCAGCGGCGTAATAAAGTGCATACCGTCCAGATCGCGCAGCAGCACACCGTCCTTCCGGTCGCCCCAGCGACGTTTTTTCTTTTCCATTGTAATCACACACCTTAATTAACGGAAATCCGCCAAGAATGTCTATAAGATACCAGACAGCGGCATAAAATGCAAGCCTGAACCACAAAATACAGGTCAAATCACGGAAAATGTACACATCTGTTTTTCTCACATGGGCACTTGTCAGGAATCAAGAATTGAAGTTGTGAAAAATTCACAAAAGAAAACTCGAAATTTGAGGCATTTTTCATATTTCAGCACTTGACATCGCTAAAGTATGTGGGTATAATGAGGCCATCATTTCAAGGAGGTGCGCACCATGATGCAGTTCACGGCAAAGCAGAATACCGCTTGTTCCGATGCGTCCAGCTGCGCACCGGCTACCTGCTGTGCAGCATCCGCCTGCACGGCTGATTCTGCCGCAGTCTGCAAGGACACTGCCATTCTGGCAGTGTCCTTTTCTATTTCCATTCTGGTGCTTGTATCCATTTGCATTCGCGTTTTCCCCATTATCGGCCTGTTGGTACTTCTGGTACTGGCATGGGGCCTTGTAAACGGAATGCTTCTTATTATGATGTACAAGCTTAAAAACGCAAAAAGCGACAGGATTTGGATCCCTGAAGCGGCCTGAGGGCCGGACTTATCCGGGCATTCGAAGCGGTTCTGCTTTTTGCAGAGCCGCTTTTTGAATAGCAAAACAGCAAAAAGAACAAAGTGAGGTAAATGAAAATGAAAAAAGCAATGAAACTCGTAAGCCTCGTTCTGGCAGTCGTGATGCTGCTGGGCTGCCTGACAGCCTGCGGCTCCAAATCCGCCACCACGGATGCAACAGCTTCTACTGACACAGCGTCCAATGACACTGCCGCTGCCTCTGACGGCGGCGAGATCGTCATCGCTCTCATCAGCAACACGACCGGCGACTATGCCCAGTACGGCCAGCCCGTCCGTGACGGCGCAATGCTCTATATCAATCAGCTGAACGCCAATGGCGGCATCAACGGCAAGCAGGTCAAGGTTCTGGAATACGATGACAAGGGCGACGGCGTTGAGGCTGTCAACGCGTACAACCTCGCCTGCGACAACGGTATCACCGCTGTCTTCGGCGCTACGCTGACCGGCACGACCATTGCGCTGGCTGATGCGACCTATGAGGACAATATGCCGCAGGTCACCGCTTCCGCAACCGCTACCGGCGTCACCGTCATCGACCCGGCTGACCCCGAAAGCGAGATCCGTCCCAACGTCTTCCGCGCCTGCTTCATCGACCCGTATCAGGGCGAAAAGATGGCAAACTACGCCGTTGAAAAGCTGAGCGCCAAGACCGCTGCTGTCTTCTATCAGACCGGCAACGACTACTCCGAGGGCCTGATGAACGCGTTCGTGGAAAAGGCTGCCGAGCTTGGCCTGGAGATCGTCGACACCGAGGCATTTGCCGAGGGCGATAAGGACTTCAAGGCCCAGATGACCAACATCGCCGCTGCCGATCCCGACGTTGTCTTCGCTCCCATTTACTACGCTGAGGCTGGTCTTGCCATCACGGCAGCCCGCGCAGCTGGCTGCGACGCAGTCTTCATGGGCGGCGACGGCTTCGGTTCCGTCAAGAACTACGCTTCCGCGGAAGATCTCGAGGGTTCTGTCTACTGCTCTGGCTACGCGCCCGGCACGGATTCCGTCAAGCAGTTCGAAGAGGATTACAAGGCTGCTTATAATGTCGACGAAATCCCCAACATGTTTGCGCCTCTGGCATACGACGCTGCCATGCTGCTCTGCGAGGGTCTGAAGGCTGCCGAAGAGCAGGGCCTGACCGCTGGCACTGACGAATACAAGCAGGCTGTCATCGACGCCATCAAGAACATGAACGGTACCGAGGGCATCACCGGTTCCTACTCCTTCGACGAGTACAACAACCCCATCAAGCCCGTTGCCATCATCGAGCTGACCGGCGGCGACGAGGTCTATCAGGAAATGTACTAAAACTTCCAATTCGCATTGCATCATGCGAAGAAACGCGTTATAATCAGTAAGAATTTGTCGGTTCCTGCCTGATATAGCATGAACCAGCCGGACAGGTACGGAGTGCTTCTCCGTACCTGTCCACGGCGGACATCGGATGGACGGTTCCAAGCGCACTTGGCGCCGGCCATCGGGTGTCCGCAATAGAGAAGGAAAGTGAGGTATCAACATGAACCTGTCCCTGCTGCTCTCGCAGCTGTTCAATGGCCTCCAGACAGGCTCGATCTACGCGCTGGTGGCACTTGGCTACAGCATGGTCTACGGTATTATCCTGCTTTTGAACTTCGCACACGGCGACATCATCATGGTCGGCGCATATGCCGCCTTTTACGCCATGACGAACTTCCATCTGCACCCCATCGTATCTGTTATCATCGCGGTCATTACCAGCACGCTTCTCGGCGTTGTGATTGAAAAGGTTGCCTATACGCCGCTGCGCAAGGCGCCGAGACTGAGCCTGCTTATCACCGCGATCGGTATCTCGTTCCTTCTGGAAAACGGCGCGCAGCTGCTCTTTGGCTCCGATACGAAGAGCATGGATCCCATTGTTCCGGGCAATATCTCGCTCGGCTCTGTGACCATCAGCAATGCGGCGCTGCTGACTATCGTTGTGACTATCATTGCAATGGCAGCCCTGACCGTCGTTGTACAGAAGACGAAGCTCGGCAAGGCCATGCGCGCCGTGTCTGAGGATATGGGCGCGGCACAGCTGATGGGCATCAGCTTGAACAGAACGATCTCCTTTACGTTCGCCATCGGCTCGGCGCTTGCCGGTATTGGCTCTGTCTTGTATCTGTGCGCCTATCAGCAGGCGTCGCCCACGATGGGCTCTATGCTGGGCCTGAAGGCGTTCGTTGCCGCCGTCCTCGGCGGTATCGGCTCGATCCCCGGCGCGATGATCGGCGGCTTTGCCATTGGTCTTCTCGAAGCGCTCGTTTCGGCAGTCGGTCTTTCCATCTGGAAGGACGGCGTTGTATTTGCGATTCTGATCGTCGTTCTGCTGGTCAAGCCGACCGGTATTCTTGGCCGTCCGCAGACGGAAAAAGTGTAAGGAAGGGGAGACGGACTATGAAGAAAACACGATCTGCCATCCGCATTCCCATGCCGCTGCGGTATCTGATCAATCTTGTGCTGATCCTCGCGCTGTGGTTCGTGCTGTATACGCTCATTCAGAACGGAACCATCACAAACTATTGGAGCGGCATTCTCATCACTGTCGGCATCAATATCATCCTCGCAACCTCGCTGAACGTCGCGACTGGCTATCTGGGCCAGCTCCCGCTTGGACACGCGGGCTTTATGGCGGTCGGCGCATATGCGGGCGGCATTTTCATGAAGGCTGTCCCGGTGCAGGAGCTTTTGAAATCCGGCAATACGGGCGCTGCCATTCCCTATATCCTGCTGGCGCTGCTGATCAGTGCGGTCGTTGCCGGTATCTTCGGCATTCTGATCGGCATCCCGGCGCTGCGTCTGCGCGGCGACTATCTGGCAATTATCACGCTGGGCTTCGGCGAGATCATCCGCGTCATCCTGACGAACATTGACTCCGTGATCGGCAAGGACTTTACATATGGCGCAGCCGGTCTGAAGCGTATTCCAAAATATTCCTCATTTACACTGGTGTTTATCTGCGTGGTCGTGTCCTGCTATATCATCCACACGATCATGAAATCCCGCCATGGCCGTGCAATCCTGTCTATCCGTGAAGATGAGATCGCGTCCGAGAGCGTCGGCGTGCAGACGACGTATTATAAGACGTTCGCGTTCGTCGTCTCCGCTATGATGGCCGGTATCGCGGGCTGCCTGTACGCAGGCTATATCGGCTCTTTGTATCCCTCGACGTTCAAGTTCATGAAGTCCATTGAAATTCTGGTCATGGTCGTGCTTGGCGGCATGGGCTCCATGCTGGGTTCGATCCTGTCGGCAACTGTGCTCACCATCCTGCCGGAGCTGCTGCGTTCGTTCTCGGATTACCGCATGGTCGTATACTCTCTGGCACTTGTCGTGATGATGATCTTCCGGCCGAAGGGACTGCTCGGCAGCTACGATTTCTCGCTTTCCCGCAGCCTTGAAACCTTCCTGAACCGGCTGCTCGGACGCACAGAAAATCCAAAGAAGGAGGCGGCAGACAATGAGTAACAAATGGGTCAATCCACAGCCCAAGCTTGTTCCGCAGCCGTACACGAACCTGCTGACGGAACGTGACATCGGCAAGCCTCCGATTCTGGAAACGCGCCACCTCGGCATTGACTTCGGCGGTCTGACCGCTGTTGCCGACTTCAACCTCGCCATCGGCCGCACGGAGATCACCGGCCTGATCGGCCCGAACGGCGCAGGCAAGACGACGATTTTCAATTTGCTGACCAACGTGTACAAGCCGACCCGCGGCTCTATTCTTCTGGACGGCGTTTCAACAGAAGGGAAGAGCACGGTCGAGGTCAACCACATGGGCATTGGCCGAACCTTCCAGAACATCCGCCTGTTCCGCAATCTGACCGTTCTGGACAACGTTTTGATCGGCCTGAACAATGAAATGAAATATTCCGCCGCTTCCGCCATTCTCCGCCTGCCGGGGTATTGGAGACGCGAACGCATTGCAAAGGAGCGCGCGCTGGAGCTGCTGAGCATTTTCAACATGGAAAATGTGGCGGATCATTTGGCAGGCAGCCTGCCGTATGGCGCACAGCGCCGGTTGGAGATCGTCCGCGCACTGGCGACGAATCCGTGCCTGCTGCTGCTGGATGAGCCTGCCGCCGGCATGAACCCGTCCGAAACGAGCGAGCTTATGGAGAATATCGTGAAGATCCGAGACACCTTTGGCATCGCAATCATGCTGATCGAGCACGATATGAACCTTGTAATGGGCATCTGTGAGGGCATCTGCGTTCTGAACTTCGGTAAAATCATCGCAAAGGGCACGCCGAACGATATTCAGGCCAATCCGGCCGTTATCGAAGCGTACCTCGGCAAAAAGAAGGAGGGCTGAGATATGTTGCTTTCCGTCAATGATCTTCATGTCTACTATGGCGCAATTCATGCGGTCAAGGGCGTTTCTCTCGAGGTCAACGAGGGCGAGATCGTCACGCTGATCGGCGCAAACGGCGCAGGCAAGAGTACTGTTCTGAACACGATTTCCGGCCTGCTTCGCGCGAAGACCGGCACGATTGAGTTTATGGGTACGCCGATCAACACTATGGCCCCCAACAAGATCGTCCAGCTTGGCCTTGCGCAGTGCCCGGAGGGCCGCCGCGTGTTCGCACATATGACCGTCGAGGAAAACCTCGAAATGGGCGCGTATACCCGTCCGAACAGCTCCATTGAGGGCAATCTTGAGCACGTATATGAGCTTTTTCCGCGTCTAAAGGAGCGCAGCAAGCAGATCAGCGGTACGCTCTCCGGCGGCGAACAGCAGATGCTTGCCATGGGCCGCGCCATGATGTCAGAGCCGAAGCTTCTGATGCTGGACGAGCCGTCTATGGGTCTGGCGCCGATCCTGGTCGAGCAGATCTTCGATATTATCCGCGAGCTGCACAAGGCCGGTGCGACCATCCTGCTCGTCGAGCAGAACGCGCAGATGGCGCTGCAGGTAGCAAACCGCGCTTATGTTCTGGAAACCGGCAAGATCACGCTCTCCGGTTCCGGCAAGGAGCTTCTTGAAAGCGATTCCATCAAAAAAGCCTATCTGGGCGGTTAATCGCAGCATAAAAACCAGACAGCACGCAGCTATGGCTGTGTGCTGTCTGGTTTTTCTATTTCTTGCAATTCGGGGAACCTCCTGCTATAATAGCGGCAGCAGACAATTTGCCTGCAAATACGAAGCAGAAAGGGTGGTTTTTTATGAAATTGAGTCGTGTATGGAGGGTTCACGCTTCCTAACCCTCCGAATCAAATTTTGGAGGAAACAGCATGAAAAACCAGATCATCATCCGTGAAGCGATTTCAGAAGCCGATACTGCCGCCTTTTGGGAGCAGCTTCACTCCTATCACAAGCGGGATATTTTCCCTGACCCGGAGGACGAAAACCTCAAGCATTTTCTGAGCGATACGGAATACCGTGTGCAGATCGAACACGTGCACAACCGGCTGCAGGACAGGTGCTATTACCTGTTTTTTGAACGAAATGGTCAGGATATCGGCTTCACGCTGCCGGCGATCTTCACCTCAGAGGACGGGAAATGCTTCATTTTGGAGTTCTGCATTTTCCCGGAGTTTCGCGGCGGCGGCACGGGCCGGGAGTGTGCCGCTGTGCTACTGGAATGGGCGAAGGAACACGGCGCACGCTATGCGGAGCTGAATTACGGCGGAGATGAACGGCGCCTCCGGTTCTGGAAGCGTGTCGGATTTGTAGAAAACGGCGTTGACGAATGGGGCGAGCCGCTGATGCTCCTTCCGCCCGCAGAGGCAGTGCCATTCACCGTGGAGCTTTTGAACGATCCCACCGATTGGCAGCTTTTGAAGCTGGAAAACGGCTTCAAATGTGAAATTGGCGAGGAATCACTTACAAAAATCCAGCAAAAGCAGCTTCAGCAGGCCGTCCGAGAGGGGAGAATTACATTCTTCATGGCCAAGCGCGGCTATCGTGCCGTGGGCATGTGCAGCGTCGCTGCATACTATTCGACTTTTTCCTGCTCGAATGTGGGCGTGTTTGAGGATTTTTACATTGAACCCGCATTCCGGAACAGTGGAACCGCACGGAAGCTGGCGGAAGCAGCGCAAAGCTGGTGCAGAGAAAACGATATTGCAAGCTTAACCGTATGCTGCGCCGCGTGCGACGAGGCAATGTATCAAGCGCTTGGATTTAATACCAGCCTTGGAACGACCTTCGCAAATATGGGATAACAAACTGAGCAGGCAGTACGCAGCCATGCTGTGCACTGCCTGCGTTTTTTATAGTTTCAGCTTGGAAAGGGGATTGGCCTCTGCGGCAATTTTCTTGTCTGTATTTTCAATGTGCGTGTAGATCTGCGTCGTATTCAGATTTTCGTGACCCAGAACCTCCTGCAGCGTTTTCAGATCCACGCCGTTCGCCAGCATCAGCGTTGCGGCTGTGTGCCGCAGCTTATGCGCAGAAAACTGTGACGCATCAAGGCCGCATTCCAGCAGGTGCTTTTTGACCAGCCGATGGACGGCAGAAACGCTGATACGGTTTTTATCCCGTGACCCAAAGAGCGCCTTATTGTCCGTCAGCACGATCTGGTTCCGTTCCTCCAGATACCGGTCGATGGCTTTCCGGCAGGAAGAGCCCATGTAGACGATCCGTTCCTTGTTGCCCTTGCCGACGACGCGAATGCGATCCTCATAGACGTCCGTAAGATTCAGCCCGACCAGTTCCGAACGGCGGATCCCACAATTCAGAAACAGCATCAAAATTGCAAAATCCCGGTTTTTATTCGGCCCATCGACAGCCTTCAAGAGCGCGGTAGATTCTTCCAGTGTCAGGTATTTCGGCAGGCTGCGGCGAATTTTGGGAAATTCGATATCTTTGACCGGATTGTTCTGGATCTGCTTGGTGCTGATGGTCAGATACTTATAGAATGCCTTAATGGCCGACAGCTTCCGCGCGCGGGCAGCGGCCGCGATCCCGACATCAGCCGGGCCTTCACGGTTTTGCCGGTCGTTTGTAAGATAAGATAGAAAATCAAACACCTCAGAAGACGACACCGTATTGAGAACGGACGCGTCGATCCATTTAATGTCGATCTCGTCAAGCGGCGTCTGATACGGAAGCTCCTTGCGCATCAGCGTCAGAAACCGAAGAAACATCCGCAGATCCAGATGATATTCCGAAATCGTGCGCCGTGATTGGCCCTTGATCGATTCATGATACGATAAAAAGTCCCGCAGCACCTGCGGACATTCAGAATACGGCTGCATACATAAAAACTCCTTTAGAACAGCTTTGATAAATGTATTATAACACACCTGCCCTCTGAACGCAACAAAATCTTTATTTTGTTGCGTTCACAAGACCCAAACAAATATTGTCCTCTTCTACCGTGGCCTGGTCTGTTAATGCGCTTCCCTATCTGGCAGTGGGTTCGCGTCCTTCATCGAATCTTAAGCAATGCTTAATCGGATGCTTTCGCCCATGTGCGTGCAGATATGATATACTTGAGGCACAGAAACTACAAAGGAGAAAATTCTATGAACGCGGCAGTCAATGCGTTTTTTCTGATTTTTAAGCTGCTTTCCCTATACTTTTTGGCTGTTTCACTCTTCTGCCTGTGCAGGCGGAAAAAGCCGGCAGCTTCCGCCGGACAGCGGCGGTTCGCCATATTGATCGCGGCCAGAAATGAAGAAAGCTGTATTGCAGGACTGATCGAAAGTCTTCAGGCGCAGCGGTATCCACGGGAATTATTTGATATCTGGGTGCTCCCGAACAACTGCACCGACCACACCGTGGAAGCAGCACAGCGCGCCGGAGCCAGGATCATGGAAATGCCGTCCTCTGTCCGCTCCAAGGGTGCTGCGCTTCAGTATGCGGCGGACACACTTTTGCGTGGCCAGCAGCACTACGATGCATTCTGTGTTTTTGACGCCGATAACGAGGCAGATCCCGCATTTTTAGCCGAAATGAATCAGGCGCTGTCGCGCTCTGCAATCGTTAAAAGCCGGATTCTTGCAAAGAACCGTATGCAGGCCGGGATCAGCGCCTGTTATGAGATCTATTTCTGTACGGCAAATCGCTTCCTGAACCGCGCCAGAGAGGCTCTGGGGCTATCCGCCAGAGTAATTGGAACCGGCTTTTCCATTCGGCGCGATTTGCTGGAAGCGTTGGGCGGATTCCCCTGCCGCACGCTTGCGGAGGATGCTGAGTTGTATGCAGCCTGTCTGTCGCACGGCGTCCGGATCGGCTACTGCGAAAGCGCCGTGACCTATGACGAGGAGCCGGTCACATGGCGCGCCTCGCTCGTGCAGCGCAGACGCTGGATGAGCGGCATCATGCAGGTTTCACGCCTGACGCTGCCAAAGCTTTTTCGGAATTTTCTGCGCCGACCCAGTCTGAACCGGCTGGACGGTATGCTTCAGCTTGCGTTTCCGTTCCTGCAGGCGCTGACCCCGTTTTTTACACTGGCAGCGTTCCTCGCGGGCAGCATATCCCTGCAAAGCCTGCCGGTCAGTCTGCTCTCCGCTTATGCTGGCAGTCTCGCGGTGGCTGCTGCGGCACTGGTGCTGGAAAAACGGCTGGATTTCAGACTGACAGGCGGCATCCTGCTCTATCCTGTTTTCATGGCGTGCTTTCTGCCGCTGCAAACGCTGGCGCTTTTCAAAACGCAGACGGTATGGCATGAGATCCGACATTCCGGCGTGAGGCTTGCATCGCCAGAGTTCCAGCTTCGCCGGAAGAAAATCGCATGAACCAGCTATACTCCATAGGAAACCTCTCAATGCTTATCCAAGTGCATAAATCACGCGATACAGGACCTGTTTCCAGAAGCGCTTGTCTGCGAGCAGCTGCTTTGTCAGCTGTTCCGAGAGCGCTTGCATCGGAAGCAGGTCTTCCCTGTTCAGCTTATGATGGCTGAATCTTGCCTTTTCAGCGATTTCCAGAAAATCGCTCGGAACCTCTGTTTTGGTCTGCCGGGAAAGCCAGCAGATATGATGATACAGCGCAACTGCCCGGCGGTTGGGTGAGCCCCTCCCAATCGTAGTTCTTCGAACGCTGAACCGCAGCGCGCGCCAAAGGAACATGGCGGCAGCCAACACCAGAACCGGCCAAACAAAATGCAGGATGTTAACGGACTTTTTGTCGGTTTTCTGCGGTGTTTCCTGACTTTCCGCCGGGATATCCGGAACAGCGGGCGGTTCGTCGCCTGCGGGCGGCGTATCCTCCGGCTGGTTGTCTGCCGGCTCAATAGGAGCGGCAATGGGTTCCTCCGGTGCTGTCTGCGCAGGGGTGTCTGCCGCAGGCGTTGGATCATCCCGAAGCCAGCCGATCCCGTTCAGATAGATCTCCACCCACGCATGCGCATCGTCCGAGGTCACGGTCGTCCATTCGTTTTCATACACATCTGTGTAATAGCCGGTCACATAACGCGCCGGAACGCCAAGACATCGCAGCAAAATCGTCGCCGCAGTCGCATAATGCACACAGTAACCGGTTTCGCTGTCGTGCAGGAACCACGACACAAAATCTTCTCCGTCCGGCACAGCCGGCGTATTGAGGTCATAGCGGGCGCTGGTCGACACATACTCCAGAACACGCGGGATATACTGATACGGATCGGCGTCCTCCTCCCCGACCAGCTCCGAGAGGATGTCGGAAAGTGCCTGCCGCGTCTCATCCGGGACTTGTGTGTAGGTCTCATGGACGAACGCATCATACGCGCTGTTCTGCAACGGGCTGCGCGAGAGAACAAAGGGAACCGTATAATTCGTCTGCTGCGAGGGGTTTTTGACGTAGGCGTCGTAAAACGGCTCCGCGTCCTCCGGAAACGCGGTTGCGTTGTATGGGATATAATAGATCCCGGACTTCATATCCGTTTCGATCGTTACCTCTGGCTGAAAGCTGACGACAGCCTCTCCTGCCAAAAGCGGATTATGCATATTCTTCATATCAGGATATGCATTTTCCGGGAGCGGTTTCCAACGGTTATCCTCATAAACGGCCATGGAATCCCCGCGCAGGTAGAATGAAGCGCCAGCCCAAGAGGATCCATGCGTTGCTTTTACGCGCATCACAGAGCGGCCAAATTGACGCTGCGGCCCGACCCGGTTGAGATTGACGCCAGTTACGCTGGAATCCCAGAGATAGCTGCCGAGCGTGCTGGGGCTGATGGGCGAAGAAAATTTCACCTGTCCGGTCTTCGCGTCGCGGCGGAAGATCGTCAGCTTGTCTGCGGCTGTGGAGATGGTTTCCTGCAGATGGTCGGACCATTCGGCGCGGTCATACGTACCAGCCGGAAACAGAACGGCGAGCAAGCCGATCAAGAGCGCCAGCGGCGCGGCCAGAAGCAGCGCCAGCCGGTTCCCCTCGCCTGCCTGCCGTGCGCGGAGCAGCTGCGTCAGAAGAAGCAGCGCAAGAACGCCTACAACGAGCAAAATGGCCCAGGCCGCCGGAGGCGTCTGCAGAATGATCAGGCACAGCGCCAGAACCGGCAGTGTCAAAACAAGCAGATAGACAAGGCTTTCACTGCGCATGACCGTCCAGCTGCAAAGAAGCGCATAGAGGGCGGCAATCAGGATCAGAATCAGCGTTGCATCCATACCGGAAGTATCTGTCAGATGAACGGTCTGAATGCCCGGAATCGCCTCGGAGTATTGCTGTGTTACGGCGGCCACAAGCGCGGAAATGCTCTCGATCAGCTGCGCACGCAGGATATAAAACCCGCCGCCCGCAAGTGCAGCCACGGTCAGCAGCCAGACCCAGCTTTTCGGCAGCAGGAGCAGCGCGGAAAAGAGCAGCGCCGCAAGGACGCACGCGCATACCAGCGAAAGGCCGTCCGCCGGGACGGCAAACGAGGTCATCACGCAGAAGCACAGCCCGGCAGACAGACCAGAGGCACAGAGCAGGGACGTAAAGAACGTATATTTTGACGGTTTCATGCCTGCTGCACCTCCTGTTCCTCCGGCTGCACATGATAGCGCCAATCCGCGTGCGGGTAGGCTCTGGACGCAAGCGAGGGCGTATTGCCGGTCAGATGGGTCTGCAAAAGCGTGTTCAAAAGCTCCCGCAGATCGTCCGGCGTTTTGACGGACTTTGTCTGCGGCTCCAGCGAATCCGGCTCGATCCAGTCGATCTGGTGGGCCACTTCCCTTTCGGTCAGCCAGCCGGAAAGCCACAGCAGCTGCCGCAGCGTGCTGTCCAGCTGCGTGCGGGTTCCGGAAAAGTCGAAGCTCAGCACAACCAGACCCAGATCCGGCTCCTCCGCCTCGCGGACGATCAGCTTGTCGGTCTTGGCAGACAACTTCCAGTGGATCTCATGCAGGCTGTCGCCGGGGCGGTATTCGCGCAGATCGTGGATCTCGGAAAAGCCGCCGCCGGGCTTTGGATGATAGGAGCGGTACTGAAAATGGCTGAGGTTCGGCAGCACAGGCGGCTCCTGCGGCTCCGGCTCGACGGCGATGGAGCAGGCGTCCGGCAGGCGCAGCGGCAGGCTGAAAAGCCCCAGCGCGTCGCACACGCGGCCCTTGCCGGGCTGAAAGGTCTGCACGCCTGCGTGGCGCGTATCAATGCGCAGCGCAAAGCCGAGCGTCCCTGCAAGCTCCAGCCTTTGCTGGCGCACCTCGCCGCCCACGGCGTCGGATACCGTCAGGCGCAGGCGGCAGCGGGATACCGGAAGCTTTGCCATGTGCCGGGCGGTCAGCCGGTACTGCACAGTCTGCCCGCAGAAGCAGCGCGCCGGAAGCTCCGCTTCATAAGCAGCGCGGAGCATGGCCGGCAGGCTGACGAGCAGCGAAAAAACCGGCAGCAGCACGGCGAACACCAGCAGGAAAAACGAAAACCAGCCGGTATAAAAGCTGTGAAAGATCACGGCTGCGAGTAGAAACAGCCCGTAGAGAATGCGGTTTTTCGCCATAGCTTTACAGTCTTGGCGACGGGACCTGATGCAGGATCTCGTCGAGCAGCTGCTCCGGCGTGATCTGACGCGCTCCGGCCTCCGGAGCCAGCAGCAGGCGGTGCGCGATGACCTGCGGGAACGTGACCTGAATATCCTTCGGCACCACATAATCCCGCCGCTGGACATAGGCGACTGCCTTGGCCATCGCGGTCAGAGAGAGCGTCGCACGAGGACTTGCGCCGCGCAGGATCATCGGATGCTTCCGCGTGGCGTCGATCAGCGCGACGATGTAGTCGATCAATTCGGTCTTGATGTAAACAGCGGCGGCCTCGTCCTGCATGGCGATCAGCTCGTCGCGCGAAAGCACCTGACAGACGGTTTGCAGTGGATTGACGCCCTGCCGGGCGAGCACCATATTGCGCTCATCCTCCGGTGCGGGATATCCGATGGACAGCCGTACGGTGAACCGGTCCATCTGCGAATCCGGCAGCAGCTGCGTACCGGCAGCGCCGGTCGGGTTCTGCGTGGCAAAGACGATGAACGGCTGCGGGATCGGATGGCTGACGCCGTCGACCGTGACCTGGCCTTCCTCCATGGCCTCCAGAAGCGCAGACTGTGTACGCGAGGTCGCGCGGTTCAGCTCGTCTGCCAGAAACAGATTGCAGAGCACCGCGCCCGGCTGATAGACCAGCTTGCCAGTCTCCTTCTGGTAGACAGAATAGCCCGTAATATCTGACGGCAGTACGTCCGGCGTAAACTGGACGCGGCCATATTCCAGCCCCAGTGCACGGGAAAAGGCCAATGCCATGGTCGTTTTACCGACGCCGGGGATATCCTCCAACAGGACGTGCCCTCTTGCAAGCAGCACGGTCAGCACCCATACCAGCACGTGGTCCTTTCCACATACCGCTTTTTTGACTTCCTCCAGAATTCTTCCTGTCTGGTTCAAGCTCCCGCCTCCCTTATGTATATATTGTAAGTATAGCACACCTGCGGCGAAGAAAACATAAATTTTTCCTGAAGATTGATTTTTCGCGGAACTCCGCCGATTCTGCGCGATTGCCTGTTTACATTTTTGCTTTTTTGGGGTATGATGAAAGCAATTTTAATGGAGAGGAAGTACCTGTATGGCAAATGCAGTGAAACGAATCGGTGTTCTGACCTCCGGCGGCGATGCTCCCGGCATGAATGCGGCCATCCGCTCTGTTGTGCGCGCGTGCACATATATGGGGATCGAGTGTGTCGGCATCCGCCGCGGTTATAATGGCCTGATCAACGGCGATTTTATGGTTCTGAAAAACGGCAATGTCGCGCATATCATCAACCGCGGCGGCACGATGCTCTATACGGCGCGCAGCGATGAATTCCGCACGCTGGAGGGGCAGAAAAAGGCCGCCGCGACCTGCAAGCTGCTTGGGCTGGACGGCATTGTCTCCATCGGCGGCGACGGCTCGTTCCGCGGGCTGGTAGAGCTTGCAAAACAGGGCATTTCGGTCGTCGGCGTTCCGGCTACGATTGACAACGACATTGTCTGCACCGATTATACCATCGGCTATGACACGGCCGCCAATACCGCTGTCGAGGCCATCGACCGCCTGCGCGACACGATGCAGTCGCATGAGCGATGCTCCGTCGTTGAGGTCATGGGTCGCAACGCGGGCCATCTGGCACTTTATGTCGGGCTTGCCACCGGTGCAACGGCGGTTCTGGTGCCGGAAAAGCCGCTTGATTTTGACGGTGACGTGATTGACCGCATCCGGCAGGCGCGTCTGGCCGGCAATACGCACTTCATGATCATTGTTGCCGAAGGCGCGGGCAGCGCGATCGAGATCGGCAAGGGGATCCATGAGGAGCTGGGGCTTGACCCGCGTGTGACGATCCTCGGACATATCCAGCGCGGCGGCACGCCGTCTGCGCGCGACCGCGTCATGGCAAGCCGTATGGGCTATCAGGCGGTCAAGGCGCTGGCCGAGGGCAAGACCAACCGCGTGATCTGCGCGCGGGCCGGACAAATGGTCGATATCGACATTACGGAAGGACTTTCCATGAAGAAGGGCCTGAACGAGCAGCAGTATGAGGTGCTGCAGGCCATGACAGGTATTGACAACTGAGCAATCAAAAATTTTGGGTGCGCCGCAAAAGCGGCGCACCCGTTTTTTATCCCAGAGCAGCCAAAGGGCATCCCTCATTCCCCTCTCTCATGCAAAAAGTCAGATGCCGATCTCATGGAACGCGAAAATCCTATGCCTTTGGATGATATTTGTTGTAGACTGCCTTCAGGTTCTGCTTAACCAGCTGCGTGTAGACCTGCGTGGAGGAAATGTCGCTGTGGCCGAGCATTTGCTGGATGGAGCGCAGATCAGCGCCGTTTTCAAGCAGATGGGCCGCAAAGCTGTGGCGGAGCGTGTGTGGCGTGATATCCTTTTCGATATGCGCCTTTTCCTGATAATGCTTGATGATCTTCCAGAAGCCCTGGCGGCTCATGCGTTCGCCGGATACGTTGACGAAGAGCGAATGCTCGGTCGGGACGGCGATCATTTTGGGGCGGACAGTTTCGATGTATTCGCGCAGCGCCTGAAGCGCTTCGGGATAAATCGGGATAATGCGCATTTTTTCTCCGCTTTCGCAGCGGATGAAGCTTCCGGGGAGGCTGACGTCGTCGATGTTCAGGCCGATCAGTTCGCTGACCCGGATACCGGTCGCATACAGAACCTCAAGCATGGCCTTATCCCGGCAGCCCTTCATTTCCGAAACCTTGGGCTGTTGTAAAAGAAGCTCGACCTCTTTTCCGGTCAGAATCTGTGGCAGCTTCTTTTCCGCCTTATCGATCTTGATGTTCTGTATGGGGTTTTCCTCGATCTCGTGGATCTGGATCGCAAATATGTACAGGCTTTTGATCGAAGCCAGCGCGCGGGAGATCGTGGCGGCGGACTTGCCGCCTGCCTTCATGCTGCCCATGTAGCCGGACACGACCGCCTGATCTGCATCCAGAACGTCGACGCCTTCGGAGCCGAGATATGACGCATACTGACGCAGATCGCGCATATAAGACGCGACGGTATTGTCAGACGCGTGTTTGGTGTGGATGAGGTAATCCTCATATCGCATAATAATGTCACTCATGCGAAGGCCCTTCCGAAATCGATCAAAATCGTGGTCGCACATTTTTAAGAATCAGAAAAAATCGAACGTTGCGCATGATCTTCAGAATTCTTAAGAAATTATGCGATCGAAATTATTTCTACCGCCTGTTCCACAGGAAGTGATGTTACTATAGCGCAAACATCGGAAAATTTCAAGGAAAAAGTAGTGATTTCGAAATTTTTGTAAATTATGACTAGGAGTTATGTTAATGATATTATGTCAATAAAGGAACTGCGTCGGCGTTGAAATCCACTACTTTTTGCAAAAAGCACAACATATGGTGCCGCATCCGCGTGTGCGGGTCGAAATCTTGAAATGAAAGAAAATGCTTCGAAGTATGCATGGATAGTAAATTATATTTACATTTTGTCGTATGCAGGAACTCCTTCATCGCCTGCGTCGGCGAGCGCTCTTTTTCCGCGTACCGCCCAGAATGCCCGCAAGAAGCGCGGCCGCAAGCATACAGACCGCCGGAGTCAGCATATGTGCCTGCGTATTTCCGAAAGCCGTCAGCCGCGCCAGAAAGCAGACCGCAAAGCAGCAGCCCGCAACCGCAAGTGCAGCAGGCAGCCGCTTCCCGGCCGTATGCTTCGCAGCCAGAAAGCTTCCGAGAAAAACCGCCGCAAAGCAGATGCAGCAGGCTACCGCTGGGATCTGCTTTTGATCGACCACACCGCCGAGCACGAGTCCCGCCCCCAGCGCAGACAGGGCCAGAAGCGCTGCGCAGGCGATGGCAAGGCATTGCAGAACTGTTCGCAGGAAACTTCCGTTCCAGAATTTTGTTTTCATGTGTTCTCCCCTCCTCTGCCAAAGGGTATGTTTGTCCGGACAGAAAAAGAACCGGCTGAGGTCAATTGGAAGCGACCCCGCCGGTTTTTAAATATTTTCAATAGAGCGAAAAGAGATTTTTCAGAGGTATCTGCCTATTTGCTGAATTTCTTTCGAATTTCAGCCTGTTGGCCGCAGGTCATTTTTCCCTCCGGACATTTGCCGGAGACGAAGCACGTCGGGCCGTAGAGACTGAACAGGAGCGGCGAGGTCTTCCGCAGCGCCGCAAGCGCGGCGCAGGCCGCGTCTCGGATCTCCCACTGGGCGCGATTGCAGCAGCGCAGGCGGAAAAAGACATACAGCTCCCCAGCGTTCATCGTCGTCAGCACCGGGACAGTCTGCCCGCTGAGCAGCAGATAGGACAGCACGTCCTCCCCTGCCCCCGCTGCCCGGAGCTGCGCGGCAGCTTCGTCGGCCAAGCGGAACGCTTCGCGGTACTGCGCCTCCATTCCGGCCTGCCGGACGCTTTCAGGCAGGACATAGCGGTCATAGCGCGCCGTTTTCAGCAGCTCCGGCGCACAGAGCGCCTGCATCCGGTGACGCGTCAGATGCGTGAGCGCCGCAAGAGACAGTCCGCCGAACTGCAGCGTATAGCTCGCCTGCTCCAGCTCCCGTTTTCGCGGCTGGGCCAAAAGGGATTTGAGCAGCGCCGTCTGCTCCGGTTCCGTCAGCGGCTGCGGCACATAGCCGCGCGCAAGCTGATACGCGCCGCAGATCAACCCTTCTGCATCCTGCGGCGCAGCAAGAACTGTAACAGGTGCTTTCGACGCAAGCAGCTGTACCTGCCGCGGGCAGAATGCGTCCGACTGACGATAGGCCTCCGGCTTACGGACAGCCAAAAACGGCAGCTGACGCTCACACTGCGCAAACAGGCTCTCGCCCAGCGCACGCAGCTCCGGAATGCGGCTGCCGCGTCCATAGGTCAGCTCGTTCATCACGTGCACAAGCTCCCGTGCATTCATGGAGCAGAAGAAATTGCTGCAAAAGCAGTACGGCAGGACGAAGCGCGCGTCCTCCTTCGGAATGCCCGCAGCCTCCAGCGCGTCATAGGTGCGGAACAGCGATGCTGCCGTGTTTTCAAATACCACCCGCTGTGCGTCGTCCGCGAAAGCAGGCGAAACATACCCGGCCTTGGAAAAATCGACGTAGCGCCGGGATTTGACCGTAAACGAGGCCAGCCGGAACTCGATCAGAAACTGCTCCGCCAGAACGGAGACATTTTCAAACGATAAGTTTACATAACAATGTTCCAGTACCGAGGTATGCCCGGACGAGAGCACTTTGCCGATCAGCTTTTCATTCTTTTCCTGCCCGGCGGCCAGTGATTTCGCATAAATCTCGCCCGCCGTGCCGTCCATCGTGGAGATCCGCCCGCCGGAGGCGATCATCGCAGCCGCTTCCGGGCTGACATTCAAAATTGATACACTTCCCTGCATAGCTGTTCCTCCTCAGCGGAACGGGTTTCCCTGTTCGTCGTAAATTTCCAGCCGTTTGATGCGCGCAAAGTCCGGCTTCTGCTCCGGCAGATAGCGCTCGATCGCGTTGACCAGCAGCTGCGGGTTGCAGCTTGGATTCTGCGCGGAGACGAGAACCGTCAGCTCCAGCTCCTGCGCGGACGCTTTTCGCATGGAAAGCCCAAAAATCATGGGCGTGAGATCAAGCTCCGCCTCCCCGCCGCTTTTCGTACGCTTTTTGACAAGCACGGGGCCGCCCGAAAACAGCTCCGTGATCGTCCGCTCGGCCTGTTCCGGTACACCCCGGTCATATTCCAGCGTGATCTGCGCGCGCAAACGCGTTAGGTGCTTGATCTTAACGGCGCTTTCATACGCCTCCAGCACTCGGATGCCTGCGGGCATCGTGCGGTTCAGCAGGGCCGGGAGCTTTGCAAGGTCGACAGAGCCGTCCTGAATTTCAAAGTCCAGAATTTCGCAGACGCTCTCCGAGCCGACGGGCAGCGGCAGCGCGATAGAGACATACGCGCGCGGGCTGAAGCCCTGCGAATGCCAGATCATGATATCCGCGCGCTTGAATGCGCGCTGAAACACGCGCATCAGATCCAGATGCGAGAGATAGACTGCGTCGCCGGTCTTTTCAAACAGCAGGCGATTCATCGCACAGCCTCCTTTCGCTCAGCATCCGCGCACCGCAGCCGTTGCAGTGCGTGCGGCAGTCCGGCGTCGCCTCCGAACGCAGCGCCTTTTCACGCTCGTGCAGCAGGAATTTCGTCGTAACGCCGACGTCGATGGTCTGCCACGGCAGAAGCTCGTCGGCGGCAAAGCCGCGCGTCGTGTAGAAATCCAGGTCGAGGCCGGCGCGCCGGAACGCTTCCAGCCACTTTTCATAGTCAAAATACTCGTCCCAGCCGTCGAGCCTGCACCCGAGCCGGTGCGCCTCCAGCAGTGCCTGTCCGACGCGGCGGTCGCCGCGTGCCATGACGGCTTCCAGACAGCTGAGGTCGGATTCGTGATAGCGATAGTCGACGCATTTTGCGTGCAGGTTTGCCTGCAGCAGATGGACGCGCCGCAGATATTCCTCCGGCGTGATCTGCGCTGCCCACTGAAACGGCGTGAAGGGCTTCGGGACAAAATACGCCGTCGCCAGATTGATAGACAGCCCGCGCTTTTTCCCGCTGCCGTTCTCCCGCCAGACCTGAATGATTTTATAGACCAGCTCCGCAATGCCAACTACATCCTCATCCGTTTCCGTCGGCAGACCCAGCATGAAATACAGCTTCACACTGTTCCAGCCGCCGGAAAAGGCCGTGGCGCAGGTGGAGAGAATTTCTTCTTCTGTTACGTTTTTATTGATCGCGTCGCGCAGGCGCTGCGTTCCAGCCTCCGGTGCGAACGTCAGGCCGCTTTTGCGCACCTTCTGGATGCGCATCATGAGCTCCCGCGAAAAATTATCCGCGCGCAGGCTCGGCAGCGAGAGATTGATCTTGCGCGGCTCACAGTAGTCGAGCAGACCGTCGGCCAGGGCTTCCAGCTCGCGGTAATCGGAGGTCGAAAGGCTGGCCAGCGTGATCTCACTGTTGCCGGAATCTTCGAGGGATTCGATTGCTTGTTTACATAATACATCTGCCGATTTAGCCCTTATCGGCCGGTAGCAGAACCCGGCCTGACAGAACCGGCAGCCGCGGATACAACCGCGGAAAATTTCAAGATTCGAGCGGTCATGGACGATCTGGGTCGACGGAACGATGGTCTTCGTCGGAAAATATGCCGTATTCATATCCTGCACAATGCGCTTTTTGACGCGCTCCGGCGCGCCGGGTTCTGGCGTGATGGCAGCAAGCGTTCCGTCTTCATGATAGGTATGCGTGTAAAAGGACGGCACATAGACGCCCTCGATTTTCGCGACCTCATGCAAGAATTTCAGCTTCGTCAGCCCCTGCTTTTTTGCGGCGCGGTAGCATTCGATGATCTCCGGCGTGCTTTCCTCCCCTTCTCCGACGGAAAAGAAGTCAATAAAATCCGCCAGCGGCTCCGGGTTGACCGCACAGACGCCGCCGGCAAAAACGATATTTTCCAGTCCGCCGCGGTCTTTGGACAGCAGCGGGATCTGCGCCAGCTCCAGCATATTCAGGACATTTGAATAGCACATCTCATAGCCGAGCGTGAACGCGACCAGATCAAAATCCCTGACCGCGTCGTGGCTTTCCAGCGCCCAGAGTGGAAGACCATGCGCGCGCATCTTGTCCTCCATATCGCCCCACGGCGCAAAAACGCGCTCGCACCAGACGCCGGACATCTCGTTCATCACGCCATAGAGGATCCGCATACCGATGTTGGACATACCGATCTCATAGGTGTCCGGGAAACAGAACGCAACGCGCACATCGACGTCCTTTTTGTCTTTGATGATCTGATTATATTCTCCGCCCACATAGCGTGCCGGCTTCTGGACGCGCATGAGGATCCTGTGGAACTGATCTGTCATGAATAGCTTCCTTCTCTTTTGTGATTCACTCTATTGTACCTGTTCGCGCCGGAAAAAGCAACAAAAAGCTTGCCGGTTTCCACACTGTTCACTGCACCGCATCCGTACGTCTTGCAAGCATCAGCAGGCGCACGGTCAGATAGGCCGCCGTTCCAAGCGGCCAGAGTCCTGACTTCCTGAAAAAAGTCAGGAACACGCCGATCAGCAGCAGAACCGCGCAGGCTGCGAAGCTGACGATCTCCGAAATATGCTCCGCCTGTGTGATCGGCAGCCGGGCCAGCAGCACGCAGCGGATCATCCGCCCGCCGTCCAGCGGCCAGACCGGCAGCAGATTATAGATCCCCAGCATCAGACTGTATGCGGCAAAGGAAGGCCGCTGCATACAAAATGCTGCGCCGCAGATCAAATTGACCAGCGGCCCCGCCAGTGCCGAAAGCAGTTCCTGCCGGTAGCCAAGGCCGGACGCCGCGATCTGAAGATCTGCAAACCGCAGCGTCAGTCGCCGCACCTGTCCGCCGCAGGCCAGCATCATGACAATGTGCGCCAGTTCATGTACTGCCATCGCGCAGAGGATCGGCAGCACAGAGCCGCTGCGGTCAAGCGCCGCAAGAACGATTGCAAACATAAAAAAGCCCGGCCGGAGTTCAATTGCCGGCACCGGTCAGAATCTCAAACGAGCCGGACAGCGCCTCCTGCACAGCCTCCCCTTCCCGCAGCCGTTCCGTCAGTGCTGAAAACGCCTGTACGGTCTTTGTTTTCTGTGCCGCACCGGCAATTTTCGTGATCGCCGCGTCAACCGCCGGTACGCAGGTCTTGAGCGTCCACACAAGCGCCAGCATCGCCAGCAGCAGATAAAGCCGCGAGATCCCGGCTCCCGCTTGCCTTTCGTTTTTACCCCTGTTTTCCTTCATCGCACGCACCTCCTCTGGCAAGCGTATGCGCCAAAAAATATTTTCATGCATCCCTCTTGACAAATCACTGTTTTCTACGTATAATATCCAAGCTGACGGGGTGTGGCGAAGTTTGGTATCGCGCTTGGTTCGGGACCAAGAGGCCTCGGGTTCGAATCCCGACACTCCGACCAAATCCGGCTGAAATATTTCGATTTCGGCCGGATTTTTCTGTGTTTTCAGAACATTTTCCGATGGAGAATTCTGTGACTTTTCCGTTTGACCCAAGCGCGACCCAAACGGGAATTCGGAGCGGAAAGCGCCGGAAGATAAATTTTGCCGCCTGCCGGAGCAGTTCTGGCAGGCGACACAGTCATTTTTCGCTCTATTTTGCGAAAAAAGCTATTCTTTGTTTAATGCGGTGCAGATTTTGATATATTCTCTTCGCTCATTATCTTACGCAGAATCGTGTCGATATCCGCATCGATGCAGATGGTCTGCCGCTCGATCTCCTGTGGGCAAACCGCCTGTCCTTGATTGATACAGGCGTAGATTGCGTTCGGATTCTTCGCCGTCATCTGCCAAAACGGATATTTGATGATGACCGGTGTATTGTAGCCTATGGCGATTGCTGTCAACGAGGTTGCCCGCCTGCATGGCGGACTGACCGTGGTCTGCGACGGCAACGTGATGGACTCCATGTGCTTGCCGATCGGCGGCTTGATGAGCGAATGTGGCGCAGACGAGGTGATGCGCCTTCTCGACGGCATGAATGAAGCGGCGCGCCAGCTAGGCTGTCAGATGCCGGCTCCGTTTATGACGTTGAGCTTCGTTTCCCTGCCAACGGTGCCGGAGCTTGACCTCACCGACATGGGTCTTGTGGACGTGCTGGGGCATCGGCTGATCGACGTGGAAACGCAGGACAATGATTGATGGGAGGCTTTTGCGGTAAGAACCGGGCTTCTGAATAAAATTGCAGCGTGTCAAAGAACGTCAGTTCTCAAAACAGGAGGACTGGCGTTTTATACTATTCCTTAATTAAGCAGTTTATGCGAATTGCAAGTGCAAATTGGACACTCGGAAAAAAGCTGATGAAAGTTATCCACGCGCAGGATCAGGCGCTGGCCTTCGAGAAGTTCATGAATGAGGATGCATACCAGATCGGCACGAAAATCAAGCAGGGCGTGGAAAAGCTCGGTCATGACGTGGTCGATTCGATCTCCCTTGGCGACGAGCAGCTGTTCTATTACGCGATGCAGTCGATCCGCCCCATCAACCTCAGCTGACTTGGCAGAAAGATCCGCACAGCCAACATGTTCCGGCAGAGTTCGTATCTGGTCGGCCTGGAGATGGCAGCCAGCGGCGATACGTTTGCCGATTCCGGTCTGGAACCTGCAAAGTTCGCAGGTGTAGGCGGCTGCTTCCCGATTAACCTCAAAGGCCGCGGCTTCATTGGTGCCATTGCCGTTTCTGGCATGGAGCAGCAAGAAGATCATTGGCTGGTCGTTGATACCATCAGCCAGTATCTCGGCGTGGCGGTAGAGTCTGTGCTGCCGCTCTTTAAATAAGAATAAGCGACTGCCGGTGCGTACGGCCTGTGCGTTAAGGAACAGGCTTGCGCACCGGCTTTGCTGCGCCCCAGGCGAGCGGCGCGGGGGCTTGAAAATGGTGAACTTGGAACAATATAGAACAGCTGAGAGGGCTTTTGCGGAATTCTGCCGGAAAAGCGAAAAAAACTTGACAATCGCCGCGCGATCTTTTATAATGCATCGAGCGCCAAAACACAGGAGGTCAGTTATGCGGACTTGTTTCAAGCATGCCCAGGTATGGAAAGACGGCTCGCTCCGTCCGGCAGATGTTCTTGTTTCAGACGGCAGAATTGTTTCTATCGGAGATCGTGTTTCCTGCCCTACGGATACTGTTTGTATTGAAGTTCATAACGCAGTTATTTTTCCCGGTTTCGTTGATGTGCATGTTCATCTTCGTGAGCCGGGATTTTCTTATAAGGAGACGATCCGCACCGGAACACTCGCGGCGGCGCACGGCGGCTTTGCCCACGTGGCGGCGATGCCGAACCTGAACCCGGTGCCGGACTGCAAGGCGTCACTGGAAGAGGAGCTGCGCCGTATCCGGGAAAGCGCCTGCGTGCATGTGCACCCCTACGGCGCAATTTCCGTCGGGCAAAAGGGCGAGCAGCTGGCAGATCTGGACGCGATGGTCCCGGAGGTAATTGCATTTTCCGACGATGGAAAGGGCGTACAGTCGGAGAGCCTGATGCGCGAGGCGATGGAGCAGTGCAGAAGGCTTGGGAAAATTCTGGCCGCGCACTGTGAGGACAATCGCCTGCTTCGTGGCGGCTATATCCACGACGGCGCATATGCAAAGACCCACAGCCACCGGGGCATTTGCTCCGAGAGCGAGTGGGGCCAGATTGCGCGCGATGTGCGCCTGGCAGAGGAGACAGGCTGTGCATATCATGTGTGTCACGTCTCCACGAAGGAAAGCGTTTCGATCATCCGGGAGGCAAAACGGCGCGGCGTAAATGTAACATGCGAGACAGGACCGCATTATCTGACCTTTACGGAGGATGATTTGCAGGAGGACGGACGGTTCAAGATGAATCCACCGCTCAGAAGCAGGGAAGACCGCGACGCGCTGATCGAGGGACTTCTGGATGGAACGATTGACATGATTGTGACCGATCACGCGCCACACAGCCGGGAAGAAAAAGCCCGCGGACTGGAAAAAAGCGCGATGGGCGTTGTGGGTCTGGAAACCTCCTTTGCCGCCTGCTACACAAGCTTAGTGAAGCCAGGCGTTCTGCCGCTCGGAAAGCTTATGGATCTGATGCACGACGCGCCGATGCGCCGCTTTGGCTGCGGCACGGAGCTTGCCATCGGGCAGCCGGCAGATCTGACAGTCTTCAACCTGAGCGAGAGTTATGTAGTAGAGCCGGAACAGTTTTTGTCGATGGGTCGGGCAACGCCGTTTGCAGGCGTCACGCTCACCGGCGTATGCAAGATGACAATGATTGATGGAAAGATCGTCTGGAAGGAGGAAACGCTTTGAACGAAGTACGCTTTACACTGACAGAAAACGCGCGGCTTGCGCCGAATGTGTACCGGCTACGTTTGGCAGGGGACGCCTCGGCCATCACCGCGCCAGGACAGTTCCTGGAGCTCAGTATTCCGGGCTTTTTCCTCAGACGGCCGCTTTCCGTCTGCGACTGGGAGGACGGAAGTGTCACAATTTTATACCGCGCGGTCGGAGATGGCACAAGGGCGCTGGCCGAAATGAAGCCTGGTCAGACGATTGATGCGCTGTGCGGCCTTGGAAATGGATTTGACGTGACGGCGTGCGGAGAAAAGACGCTTGTGATCGGCGGGGGCATCGGCGTGCCGCCGATGTATAGCCTTGCAAAGAGACTCCTTGCGGCTGGGAAAACACCGGCTGTAATTCTTGGATTTAATACGGCGAGCGAGATTTTCTACAAAGAAGAATTTGAAGCGCTTGGAATTGAGACGATTCTTGCAACCGCCGATGGAAGCGTGGGTAGCAAAGGCTTTGTAACAGATGTGCTGCCGGAAGCGTTTGACACATTCTGTGCCTGCGGGCCGATGCCGATGCTGCGCGCGCTGTGCGCCAGGACGGAAAAGCCGGGCTTTTTGAGCCTGGAAGCGCGGATGGGCTGCGGCTTTGGCGCGTGCATGGGTTGCACCATTGAGACAGCACATGGACCGAAACGGATCTGCAAGGAAGGACCCGTGTTCCGAAAGGAGGAACTGATATGGTGAGGGCAGCAGTTTCACTCTGCGGCATTGAGCTCGACAACCCCGTCATTCCGGCCAGCGGAACCTTTGGCTACGGGTACACGTTTGCAGAGCTCTACGATATCGATTGCCTTGGAACCTTTTCCTTTAAAGGAACAACTCGCGAGCAGCGCCTTGGAAACGCGCAGCCGCGCATTGCAGAGGCGCCCGGCGGTATGCTCAACGCCGTGGGCCTGCAAAACCCGGGCGTGGACGCGGTGATAGCAGAAGAGCTTCCGCGGCTCAAGCAGGTTTTTCACAAGCCGGTCATGGCGAATGTGAGCGGGTTTTCGATCGAAGAGTACGTTGAGGTCTGCCGGAAGCTTGACGCATGCGAGCAGGTCGGCTGGCTGGAAGTGAATATTTCCTGCCCGAACGTCCACGGCGGCGGCCTCGCCTTCGGAACGGATCCGAAAGCTGCTGCAAGCGTCACAAGGGCAGTAAAGGCTGCGGTCAAAAAGCCCGTTATTGTGAAGCTTTCTCCGAATGTCACAAGCATTGCAGATATCGCCAGGGCGTGCGAAGACGCGGGCGCGGATGCGGTGAGCTTAATCAACACGGTGCTTGGCATGCGCATCGACCTGCGCGCGAAGCGGCCGCTGCTGGCAAACAAAACGGGCGGCATGTCCGGTCCAGCAATTTTTCCGCTTGCCGTGCGGATGGTCTGGCAGGTCTATGAGGCGGTCAGAATTCCGATCATCGGCATGGGCGGCGTGACGCGCGCGGAAGATGTGCTGGAGCTGATGCTGGCCGGAGCAACGGCGGTGGAGGTCGGCGCGGCAAACTTGGTGAATCCCTATGCCTGCCGCGATATTGTCCGGGATCTTCCGCAGGCAATGCAGAACTACAACATACAGAATCTGAAAGATATCATAGGAGGCGCACACCATGGGTAAAGACGTAATCATCGCTCTGGATTTTGACAGCCGCGAAAAGACGCTGGCCTTTCTCGATCAGTTCACAGACCGCAAGCCGTTTGTGAAAATCGGCATGGAGCTGTTCTATGCCGAGGGTCCGTCCATCGTCCGCGAAATCAAGGCAAGGGGTCACAAAATCTTCCTGGACCTCAAGCTCCACGACATTCCGAACACGGTCAAAAAGGCGATGGCGGTGCTCTCGGCGCTTGATGTGGATATGGTGAACCTGCATGCGGCAGGCACGCGCGCGATGATGACAGCCGCTCTGGAGGGTCTTACCCGCGCAGACGGAACGAGACCGCTTCTTATTGCCGTTACGCAGCTGACCTCGACAAGCCAGCAGAGCATGGAAGAGGAGATTGAAATTCACAAGGAGCTTTCCGAGGTCGTCATCGACTACGCGAAAAACGCGGAGCTGGCGGGACTTGACGGCGTGGTCTGTTCGCCGCTGGAGGCAGGCAAGATTCATGAGGCCTGCGGCAAACACTTTGCCACGGTCACACCCGGCATCCGCTTTGCAGACAGCAAGGCAGACGACCAGGTGCGCATCACAACTCCGGCACGCGCACGGGAGATTGGCTCTGACTACATTGTAGTTGGCCGTCCCATTACCCAGGCGGCCGACCCGGTTGCGGCGTATCTGCGGTGCGCAGAAGAGTTCGTGGGGTAAGCGATGCAGGAGCGTATCATTTTATTCGATCTGGACGGCACGCTGACCGATTCCGGTCCCGGCATTATGAAGGCCTCGCAGTTTGCGTTGCGCGCGTATGGGGTGGAGAGAGACTGGCAGGAGCTTGACTTTTTTGTCGGGCCGCCGCTTGACGAGACGTTCGGTCAGTTTATGCCGAAAGAGGATATCCCGGGCGCGATTGACCAGTTCCGCGTGTACTACCATGACGTCGGATGGTTAGAGAACGAGCCGTACCCGGGTGTGCGCGAGATGCTGGACACGCTGCAAAAAAACGGCTTTCGGCTGTTTGTGGCAACCTCGAAGCTCGAGAGCATGGCCGTGCAGGTGCTGGGGCATTTCGGCCTGGCGCCGTATTTTGAAGCGATCTGCGGCGCGCCGGGCGATAATACGCAAGCAGGAAAAAAGGTGAATGTAATCCGCGCGGCGCTGCAAAAAGCAGGCTGCACCGACCTTACGCAGGCGATGATTGTGGGCGACCGCAAGCACGATATCATTGGCGGCAAGCTGGCAGGCATCCGGACAGCCGGAATTTTGTACGGCTACGGAAGCCGGGAAGAGCTTGCGCAGGCAGGCGCAGATCTGATCTGCCGGACACCGGAGGAATTTACGAAGATCATGTTATCAGAACAACAGGGGGACAAGCGCATGAACGCGACAGAACGCAAAATTGCAGAGGACTTACTTTCCATCCGCGCCGTGTTTTTCCGGCCGGACGAGCCGTTTACCTGGGCCAGCGGCATCAAGAGCCCGGTCTACTGCGACAATCGCCTGATTCTCACTGCACCTGATGTGCGCACGGAGGTGGAGACGGCGATCATGCAGACCATTGAGCGCGAATATCCGCAGGCGGAGGTGCTTATGGGCACGAGTACGGCAGGTATCGCGCACGCGGCCATTGTCGGACACATGATGAAGCTTCCAATGGGCTATGTCCGCGGCTCGAGCAAGGACCATGGCCGGCAGAACCAGATCGAAGGAAGACTTGAAAAGGGTCAGAAGGTCGTAGTGGTGGAGGACCTCGTTTCCACCGGCGGAAGCGTTCTGGACGTGGTGAAGGTTCTGCGCGCGGCAGGCGCGGAGGTGCTCGGTGTGGTGAGCATCTTCACCTACGGCATGAAAAAGGGTCTCGAGCGGCTGGCCGCGGCAAACGTGAAGAACGTGAGCCTGACAAATTTTGATGTGATCGCTGCTGTTGCAGCGGAGCAGAACTATATCAAGCAAGAAGACGTTGTCCGGCTGATTCAGTTCCGGAACAACCCCGCAGACGAATCATGGATTGGAGGTAACAACTGATATGAACCATCTGATTGACATTTTGCAGCTGAGCACGCAGGAAATCGACGAGCTGGTCGAAAAGGCCAAGGATATCATCGCAAACCCCGAGGCATATGCCCACAAGTGCGACGGTAAAATTCTGGCCACGCTCTTCTTTGAGCCCTCAACCCGTACAAGACTGAGCTTTGAATCGGCCATGCTGAGCCTGGGCGGTAAGACACTCGGCTTCTCGTCCGCTAACAGCTCTTCCGCAGCAAAGGGCGAGAGCGTAGCGGATACGGTGCGCACGGTCAGCTGCTACGCAGACATCATTGCCATGCGCCACCCGAAGGAGGGCGCGCCGCTTGTCGCTTCGATGCGCTCGGAGGTTCCGGTCATCAACGCAGGCGACGGCGGACACAACCATCCGACCCAGACACTCACAGACCTTCTGACAATCAACCGCGAAAAGGGCCGCTTCAACGATCTGACGGTCGGCTTCTGCGGAGACCTCAAGTTTGGACGCACGGTTCATTCGCTCATCAGCGCGCTCAGCCGCTACACCGGCATCAAGTTTGTGCTTGTCTCGCCGGAGGAGCTGAAGCTGCCGAGCTATGTGAAAAACGAGGTCATCAAGAAGAACAGCATTCCCTATGAGCAGACGACCGATCTGGAATCCGTGATGCCGGAGCTTGACATTCTCTACATGACCCGCGTGCAGCGCGAGCGCTTCTTCAACGAGGAAGACTATCTGCGTCTGAAAGACAGCTATATCCTGACGCCGGAAAAGCTCAAAAACGCGAAGCAGGATCTTTGCATCATGCACCCGCTGCCCCGTGTCAATGAAATTTCCGTTGCGGTCGACGACGACCCGAGAGCCTGCTATTTCAAGCAGGTTCGCAACGGCCGGTATATCCGCATGGCGCTGATTATGAAGATGCTTGGTATCGAATAAGGGAGGTTCTGAAAGATGATTATTGATGCAATTTCCAATGGCATTGTCATTGACCACATTACTGCCGGTAAGGCCATGTATTTATATAAGGTACTGGAGCTCGACAAGCTCGATTGCTCGGTGGCGCTGCTCAAAAACGTTGTCAGCAATAAGCTTGGCCGCAAGGACATCATCAAAATTGACCGCATTCTGAACCTGGACTGGGACGTGATTGGCTATGTTGACCCGGGCATTACGGTGAACTTCATCAAGGACGGCAAGCAGGTGGAAAAGCGCCAGCTCAAGCTCCCGACGCGGATCAAAAATGTCATCCACTGCAAAAACCCGCGCTGCATAACCTCCGTGGAACAGGAGCTTCCGCAGGTATTCACGCTGACCGACCCGGCGACACGCACATACCGCTGCCTGTACTGCGAGGCAAAGGCAGAAAACGCCTGATTGAAAGAATAGTAAAAGCACAACAGCCACCGGCTTCGCCGGTGGTTGTTCTTATGCGGGCATATTTCCACAGGTTCTTGCGATAGTTCAGGTCGCAGGAAACGGTAATGCCGCGCTTTTTGGCTTCCTGTACAGACTCCAGCGACAGCGCCCTCGCGGATTCGGAGATTGCAGGCGTAATACCCGTGATGTGAAACCACTCCACGCCCTCGAAGGCTTTATCCCAGTCGATATCGCCGGGCTTCGCCATGGCGATGGCCGACCATGCGCGGTCATAGATCACGCGGCTGGGAAGCTGGTTTGCGCCGCCTTCGACATAGTAGACGCCAAAGCGGCCGTCTCCGGTGACGATGCGGGAGGTGTCAACACCGAAGCCGCGCAGCTCCCGAACGCAGGCATCCGTGATATCGCCGCTTCGTCGATGCAAGCTCCATATCCCTCGCCCCGCCGCAAGCGGCAGATCTCGTCCAGTCCGCTGCATCTCCTCTTTCGACCGAACCCGCTACGCTGGGCTTCGGTCGAATTTTGTGCCGCACGTCGGCGCAACGTCCGGTTTTCTGGTGCTTAGCGGGTACGCGCTCGACTGTACCTCAAAAGCCGCACAAGCCGCCGACACGGGTTCGACGGCGTGGTAATCTTTGCTTACAGCGGCGCAGATTCTGCGCTTTTCCGGCCTATGCAAAAAACAGAATATTCATATTGCCGCCTATCGGAAGTGTTCCGATAGGCGGCGAAGTGTTTATATCAAGGAATGTTTTCCGTATGCGTTTTTTATCCTTTGACGGAGCCGGCGGTGACGCCTTTGACGATATAGCGCGAGAGGAAGATGTACACGAGCAGCACCGGCAGGATGGCAAGGAGGATGAACATATACACCTTGCCGAGGTCAAACTTCGAGTAGTCCGCCGCGCGCAGCTGCGCGATCATGATGGGGACGGTTTTCATTTCCGCTTTATCGAGCAGCAGAGCGGGCAGGAAGTAGTTGTTCCAGGACTCGACGAACGTGAAGATCAGCTGCACGGAGATGGCAGGCTTCAGCATGGGCAGCACGATTCGGTTGAAGGTGAAGAACTCGCCCGAACCGTCGACACGCGCAGCCTCCACGATCTCCATGGGCAGGACGCTCTTCATGTACTGGATCATGTAGAAGAACACGACCGGCGCCGCGATGCCGGGGAGGATCAGCGGCAGATAGCTGTTCGTCAGCTTCAGCTTGTAGCACAGCTGGACAAAGCCCGCGGCGGAGACCTGCTTGGGAATGACCATGACGGCCATGATGAACAGGAATGCGAGGCGCTTGAGCTTAAAATTGTAGGCGTGCAGGCCGTAGGCGGTCAGCGCGGAAAAATAGGTGGACAGGATGGCCGTCGCGGCTGCGATGATAAAGCTGTTGAGCATTCCGCGTGGGATGTTGATCGAGCTGTCGTTCCACGCGTTTTTGAGATTCTCCAGGAAATGCCCCTGTGGCAGTGCCTTGAAGCCGCCCTGAAGGTCTGCGTTGGTACGCGAGGCGTTGACGATCAGCATATAAAATGAGAACAGGCACAAAATCGAAAGAAAGATCAGCAGCGCATAGACCAGCACGCGGCTGACGGTCAGCATGGCGTGGGCTTTGCGGCTGTCAACGGAACTCTTTTTCATTGCACATACCCCCTTACTGCTCGTCCTGCTTCGTCAGCGATTTGAACACCACAAGGCTCAGAAGACCCGTGATGAGGAAGATCACGACGGAAATTGCGCCGGACATACCGTAGTTCTTGCTCGTCTTGAGGTAATTGTTAAGGTACATGACGAGCGTTGTCGAGGTGCGGTTCGGTGTGCCAAGCCCATTGGTCAGCACCTGCGGCACATCGAACATCTGAAGACCGCCAATGAGCGCGGTGATGACCGTGTAGACTAAAATCGGCATCAGGAGCGGCAGCGTCACCTTGAAAAAGACCTGCAAAGAGCTCGCGCCGTCAATATTTGCCGCCTCAAACAGGCTTTGGTCAATGCCCATGATGCCTGCCATGAGCAAAATTGTCGTGTTGCCGAACCACATGAGGAAGTTCATCAGGCAGATGAGCCCGCGCACGGTGAAGCGGATGTTGAAGAAGTCGATCGGCATGTCGATCCAGCCGAGCTGCGTCAGGATCTGGTTGATCGGACCGACATTCGAAAACAGCATATAAAACAGCATCGCAAACGCCGACGCCATGATGAGGTTCGGCATGTAAATGACGGTCTTAAAGAACTGCTGGCCCTTGATCTTCAGACGGTAGCTCGTAAAGAAGCATGCAAGCATCAGCGAGATCACGACCTGCGGGATCGCACCGCAGACCCAGAGCACGATTGTATTTCCGGCATATTTCAGGATATCGATCGTGCCGTTTTTATCGGGCGTAAAGAGCGTGATGTAGTTCTTCAGGCCGACGAAATTCGGCCCGACCTGCGTCAGACCCTCCCGGTAGTTTTCAAAAAAGCTGTTGTAGATCGTCAGCAGCTGTGGTGCGAAGTGAAACAGTACATACGCCAGAAAGAACGGCGCGATAAAAATATAGCCCCACTTTGCGTAGCTGATTTTGGACCGTTTGGTTTTCAATTTGGGTGCTTTTGTCGTCTGCATCAGAACTCCTCCTCTTATTCTCAGACGTAGTTCCCAGCGGGGCGAATCGACTGGATCGAAACGACCGGTTCGGAAACGCGCCTGAAATCGGCGCCGGGACAGGGCATTTGCCCTGCCCCGGGAAGCTGTATGGTTTACGGAGTGACGATGGTCGGATACTTTTCGTTGATGTACTTATAGAAGTTGCTCATGGCCTCGTCCTCGGTGACGGTTCCCTTGCAGTACTCTCTCCAGTTGGCCTGCAGGCCCTCGTTGAGCAGCTGGTCATAGATGGTGTGGTTTTCGAACTTGATGTTCTTGGCAAGGTCGCAGAACAGCGCAATGTCGTTCTGGCCGCCGAGGAACTCGCTGCCGTAGGCCGGGTCCTGCGCGACAGTCTCGTTGACCTTCTGGTTATTGGAGAACTGCGCCTCGTTCTTGACCAGATTCGTGCAGACCTCTTCATTGTTGATGAAGGTGTTCATGATATCGGCAACCATGGTGGGGTTATCCGTACCGGCAGGAGCCAGCAGCCACGTGCCGCCCCAGAAGTGTGCCTGCGGGCCTTCGCAGATCGCCCAGTCGCCGAAGCAGCCCTTGTCTGCGTCCTGTGCGTTGCCCATGGAGAAGTTGAAGTACCAGGCCGGCCCGAAGTAGCACATGGCCTTGCCTTCGCCGAACATCTGCGCGGTGCACTCATCGGACCAGATATCGCAGTCCTGCGTGTAGCCGTTGTCGGAGAAGTCCTTCGCCTGCTGCATCCAGGTCTGGATGGCCGGGTCGATCTGGAGGTTGTTGTTCGCGTCGACCCACGGCTCGGAAACATTGTTGGAGAAGACACGGTAGGTAGCGGCCTCGGAGGCGGTCATCAGATAGCCCTTGGCCTTGGCATCAGCCGCGACAGCATTGAACTTGTCCCAGCTGTTCAGCAGCTCCTGGACCTCGGCGGGATCGTCGGTGCCCAGAACGTCCTTGGCGATGGAGCGGCGGTAAATCAGAGCCGCCGGGCAGCACTGGAAGGATACGCCCTTAACGACGCCGGAAGCATCAGACGCAGCCTGCACGGTATATGCATAGGTGCTGGAGAAATCGGTCACGCCGAGGGCGGTGACGTCCTGCGTGACGGGAGACTCGGTATACTTCTGGATGTAGTCGGCCTCAGCGAGGAACAGGTCGACCTTGTCGTCGGCGGAAGCGTTCTCCTGATTGAGAAGAGCCTCGTCGAGCTTGTCCTGATAGGCGCCATCGGCGCTCGGGGTGATGATCCAGTTGACGGTCACGCCTTCGGGAACGGTGTAGTACTTCTCAAAGAAGCCCTTGAACTCTTCGTTCCAGGCGTAGATGTTGAAGACCTTGCCTTCCTCGGAAGCGGGTTCCGCGGCGGGTGTCTCTTCGGCGGCGGTGTTTTCGTCGGTCTTGGCAGGCTCAGCCGTATCCGTGGAAGCGGCGGGCGTGTCGGTCGTCGTTTCCTTGCTGGCGCAGCCTGTAAACACAGCTGCGAGCATCAGAACTGCAAGAAGCAGCGCAAGATACTTTTTCATTTGAATTCCTCCTGTAAAAAATAATAGTTGACAGTTTGATCTATGTGCACTGCCTCACGGCAGAAAGCACCATACTTAAATCGCACGGACAGAGCCTCCCTCTACCAGCTTGCCCGGAATGAGGATCCGATCGACCAGCGCGGTACGCGGCTTTTCGATGAGTTCGATGAGCTTCGCGGCAGCGGTCTTGCCAAGCGCGGCCGTATCCTGACGATAGGTGGTCATCGCCGGATTCGTAACGCTTGCAAGCTGGATGCCGTCATAGCCCGCCGCGCTGACGTCTTCGGGAAAACGAAGGTCCATGCGGCGGATGGCGTTGCCGCCGCCGATGCTGGAAAAGTCGTCCGGCATCAGGATGCAGGTCGGCGGCTCCGGCAGCTGAAGCAGCTCACGCGTCAGCTCCGCGCAGCGGTCGGGGTCATGGTACACGCCCTCGCGGACGTACTCCTCCGGGATCTCCAGTCCCAGCGCGTCGCAGGCGCGATAGAATCCCGTCAGGCGGTTTTCCGTGACGGTAGTGCGTTCACCGTGGATAAACGCGATGCGGCGGTGGCCCTTCGCATAGACATAGCGGACCAACTCCTCCATGCCGCGCACATTGTCGGAAACGACGGCGGCGCGGTTATTGAAGACGTGATCGATGGTCACGACCGGAAGGCGGGAATTGACCAGCTCCAGCACCTGCGGATCGTTGAAATCGACGCAGGCGATCACCACGCCGTCGACGCCTCGGTACTGGCAGTGCTGCAGGTAGGTCGTCGCCTTTTTGCCGACGTTGCGGTTGATGAAGGTAATGTCATAGCCGTTGGCCTCGGCCTCGACCTTGAGACTTTCGAGCACGGCGGAGAAATATTCATGCGCAAGGCCGCTTCTGCGCTCATCAACGAACAGAACGCCGATATTATAGGTGCGGTTCGTTTTGAGTGCACGGGCGGCGGAGTTTGTCATGTAGCCGAGGGAGTCGGCAGTCCTGCAGATCAGCTCGCGCGTCTGTTCTCCGATATCCGGCTGTCCGGAGAGGGCTTTGCTGACGGTCGCGACCGAAACGCCGCAGGCCTTTGCAATATCCTTCATAGAAACCATGCCGGTCTGCCTCCATTCTGTCCGCGAGTTTCTTAATCGTTTTCGTAGCTTCAAAATAGCTGATTCTGCACAAAATTGCAAGGGTAATTTTTGATTTTTTAGTCTTTAAAACAAAGTTTGGCTGTTCTGCTCAATTTGTTCACGTAAATTTAGCAAATTTGACAGCTAAACTTCTCCGAAACTTGCTCTGTGCCTCTCTTCCCTTCCTGAAAATCATGTTTTTCAGAAAGAATCGCAAAATATGTCTTGCATTTTGCGCAAAAAGCCGCTATTGTAATGGTACATATCCGTTATATTGACAACTCAAACGATTTCGAATTCTGTCGGTACGCATCAGCCTGCCGGCATAGGAAGGAGTTCCAGATGCAATTCGGCCATTTTGACGATCAGCAGCGGGAATATGTGATCACCGACCCGCGCACACCGCTTCCGTGGATCAACTATCTCGGCAGCGAGGATTTTTTCACGCTCCTGTCCAACACGGCAGGCGGCTACTGCTTCTATCGCGACGCGCGGCTGCGCCGTCTGACCCGCTACCGCTATAATAACTGCCCGGTCGACCAGGAGGGGTTTCATATTTATATCAAAGACGGCAAGACTGTCTGGAATCCCGGCTGGCAGCCCACGAAAACGGAGTTGGACCGCTATACCTGCCGCCACGGTCTCGGCTACAGCGTGATCGAGGGGCAGAAGAACGGCGTTTCGGCCGCGCAGACGCTGCTGGTTCCGCAGGGTGAAAACTGCCTGCTGATCCGGCTGTGCCTGAAAAATGAGACAGACATAAAAAAAACGCTCGATGTGTTCCCGTATGTGGAATTCTGCCTCTGGGACGCGATGGACGACAGCTCCAACTTCCAGCGGAACTTCTCGATCGGCGAGGTTGAGCTGGAATCGGAGGCCATTTATCACAAATCCGAATACCGCGAGCGGCGGAACCACTATGCCGTGCTCTGGGCAAACCGTCCGTATGACGGCTTTGACACCGCACGGGACGCCTTCATTGGCCCCTACGGCTCCCCCGCCCTGCCGGAGGCTGTCGCCGCCGGGTGCTGCACCGGTTCCATCGCGCACGGCTGGGCGCCGGTCGGCGCAATGCAGTTCCATCTGGAGCTGTGCCCCGGCGAGTCGCAGGAGCTTTTCTTTGGTCTTGGCTACGCAGAAAACCCGGAGGGCGAAAAATTCTCCGCACCCGGCGTGATCAACAAGACGCGCGCACACGCGATGATCGAAAAATACCGTACCCCGGCACAGTTTGACGCAGCGATGGACGCGCTGCGCGGGCACTGGGACAGGCTTCTTTCGAACTTCCACGCCGAGACCGGCGACGAGAAGGTCGACCGGATGGTCAACATCTGGAACCAGTATCAGTGCATGGTCACGTTCAACATGAGCCGCTCGGCCAGCTACTTTGAAAGCGGCATGGGGCGCGGCATGGGCTTCCGCGATTCGTGTCAGGACCTGCTGGGCTTCGTGCATATCATTCCGGAACGGGCGCGGGAGCGCATTCTGGATATCGCCGCCACGCAGTTCCCGGACGGCAGCGCCTATCATCAGTATCAACCGCTCACGAAGAAGGGAAATCTTGCAGTCGGCAGCGGGTTCAACGACGACCCGCTGTGGCTGATCGCGGGCGTGGACGCTTACTTGCGCGAAACAGGTGACTGGTCGATATTGGATGAAAGCGTTACGTTTGACTGTGACCCGGACAATGCCGCGCCGCTCATGGAGCACCTGCGCCGCAGCTTCCGGTTCATCTGCACACACCTCGGCCCGCACGGACTGCCGCTCATCGGCAGAGCCGACTGGAACGACTGTCTGAATCTCAACTGCTTCTCCGCCCACCCCGGCGAGAGCTTCCAGATCACCGGCCCCAGCGAAGGCCCGGTCGCGGAGTCCGTGTTCATCGCCGGAATGTTTGTCAAATACGGCAGGGCTTACGCCGATATCTGCCGCCATCTCGGTCTGGACGCGGAAGCGGCAGAGGCAGCCGCTGCGGCGGATACGATGGAAAAAACGGTGCTGGACACGGGCTGGGACGGCGCATGGTTCCGCAGAGCCTACGACGCGTTCGGCGCGCCCGTCGGCAGTAAGGACTGCGCCGAGGGGCAGATCTTCATCGAGCCGCAAGGAATGTGTGTCATGGCCGGGATCGGCAGGGAAACAGGCGAAGCCGAAAAAGCGCTCCAGAGCGTCAAGGAACGGCTCGACAGCGAATTCGGCATTGTGCTGCTGCAGCCGGCCTACACAAGCTATTATCTGAATCTCGGCGAGATCAGCTCGTATCCGCCCGGATACAAGGAAAACGCAGGTATTTTCTGCCACAACAACCCATGGATCACCTGCGCGGAAGCTGTTCTGGGGCACGGCTCACGCGCGTTTGAGACTTACCGGAAGATCTGCCCCGCCTATCTGGAATCCGTCAGCGAGGTTCACCGCACAGAGCCCTATATCTACAGTCAGATGGTCGCGGGTAAGGATGCGCCGACCTTCGGCGAGGCCAAAAACAGCTGGCTGACCGGCACGGCGGCATGGACGTTCGTGTCCATTTCACAGGCTATTCTCGGCGTACAGCCGGAGCTGGACGGTCTTCGCATCGACCCGTGCATTCCGCCGGAATGGGCACGCCTGACGCTGACCCGACGCTTCCGCGGCGCACAGTATTGCATCACGGTCGAGAATCCGGGCGGCGCGGAGCATGGCGTGCAGGAGCTCTATGTGAACGGTGTGCGGCAGGATGGGAATCTGATCGCGCCGGCTGCGCCAGGCAGTGTTGTTTCGGTACGCGTGGTTCTGGGAGGCTGAGATGGCGTTTCGAGAGGATTTCGTCTGGGGTGCAGCGTCAAGTGCCTATCAGACCGAGGGCTTCCCGTCCGCGGACGGCGGCGGCGAGAGCGTTTGGGACGTTTTTTGCCGCAGGTCTGGAACCGTTGCAAACGGAGACGACGGCTCTATCGCCTGCGACGGCTACCATCGGTTCGCGGAGGACATCGGGCTTCTGGCATCGCTCGGGCTACGTGCATACCGCTTTTCCACGAGCTGGGCGCGCATTGACCCGAACGGCGACGGCCGGTGGAACGAGGCTGGACTCCAATACTACGACCGCGTGGTGGACTGCTGCCTTGCAAACGGCGTTACGCCGTGGATGACACTCTATCACTGGGAGCTGCCGCAGGCGCTGGAGGAAAAAGGCGGCTGGCAGAATTGCGAGACGGTGGAACGCTTTGCGCAGTTTGCAGGCATGATGGCGGCACATTTTTCCGGCCGTGTTTCGCATTTCATCACCCTCAACGAGCCGCAGATCGTGCTCAAGCTCGGATACGCTGACGGTATTCATGCGCCCGGGAAGCTGCTTTCTCTTCCGGAACTCCTTTCGTGCTGGAAAAACCTCATGCTGGCGCACGGGCTTTCCTTCCGCGCCATCCGGAACGCTGCGCCGGAAGCTGAAATCGGCATCGCCTCCACCGGCAAGCTCTGCTATCCGCACAGCCCAGCAGACGAGGACGCCGCACGGCAGGAAACCTTTCGCCTGACAGATGCCGACTGGATGTTCACGCACCCGATCGTTTTAGACGCCGTATGCCTAGGCCGCGTCAAACCGGAAGCGGGAGCGCTTCGCGGCCTTTTAGGCGCCGTCACGCCCGCAGAATGGGACACGATGCACGCCGTTCCGGATTTCATCGGCATCAATTCGTACAACGGCAGCGAGATTGCCGCCGGGCCGGATGGTGCACCAGTCTATCTGCCGCGGCCGCAGGGCTTTGCCCGCACGGCGCTCAAGTGGCCCATCACGCCGGAGATCATGGAGCATGGCTATGCCTTTCTCTTTGACCGCTACCGGCTGCCGCTCTACGTGACGGAGTGCGGACTGAGCTGTAATGACCATATCTACCTTGACGGGACAGTTCACGACGTGGATCGGATCGATTTCCTTCATCGCTATCTGCTCGCGCTCCGCAGAGGGTGCGAACATGCCGACGTCCGTGGCTTTTTTCACTGGTCGCTGACCGATAATTTCGAGTGGCACAGCGGCTATGCCGAGCGCTTCGGCCTGATCTATGTCGACTATCCGACGCAAAAACGGATTCTGAAGGACAGCGCGCACTGGTATGCGCGGACCGCCCGGGAAAACGGCAGAAATCTGTAGCTATTCTTTGTTTACAGCGGCGCAGATTCTGCGCCGCTGGTTTTCTGCCTTGACCCAAACCGTGACCCAAACGCGGAAAAATCAGGTGGAATTATTCGTGCAGGAAAGGACGCCGCTGTGAAATTTTCCGAGCGGAAAGGTGCGGAAATGACCTGAAATGTCCGCGAAAAATATCCGACCAACCTTCGGGACCAAGAGGCCTCGGGTTCGAATCCCGACACTCCGACCAAATCTGGCTGAAATCTTTCGATTTCAGCCAGATTTTTCTGCGTTTTCAGAACTTTTTCCGATGGAGAATTCTGTGACTTTTCCGTCTGACCCAAACCTGACCCAAACGGGATTTCGGAGCGGAAAGCGACGGAAGCTAGAAAACGTCGCCTGCCGGAGCTTTTCCGGCAGGCGGCGTGCGCTTTTCTGTTCATTTTTTCCGTTATCCGACACTCGCCATGAAGCCGCTGATTTTTTGCGCGGCTTCTTTTTTCATGCCTGCTGTGACGTGCGTGTACACGTCCAGTGAAAATTCTGCCGAAGCATGACCGAGAATTTCCGCGACCGTTTTCGGGTCAATGCCACTTTGGATTGCCAGCGTCGAGAATGTGTGTCTGAGATCATGAAATCTGACGTGCTCCTCAATTCCGGCTTTTTCGAGCAACTTCTTATGAATCCTTCCAACGCAGTCCGGACCATACATTCCACCAGTCTTGGGTGACGGGAACATATACGGACTGAACGGGTGATTCTTGCGGTCTTCGACCAGCAGTCGAATCGCTTCGTCGCTGAGATAAATCTCTCGGACAGAATTTTCCGTTTTCGGTTCTGTCACGACCAGCTCGCCCTTGCCGCGCGACACAGATTTGGACACGGTCAGCGTTTTCGTCTGCAAATTGAGGTCGCTCCACAGCAGTGCCACCAGCTCCCCGCGCCGCAAGCCGGTACTCAGTTCCAGATAGAACATCGGCAGGACGCCCCATTCCTCCGCCGCTTTCAAATAGTCGCGAATCTTCTCCGGCGGAATGATCTGCATTTTCTTCTTTTCTTTTTTGGGCAGGCGGCAGCCGTTTGCGGGGTTGTAGGGAATCAGCCGCTCCGTCACCGCCTGTTCCAGACGCTGTCGCAGCATCGTGTGCAGCCCGCGAATCGTCTTGTTGCTGAGACTCAGATCGTCCATGTTTTCGTACCGCTGCACTCTACCGTACGCTTTCGTCTCGTTGTAGAATTTCTGGATTTGCAGCGTTGTGAGCGCCGTCAGCTTGATGTCCCCGATGCGCGGCTTGATATGCTGGTCAATGTAGTTCTTATAATATGCCGCCGTGGATGCTCGGACGGATGGCTTTGCGTAGTTCTCATACCAGAGCTGCGCCCATTCCCCGACTGTGTAATCTCTGCGTTTCGTCACATCGATCTTTTCGAGTTCCTCCATTGCTTTCCGGAGTTTCTCCTTGCACTCGCGCTGCGTTTTGGCGAGGACGTTCTTCGCGATTGGCTTCCCCGTCTCCGGATCGATACCTGCCGTGTAGCGTCCTTCCCAGCGTCCATCTTTCCGCTTGCGGATATTTCCTTCTCCATTTGCCCGTTTTTTTGCCATGTGCATTCCCCCTTTCTTTTGCTGAATCAACAACTACCACGCGGGAAGCAGAATAGCTACCTCCCGCGTGGAGAGTTATCAGAAAATTATCATTTCGGTTTTCTTTGTCTATGGCGGCACAGATTTTGAACCGCATTACCAGCCCATCGACATGGTATTGTTCGTCTGCTCCTGCTCGTGATCGTCCGCCTTGTGTCCGGCAGCCATGCGCATCCGACGCAGCTTGGCGAGGCGCTTGCGGTCGATCTGGACACCGCAGCTTTGCGGCGCAGGCGCGCTGCTTTGAAAAATCTTTCCCATGTGATAGAGCAGCCGCGTTGCCGAGAGCAGAATGTTCGGCGGCTCCTGCCGCTCGATGCGGTCCACGAAAAATCCCGCATAGTCGTGCCCCTGCGCCTGTGCTTTTTGAAACCAGTCGTAGGCGGCATCCTTGTCCTGCGGCACGCCGTCGCCGCTGAGATAGAGCTTTCCCAGCAGGTACTGCGCATAGGGATTGCCCCATTCGGCAGCCATGCGCACATAGGATAAAACACTCACATACCCCGCCGACTATGCGGGAAAAACCTTGAAATATAGGG
>OHCF01000179.1_pt1 | contig 46998 bp, 38 predicted proteins | sample 1577511 | NCBI WGS metagenome assembly OHCF01 (sample SAMEA3879568, study PRJEB24766) | human gut metagenome | biome: human-associated habitat; feature: feces | place: USA | collected 1985/1987 | reverse complement strand
ATCGACCCCGAGGCCGGTCAGCCACTTCGTCAGCAGGCGGTGGCGCTCGTAAATGCGCTCGGCGATCTCCTGTCCGGCCGGAAGCAGCGTGATAAAGCCGCCTGCGTCCATGGAGACATAGCCGTTTTCACGCAGGTTGCGCATGGCGATGCTGACGCTCGGCTTGGAAAACTCCAGCTCATTTGCAATGTCGATGGAACGCACAAGGCCCTTACGCTCCTTGAGCACCAGAATGGTCTCCAGATAATTCTCGGCGGATTCCTGAATCTTCATAGGTCCTGAACATTCCTTTCGTATGAATAGAATTATTATAACACGAAAAACAGAGTTAAGCAAGCCAGAGATTTGTGCAGGAGAAAAATCCGGGCTTGATTTTTGCCCTGCCTGCTGTTATAATATCTGCGAAGCTTTGCTGCGTCTGCAATACGGAGCGGTATCGAAGTGGTCATAACGGGACTGACTCGAAATTTCGGCAGGACCTGTGATTTTCGTCCCCCTGATTTCCGTTGATGCATCTCAACACGGAAAATCTCAAAATCGAATATTTTTTGCTTTCTCTCCTGTTTTCTTCCCAACGAATTTTTAAGCAAATTTCTGGAAAGAAAACCGGATGAAAATAGACACGGAGAGTTGTCCGAGTGGTCGAAGGTGCAGCACTCGAAATCGGAATCGCTTCGTGGAACGCTCCACCCGAAAAAGTCTTGATTTATGCAGGTTTTCGAGGGTTCGAAAACGAAAAAATCTTTGAGTTCTCCCCATCAGTTCTCCCCATTTTCCAAAGCGGATTGGGTGAAGATACAACTTGGAGGGTTGTCCGAGTGGTCGAAGGTGCGACTCTCGAAAAGTCGTGTGCCGCAAGGCACCTAGGGTTCGAATCCCTAACCCTCCGCCAACCTGAGAAGCCGGTTTTGCCGGCTTCTCTTTTTTATTCCCGGTTTCCTATCCCTAAGCCAGCAAGCATTGCATCTGCGGAGATAACTTTTGAACTGTACTCAAGGTGTGCGTAAATGTTTGCCGTAGTTGAGAAGTCGCTGTGCCCGAGCCATTCTTGAATCTGCTTCATCGGAACGCCGTTGGCGAGAAGCAGCGAGGCGCAGCTATGTCTCAAATCGTGATAGCGCACTCTGCGCAATCCGTGTTCCTCCAGAAGCTTCGGGAATCCGCAGGAAACATAATTAGGCTTGATGATATCTCCGATTTCATTGATACACACATAGCCCGTGTAATCTTTCACATAGGAACGCCCGCATAAACGCCGGTTTTCCTCCTGTTCTGCTTTAAGCTCCAGAAGCCGTTCCTTTACGAAAGGAACCAGTGGCAGCGTTCTCATGCTGGACTTATTTTTCGTCCGATCTTCTGCGACCGTAATACGCTTTCCATCAAGGGCAACGGTTGTAAGCGTATGCCGGATGGTGATTGTGTCGCGCTCAAAGTCGATGGCATCCCATTTCATACCGAGGGTCTCGCTGCGCCGCATCCCATAGAAAGCACCAAAGAGAATGGGGATTTCAAGTTTGGTGCCTTTGGAGATTTCAAAAAGCCTGTTCACTTCATCGGCATCGTAAAAGTTTGCCATAAAACGCTCCTTCTTTGGTCTTTCGATCTTATCGGCAGGATTACTGGAGATTAGGTCGAGCTTGACAGCATACTTCAACGCCTTGTGGATGTTTGCGTGATAATGAATAACCGAGGACGCGCTCACACGTTCCAGTTCCTTCAGGTAAAAATCCTGGATGTGTTTTGCCGACAGCTCCTGCAATGCAATCTGCCGTTCTCTGAAATACGGCACGATTACTTTTTTGACCATATTGGAGTATGAGGCGAAAGTTGTCACCGCCACGGAACTCTTTATTACCGTAAGCCATTGTTCCATGAAGTCTGCAAAAAGAACGTCTCCTGTAATCGGCACATCTTCCTGGAAACTGCGCCGCTGCTCCTGTAAGAACGCCTCGGCGCGTTTCTTGTTGCCTTTGACCGCAAGCCCTGTTGCGATCCACTTTGTTTTGCGGTTTCCGTGTGCGTCTGTGTAGTTTAGTACGGCATAAAAATAGCCCTTTTTCTCACGAAGGTGTCCTGCCACCATAATAAGATATCCTCCTCTCTTGTTGTGGGCAACACCTGCCGTTGACCTGAGAACAGTATAAATCATTCGAACTGATGCGGAAAGGATGCCGCCAATCGGATTTATTTCTCCATGCAGTCAACAGCCGATGCATAAGTAGGTAAAAAGATGTGCTTTGGGGATACGGTAGGCGCGACCTACTTTTATGCAGCAGATTTTGCCTTCTCGTATCAGTCGATACCCCGTTTTCGTGCTGACATCAAGTATCTGGCACATCTGAACGATATCCATGACATCCGGATACTCTTTCAGCATTAGCTTGTAAGCATCACGCTGGGATAGCGTGGTAGTGGTTTCAGAGTTCATGTTTCGCACCTCCATTCCTATGCGTTGTTTTTGTATGTAAATGACCGCACGATTTCTCTTGCGGTCTGCCTTCCCTTAGAACTTCATGGGAAGGGTCGAATGCTTGCGTCTGCCGTTGTAGATGCGGTAGAACAGGTTGACGTAGCGCTTTACGCCCCGCAGCTCCTTTTCCGCCTTGCCCGCCGCGTAGATAAACTTGGGCTCGTAGGCGCGGAGGCTGTAAATGAGACGTTCCCGGTCGTACTCGCCGTGGTACAGCTCCACGAAGTGGACGATGCCCTGAATCACCTCGGCTCGGAGGGAATCGGGGTCTCCGCCCCAGGCTTCCAGCAGGATGGTCAGCGCTTCCTTGTAAATCTCTGCGCCGACGCGCTTGAACTCCGCAAAGGCGGTATTGATGCAGAGGATGCGACCCGTGCCGCCGCCTCGCTCAAAGCCCACATGCAGCCCCGCTTCCTCGGTGGCGGCATAGAACTCGCCCGACGCCTTATCCTCGCCGCGAAGATTGGCGCGGAGCTTTGCACTGGGCGTCAGGGCTGCGGAGTAGCCGGTCTGCATGGCAAATAGCAGAGCTTCATCAGCCTCTGTCATACCGTAGTACACCTTACAGAGGATCGGCAGGTCGTTGTTGCCGTTCATGTGCTTGCGCGCCACAATAGTATGTTGCCCGTCAAACACATAATAGTGACCGTCACGAAAGCTAACCTTCGGTTCGTTGGCGATACGCTCATTGAACCCGGCCACGATCTTTGCCACACGCTCGGTGTTCAGCTTGCGCTGGTACGCATCGGGAATCTCCAAATCCCGGCTGCTGACCTCCATCAGCTTGTAGAGTGTCTTAATGCTGTTCATTGTCTGTTTCTCCTTCCAATTTGAGAATGTATTGTTTTGGCTCCTGCATGATTTCAATGACCTGATCTTTGTAGTCCGGCTTTTCCAATAGACCGGGGAAGTTCGTAAAAAGCACGTCGCATGTCTCGACCATGTTCCGCGCCGTATAGCGCAGGCTTACCAGTGCCGAATCCTCCGTGACGCGCTTGGAGTCCTTCATATCCTCGTAGCTTTTGTCGATAGTCACATAAACCTCTTGCCGGTGCTTTGTGCCGCTCCGGGCAGATTCCTTATCTGCTTTGGGCTTCTTTTCCGGGATCACCCTGAGCTGTTCCGCTTTTTCCCGGCGTTCTTCAGGGGCAGCCTTGGCGATAGCTGCAACGTCGGTCTCGCGGGGCTTGTATTTGCCCAGCAGCAGGTCGTTCTTGATGCCCGGAAGGACTTCCTCGGCAGCGTCAATTCCATCCGAAAAGTGCTCTGCACGAATTACATAGTTTTTGCTGGTATTAGTTTCCTCTGCGATACGGTCACAAGTTTTAAGTGGAGAAATCAAGTTCCCATTTTGGGAACTTGATTTTGCCTGCTCGCTTTTTCTATCGCCGCCGTGTATTTGTTTCTCTGCCTTGTATCGCTGTCCAATCAGGTATTTCTTCTGCTGCGGCGTAAGGTTGCGCCGCCCGAGCTGGTTCTTGCAAATCCAGGAAAGGGCTTCGTAGCGGTTGTTGAACTGCTTTTCATGGGTGCGGAACCCGATGCCCGGATGCGCCTGCGCGATGCGGTAGCGGTTGTGACCGTCCACAATCGTATCGTTCCAGACGATGAGGGGCATGAGCACAAGCCCTTCCTCCAAGATGTTTTCTTCCAGCTGGGAAAGCTCGTCATCTGTCAGCGGCGGGCATTTCGCCTCGAACTCCGGGTCGATGGTCAGTACGGGATTCATTACGGAGCCTCCATTTCTTCGGGGACATACAACCCGAGAGCTTCCTCGATGGCTTCCCCGATCTCGTCCATCTGCTGCCGGGTCATCCTGCCCAGGTACTTCCTCACGCGCCGCTTATCGATGGTCTTGATCTGCTCCAGCAGCACCATGCCGGGAAGCTCCAGCCCGTGGATGCGCTCGGCGTAGTAGTGGGTGGGCTGGGACGGCTTCTTGCCGGCCTTGGACGTGATGGGCGCGACGATCAGCGTGGGGCAGTAGTAGTTGCCGGTGTTGTTTTGCAGGACGACCACAGGGCGGGTGCCGCCCTGCTCGGAGCCTATGTAGGGGTCGAGGTTGGCCAAATACACGTCGCCCCTGCGGTAAATCCAGTTTTCCTTCATGCGGTATCTCCGTTCCTTTCTTTCGTTTCTTTCGATATTCCTCAAAGCGAGAAAGCAGGTCATATCCAGATATCTCTCGCTGTTGTATCTGTCCTGTGCGTTCATATTGCATCTCCTTGTCCTTTGTCTTTTTGGTTTTTCGGGTATGTATGCTCTCTATTTGTCCTCGACGCCCCGAGAGCAGGGAGAGCATCAGACGGCGGTGTGCTGCACCGCTCCATAGGAATCGAACCTCCCCGCCTTCATTGTGGCCGGGCCGCGAATTACGGAAGTATCATTGTCCCCAACACCTGTCGTCGCCTCCACCGGGAGCAGCCCGGCTTTTATCGTGTAAGTTGTATCGCTCGCTCATGTGGGTACCCGTCAAAGTCAGGGACTTTGATGGGAGAGGAGGAGCAGCGCAGTGATTGAGCTTTCATGCTTTGCATGGAAGCGAAGGATACGCAGCTCGCTCCGACGAGGTCGTGGCGCACTCACGAAAGCGGCTCAGGGGTTCAGCCCATAGCGTTGGGAATGTGCCTGATGCCTGGATATTCAGTTTTCAAGGTTCGCTGAGCCGCAAGGCTCTGAGAAAACTGAATCTCCGTATCCCTTGCGGTGAGATTTGTCCTCTCACCTTTCAATGGACATTTTTTTGCCCTTTGTCAGGTATCACGCAAAATATATTTTTGCTTTTTTGCGGATCAATGCGATTGCGTCATGCACGCTTTGCCTGGTCATGCCGTGCTCCGCAGCATATGCGGACTGGCTTTTCCCCTCGATGAGGCATTCCCGAAAGATCGAACGCTGGCTGTCCGTCAGCGTTTTGCAGAATGTGTCTGTAAGTTCTGCCGTGAGCACCTCGGAGTCGATGCGCTGCCGCGTATCCAGCAGCCATGCGGCCTCGTCCATGCTTCCGCCGTCGCGGATGGCGTCAAGGCTCAGAACCGGCCCGATGGTCTGCTGTTTTGCGTACTCCCGGCGCATCTGCTTTTCCTGACTGAGCAGCAGCCGCATCACCTCAAGGCTGACCTCCGCTTCCTCTCCGGTGGCTTTGATTCTGGCGAAATATCTCTTTCTTCCGTTTTCCTCGATTGCCCAAAGGTCGTAATCGAACTCCTTTAATGTTTTCATGCCGTGATCTCCTTTGAATTTTTGAATTTGGGTGAAATCAAAAATTCGGAGCTCACGGGTAGCGGCAGATGTATTGTTCAAAGCGGCGTTTCATGGAAAAAGTCCTTTCCCGAGCCAAGCCGGGAAAGGACTTTCAACGCCGTACAAAGAAATCGGGCAGCAAAAAAGCGCCGTCAAAGCAGACCGAACCCATTTACTGGTTCAGTCTGACTTTGTACGGCGCTTGGCAGTCTCCTCAGAACGAATCTGATTCTCTCCGCTTGCTCGATTAAAAGTCGGTTTTTGTATTCAGTTTATCGTTTCTGCCTCGGTTTTCCGGAAAACAGGCGGCAGACGGCCTGTTTCGCCTTTATCCTGCGGAAGCAGCCCAGATTGATGGGATACTCCGACTTGCATTTTCGGCAGTAGACCATTTTGTGTCCCGCTGCGTCGGAGAACACCTTCTCCACCAGAAAGCTGCAAAAGGGGCAGTGGATCTCCCGGAGGGTCAGCGCGGCGGATTCCCTGCGGGAATCGGACAGCCTGCGTGACACATCCGGCGAGAGCTTACGAGGAGCGCTTGCTTTTCTCATCCTGTGCCACCGTCCTGTCCCAGCCCCATTTCCTCCGTGATGTACTCCGCCAGCGGGCGGTAACACAGGCAGCCCAGCTCCCGGAGGCGAATGAGAAAGGCGGAGAAGGACACGCCCATGGCGTTGGCCATCTGTTTGATCAGGAGCTTGTCCGCCGTCCGCAGAATGCTGTCCCCATATACGGGGATGCGGTCTGTGCATCCGTGCATGGCCGCTACATTGCGAACCATGAAGCGGGGCATCAGAAGGGCTGCGCCCATGCGATCGACCTGCGTCTCCCGAAAGCTGAACAGGTTTTTGAAGTCCTCCTGCGTGTAGGCGCGCTCCCCGTCAAACTCGCGGTGAAAGGCTGCGCTGGGAACCGCCCTGTCCATGATGTAGTGGGCGCACTCGTGGCTGATGGTGAAGCGCCGCCTGCCGCTTTCGTGCTCCCGCCGCAGGCAGCGCTCGATCACGATGGTTCCTCCGGGATACACGCGCCGGACGACGGTTCCGCCCTCATAGACGCGCAGAGGGGTCACGCCGTCCGCAATGAAGCCGATTTTGTCGCTGTCCTCCTCGGCAAAGCTGCGGTACAGCAGGGGCAGCTTCAGAAAGTCCGTGACGAACCCCTCGATATCCACGCAGCAGGTGCGCTCCGCTTCCGTCCCGAGATATTGGCGAATTAAACCTTCGCCCAATTCATCGAGTTCCTCATAGGAAAAAATCCTCATGTCTCACAAACACCTCCTATGGGGAGCGGTCAACATACCAGCGCTGACCCTCCCGATACAAATATCTTACCGCACGACCGATCTTGACGGTGTAGCGGACGCCTTCAAACTCATCGTGAGAAGCAGTGCAGGTATGAAGCACCTTTGTCACCTCCCACTGTCTGCCGTCATGCCAGCGGATGAGAAGCGGGCGGATCACGCCGTCCGTATCCACCTCCGCGTTGACGGACACATATTTTTTCTGCATGGGCAATACCTCCGTCAAAGGGCTTTGATCACATGGGTGGCTACGCCCTGTACCCGAAGCCCGGACACATAGATGTCCTCCATGTCTTTGTTCTCCGGGTGGAGGTAATAGCTCTGCCGGTCATCGTCATATAAGAGCCGCTTCAGCGTGTTCTTGTCCTCGTCGGTGAGGGCAACGACGATCTCTCCGACCTGGGCGGTATGCTGCTGGCGGATGATAACCAAATCCCCATCGTCAATCTGCGCCCCCGTCATGGAGCTGCCGGAGGCGCGGAGGGCGTAGAAGTCCCCCTTGCCGAAGAAGGACACGGACAGGGGCAGGTATTCCTCCACATGGGCTTCCTTTTCCTCCGGCGAGCCGCAGGGGATGGAACCGACAATGGCGGCGGGGCTCACCGCCGGATTCATCCGCCGGATCTTCGGCGTGGAGAGCGTACCGTTTTCGTAGAAAACCATATCCTTCTCCGCCATAGCCACAAGGTATCTGTGTGCGGAGGAAACCGCGATCTTCATGGCTCCGGCAATCTCCCGAACGGTGGGGGTAGAGGAATACCGCTCAAAGTAACCTTCGATGTACTCCCGGATGCGGAGCATAAGCTCCTCGCTCTTGCTTCTCATATTGTACTTATCTCCTATCTGGAACACAAGTTCCTGATAGCTCTATTATACACATAGCTCGGAGAAAATCAAGGGGGGAAAAAGAAGGTGTGCAATCAGATGCACACCTTCGGGGAAAAATCTTCATTTTTTAACCTGACAGACGGTGTATGAGGGGCGTTTCATCGGTGGATTACCGTTCGCTGAAGCTCTCCAGCATCCTTTGAAAGCCGTCCACCGCCTCCTGCGGCGCTGTGATCTTCATCTTCCCGCCGGAGGCGAATACCCAGCCGTAGAAATTGCTGCTGAGATCAACGGTCGCCTCCACAGTGAAGTGGTTCTTGTCCACAATCTGCGTGGAAGCATCCTCCCCGAAGCGGTCGATGATGCTGTTCATGAGGGTGCTTTCGCAGAGCAGAGTGATACGGCAGGTCTTGCCGTTGAGCATGGAAAACTCCTGCGTGAAGAACTCCGATACGTCAAAGCCCTTTGGCTTTTTTACAGCGGTTTCATCCGTAACCTCCATTTGAACGATACGGTCAACGCGGAACTTTGCGACCTGCTGCCGGTAATCGTGGAAACCGACGAGATAGTATGTATCGTTATTCCAAAGCATGGCGAATGGGGAGACGGAGTAGACTCGTCCGCCATGCCGGAGAACCCGCTCCTTGGAAGGAGCGTAGTCGAAATAGCAGAAGGAGATTTTCTTCCGCTCCGTGATAGCAGTCTGGATTCGGTCTACATTCAGAAATATGCTCTCGTTGGTGGCTTTGGAACGGCTGTCGATGTACAGATGCCGTTTCAGCAGCACGGCGTCTCCGGGAGCGACAAAGGCCGTCAGGCGTTTGACCAGCTCCTTGCTTTTTCCCGGCGTGATGAACCGCGCCGACTGCACCGCGTCAATCAGCAGCTTGACCTCCGGCGCCTCAAAGTGACGGGTCGCCACATGGTAGAGGTTCTGAACCCTGCGGTCTTTGACAATATCCACGCCAAACTCCACAAGCTGTTCGATGTCTTTGCGGAGTGTTCTCGGGTCGGCGGTGATGCCGTACTGCGATAGATGGGCGGATATGTCCGCAAGGGAGACCGGATGGGATTCGTCCGTGGTCTCCCAGAGATATTTGAATATGATGAGTGTTCGGTTTGTGAGAGCCATATATGATCGTATTTACCCATTTCACCTTTATCAAGTAGAATTTCTCTGTCAATCGCAATCGACAAGCAAAGATTATCTTTGTCTGCCATCTCTGCAAAAAAGCTTTCAACCTTCGGCTGCCATTCTTCCGTGTATAAGCCATCAACATCGTTATAAGAAATGCTTACTGCATCCGTCAAACTTTCCCACAGTGCATAGTCATTTGAAAGTGCTCTATATGCCGAAGCCATAGTAATGGTCGTTGGTACCACCATCAAAGCAAGAATGATTGAAAGAACCAAGGAAACGCGTCCAAGCAGACGGAACTGTTTCAGGGGTATCTTTCTGAAAGATAAATGTTTTGCCTTGGGCTGCACAAACAAACGATTTGAAACCAGAAACAGGTTACATAGAAAAATTGATGAGTATTTATACATTGGCGGCAATATTGATTGCCGCCAATTCCATCATATCTTTGCTTAATCCCACGGGGTTGTCATTCCATGCCGTGCAATCGCTTCATCGTAAGTTTCATCGAATGGGCTATCGGACGAATTCGTAATATAAAACTTGCCTCCAAGCTCCATTATGCATTCTGTTGAGGTCTGCCATATACCAAACGAGTACTCCTTCCCATTAGTTGAAACAATCACAATTCTCAGACCTCCGCCATTTAAGGACAAATCAGCTTCTGCGGGACGAGAGCCGCGCTTTAATTCAAGTTTTTTGAAAAAAGCTTCCCACTGAGAGAGTAAGTCATCGTCTCTAAAAACAGCCCATTCAGGCGAAGTAACGCTCTTGCGCAGAGTAATCTTTTCGATTTGTGTATCAGAAAAATCTGCGTAGCCCTTAATATCGTTTATTTTGACCCACCGAGCATTATTCTTGGCGACAACTGAAATTATGATCGCTGCAACTATTATTACTGCGATAATGCAGATCCATAACAACGGCTTTTTCATATGCTTCTCTCTCCCGTTACCCTGAAATAGTAAACGCCCAACCATTTTTCCGAGAATAGCTGTATCCATTAAAATTAATATACCTAAGATACGAATTCCAGCCATCTGCAATCTTTAAGTACTGGTATGATGAAGTGTCAACATAACCGGCAACAAAAACAGCATGTCCTCCTTTATGATCACCGAATTTGGCGCCATATGTAAACAAACAGGGCTTATTTGAATCTAAGTTAGAAACGAACTTGCTGTAAGCTTTGAAGGAGGAATACGAGCAACTATATCCTACTTCTGACAAATATTTCTTTGCAGCTTTTGGCTCTTTTCCGTTAGTTGTACTTCCATCTGACGAGGTGCCTGCATGATTCCACAAGGAGTTGTATAGTGTCTTGAAATTGCTTGAAATGCTCGTGTATCCTCGCGAGCGATAGTATTTCATTAAGTTTGACAGGGCAACGATTGAACAAGCGTAAGTAAGATTATTGCTCGAAACAGTTGACGAGCAGTAATATGAAATGCTGCCTGCCCCGGTAATTGTTTTGGATGAATTCACTGTTCCTTCATACGTGTCTGAAACTACACTCCATCCGTCTAATCCAGAATAATTTAAGAACTGCTCATCAGGATCTCCTTTAAGCGATTGTGCTAATGCTTTACAAGATTCAAATTCCTTTGTTGATAGTTTTTTGTCGTAAAAGCCATATGCTGTTTTTGAGGATTCATCGTAAATCTGATAATCATTTGCGCCAATTGAGTAGAACTTTAAAAGATTGCCTGTGATACCATAGTTAGTAATCAGAGCAACGTATGGATTAGGAGCTCCTTCTTCGATGCAAAACTCTGAAATGACAGGAGCATTGTCAACAAACTTAATGATCACGTAACCACAAGTTTCGTTATTATTGATGAGATCGACGCAAAACCCGGAGACTTCTTCGTCTTCGTTTTGTATCGTAATAACATCACCTGACGCATAATCAGAACATGTGGTGAAAGCCTTGATGAAAGAAACCGCGTAGCTTGAAACATTTTTTATATTCTGCTCAAGAAGCTCGGATTCCTCTTTGCTTTCTGCATATGTTGGAACTACTCCAGTAAAGAGCAGTAAAGCAATAAGAATAAGAGAGAATACCTTTTTCATTTTATAACCTCCATTTCTTTTTTGATTCGGCAACATTGATTCAATCAAACACAACCACAGTATCGTCACCTCCTAGACTTTCTCACTGTGCTTTTCGTGCGTTCTTTACTTATACAACGATTTGAAACCATAAACAGGTTACAACCTTTCTAAAAAGGTTCTACGCTATCGGAGGAACAAGAACTCATTTACTTCTTACACAAATACAATGTCTGCCAAGGTCAAACAGGTTACAGCTTTTTCAAAAAAAGATTTGGAACGATTGAAAATCGCATGGTTCTATGCTATAATTTCTACCGTAGGAAATCTACTCTACGCAGGAAAGGAGCTGCTATGAACGGACGATTCGACTTCCTTGTGCTTCATCTTTTGAGCAAGGAGAAAATGTACGGGTTTCAAATCATTAAAAAGCTTTTTGATGCTACCGACGGTGAAATCGAGATGAAAACCGGAACGCTGTATCCGTTGCTGCAAACGCTGGAAAATAATGGTTATATTGCCGCAAGCCTTGTTCTAATAAATGGAAGGGATCGAAACGTCTATCAAATTACCGAAAAGGGGCGGATATACCTTTCCGAACAAAAGAAGCGGTGGATCAGATACAGGACCATTGCCAACAAAATACTTGAACTTTGATGTAACCTGTTTTGAGTTTTCAATCGTTGTTTAATGGGAAGCTAATAATGGCTTAGAAAGGAGCGCCTATGCTCGCGCTTTATATGAGCTTTATAGATGATGAATCGCAACGTCGTCTATTTGAAGAGATATACCTAAATTATAGAAAGCAGATGCTTCTCGTCGCTCGTTCTGTGCTGGGGAGCGATACTGACGCCGAAGATGTTGTCCATGATGTATTCTTGAAGATAGCAAAAAAACACATGTCGAGGATAAGCAAGATCAAGAACAGCATCGATTTGAGGAACTATCTGTTGAAAGCGACAAAGCATACCGCATTAGATCATTTGCGGAAGCGTCGGCATGAAAAAGCCATTCTTGACGCTGTAAATGAGAATAATCTAAAGAAAGATGCTTAGGTATCGGATGACGAGCTTGTGGACAAGGTATGCTGCGGCATCGAGTATGAGCGGATCGTAGAGGCTATCGCTTCTTTGGACGAAATCTACCGGGAGGCATTGTATTACCACTTCGTGTTGGAGATGTCTGTTCCGGAGGTAGCAAAACTACTTGATTGTAAGGTGTCAACGGTAAAGCAAAGATTGGTGAGAGGAAAGAAACTTTTGCATAAACAGCTATTTGGTGGTGAGCAGAAATGAAGGACAATGTGTTGAATGCTGCGCTTCGGGAGGTAGTATCCCGTGAGTTTGCGGACATACCGCAGCATGAAAACGAGATCGCATATAAGTTCTCGGATGGTTTTACGCGCAGAATGAATAAGCTCACCAAGGCCGAAAAAAGCAGGTTCTGGCGGATGACAAATACAATTCCAACGCGGGTGGCTGCCGTCTTCGTTGTAATCATGCTGATTACCTTGACCGCTTGCAGTATTCCAACGGTTCGGGCGGCTGTCGTTGACTTCATCAAGGAAACGTATGAAAACTGTATTCACCTTTTCACAGGCGAAGCCGGAAGCAAGAAGATCTCAAAGCACTATATATTAGCAGAGTTGCCCGAAGGATTTGTTGAAACCAAAACTGACGATAGTGACGCCAGCTTTGTTGTGGTTTATCAGAACGAGAAGGGCGACAAGATAATCTTATCGCAGAACATAACGGAGGGTCATTGGATAGACATCGATAACGAATATGGAAACATATCCGAAATCGATATTTCCGGTATCAAGGTAACGTTGTATGAATTTGACGATTGCATCGTTGCTGTGTGGATTCAAGATCAGTATGCGTTTAATCTTACTGTTTACGGTGAATATAACATTGAATTGATAATTCGGATGATAGAAGCCATTAGGCTCCCATGAGGTAGCAAAACCAACAAGGAGGATTATTTTGCGTAAAATTCTTTTATCTATAAAGGATTTATCAATGTCTTTCGGCACGAGAAATCTATTTCACATTAACAAACTCGAAATATTTGAAGGCGACAGAATAGGATTAGTTGGCCTTAACGGGTCTGGTAAATCAACTTTGCTACGCCTAATAAGCGGTGATATTCTTCCAGACGAGGGAAAGATAAAACTAAACTGCACGCCATGTTATTTTATGCAGTTTTCGGAGAAACTCTCTTATATATCTAATCGCGAAGAATTAAGCTTGTTTGGGGTGAAAAACCTTCAGGAGCAAGAGGTTGTTAGTGGTGGCGAAAGCACCCGTATTCGCTTAGCTGAATTATTTAGCGAACAAGGAACTCTGCATTTGCTTGACGAACCCACTTCTCACCTAGATTCAGATGGCTCCGAATACTTCGAGCAACGGTTGTCTCTTATCGAGAGTTTTATACTTGTATGCCATGATCGAGAGCTTCTCGATCGACAATGTAATACTATTGTCGAGATAGAATCTGGAGAGGTCAGAACTTATTCCGGTAATTATTCTTCATATTGTGAGCAGAAGAAAATGATGCATGAAAGAGCCACCCGTGAATATGAAATATATACTGATGAATTGAAACGTCTTTCAATGGCTTATCAGAAAAAAAAAGAACAAGCCCGAAAAACTGCAAAAAGGCCCTCGCATCTTTCTGCAAGCGAAGCAAAGGCAGTAGAATATTCTGCACCGACTCGTAGCCCAGGAAGCAAGGCAAAGAGCATAGAGCGTAGTGCAGAGAGTATTAAGAAACGAATAATGCATATGGAAGTTAAGGAGAGGCCGCAGGAACAGCCCCAAATACGCCCTGTCTTTAGCCTTACCGATCCTCCTCAGAATCGAGTTATTTTGGAAGCGAATCATTTTTCCTTCTCTTATCCAGATGGCAGGGTGATTTTTAAAGACGCGTCTTTCCGCTTGTTACGAAATTCACGCACAGCACTTCTTGGTGAAAACGGATCAGGCAAAACGACTCTCATTAGATTAATAGTCGAAGGAGAGCAAATACGAAAAGTCCCAAAAGCAAGAATAGGATACCATCAGCAAGACTTATCAACTCTTAATATGGGAAAATCTGTACTCGAAAACGCGTTGGAAACAAGCATCCAGTCCCAAACCGTAGTAAGAACGGTTCTTGCAAGGCTTCTATTCACGGCGCAAGACATACAAAAGCCTGTTTCTGCGCTTTCAGGCGGGGAGCGGATTCGGTTATCATTTGCGAGGATTTTTGTTAGCAGTGCAAATGTTCTTATTCTTGATGAGCCGACAAATTATCTTGATATTCCTTCTATCGAGGCAATTCAGTCTCTTTTGTCAGAGTACGAAGGAACAATGTTATTTACTTCTCATGACACAATGTTCGTGAAAAATGTGGCAACAGACGCATATTTAATTCAAAATAAACAAATAATACCATTTACAGATTTGTAGATATAACACGTCGGGCCTCTTTGATAATTTTGGGCAGCAATAAGTATATAATCGAACTTTTCTTCGTACTACGGAGAAAAGTTCGATTATTCCGGTTATAGGATCACAGGAGAATAATGACTTCATTAATAGATTAATCAGCTATAGTTTTTAGTAACCATTGATTCTTAAAGTAACAGCGCGCTTATGAGCAATGCATAAGATTGCCAATCTATTGATCTTTTATCTCAGCTAAAAGCATCTCCTCATTGAGTGTGTGTATTATAACTTGATTGTTGGCAAAATGATTGACTATGAATTCTTCGAATGCAGCGCACAAGAGATTGTCCCGATCCTCCCCAAAGTATACCCCGGAAAACCTTGATGTCTCTAAGAAAAACGAGGCGTCTGTATTATAAACGTATTCAAAAAAAGAAATTAATTTCTGAAAATGTTGAAACACCAAGTCAATTGTTTTTCTGTATCGAATATAATATAAGTTGAACCATAGGCAAACAAAATCACCAAGATGGTTAAAAAACTTATTCATGTTTTCTCTTAGATTATAGCAGTTCAGAAAACCGGTCTTATTCTGAAGCATTAATTCGCGTATTTCTAATGGTATTTCTACATCTTCATCAAAGTAAGACATTGTATTGATTCCTTCAAACTCCAACTCGTTATAGTACTCCTCAGCAATTACTGTTCCAGGTAAGAAAGTTAATCTATGGAGTTGGATTGTTAGAACCGCACAAGATAAATCACTTTCAAGAATCTTTGCCTCATAAATTTTCTGGAGGGTTAACTCAATATCCTCTGTTTCTTCAAATGGATAACCATAAATAAACGATAATATGCATGAAACATAACCGCTCAGAAGCAGAGACAATGTTTCACATAAAATGTCAATATTTAGATTTTTAGAAATCTTCTTTTGCATTCGCTGCGATCCACTTTCTATGCCAATATATATGTCAGTACAGCCAGATCGGATCATAGCCGCAATCAGCTCTTCGTCAAGCACATCCAGTCTTGAGCTACATCCCCATTCAACTTTGAATGGTAGTTCGCAAACCTTCTGACAAAACGTGAGTATGTATTGCCTATTTGCAGTAAACAAATCATGTGAAATCGAAAACTTATTGGCTCCGTACTTACTGTAATAATGCTGCATTTCTGAAATTAGCATTTCAACGGGTTTTACGACAAAAACGTTTCCCCAAAATTTTTGTGTAGAGCAGAAGGTGCATGAGAACGGACACCCTCGCCCACCCTCCAGTGTTATAAACGAGCTGGGATCAACGGGAAAGTATCTTCCTAAATCTATTTGAGGAAGTTTGGCCCCTAATATTCGCTCCTTTCGATTCCACTGAATATTGATTTCATCATTAGCGCGGAACGCAATTCCATTAACACCAGCAAAATCTTGGTTGGAAAAGATTGCATCGAAAATTGAAAGGACACTTTTTTCGCCTTCTCCCATTGAGACATAGTCAATAAAAGGATATTGTTCTAGGATGTTTTGAGCAATACATGTTGCATGAGGACCTGCAAAGAGACATGGCGTGTTAGGACAGATTTCTTTGAATTTTCTCGCTATAGGAATGCAACAATAAAAGTTTGAGCACATCGTATAGAAGCTAATTGCATCTGCTCCTATTTTCGATAGTTCCTCTGCTATCATATTAAATGTGGCAATCATATTGGATGGTGTGTTACTTATTTTTCTATTAAATAGATTTAGATTGTAATCCCATATCTCGGCCGTATACTGATTACTGCTTTCCAAAACCTCTTTGAGGCAGAGCAGTCCATATGGAGTTTTCTCATCATTTATAAACAGATAGTCAGGAATATATGCAAATACAATTTTTCGCTTATTCAAATCAATCACCTTCTTTTCCCCTTTTGCTCAATAAGCATATATGCGCTTTCATTAAAACTTTTTTATTAGAATGGGGTAGCACAAATATCATGCTACCCCAACTAAAATGCCGATACTTCATCTGCTGTTTTTGCAAGGCAGAATGCACACTAAAGCATTCTTGTTTTTACAAATTACCGATTGGGGCGTTTTTGCTCTTCATAAGCGGATTTCTTCGCCGGAAGATGGACATCATATCGCCAAGAGCAGTTACAGGTGCTTGCGACCATTCGATCACTTGCTTGTTTTCTGTTGAGAACTGTGATCTTTTCAAGATTTGCTGTCTTCATCATTTCATCTCCTTTCTGATAATAATTGAGTATCGGCAATTAGTCTCTATTCTGTCGCTTGTTTATCTAAGCAGCCTAACATCCAAGCATGCAAGATCTTACTATATTGACAATACCCTATATCACACGACTTGTCGCATTCGCCAGATTCCCAGTAACAGCCACCACCACAAGTGAATATTGCTTCGCATTCTTGGCAGCTTTTGCGAAACACTGGTAAGAAATGCTTATATTTACCCAACGCAGGAATAACCGCGTTTTCAATTATTCCACTCAAGCTCCCCGCACTAACATTACCAACCGTTGTTTCATCGCTCTGGCAGAACACTTGGCATAAGCCTATGTCTCCGTTGGCTTTAAGTACGATTTGGTTTCCCGTGATTGCGGCACAGTCACCATAAAAGAAAGTAGATCTAGTTAGAGAAAGTATTTTCCGATTTATGCGGCTGTCATTGATTATATCCCCCAACTGTTTATAGGAAGCTATGATAAACGAACTGGCTGCGATGCTATACTTTTTCTTATCAAATCCTTCGTCTTGAAAACGAAGAAGATTATAGGAAATATCTTTAATACCAAAGGATAAATGCATTTCTTGCAACCAGTCAATAACTGTTGCTTGGTTTCTAAGCACATCTTCAGAAATTGTTACTGATAAACTAGGGATATAATCATGTTTTTTTAGAAGTTCCATCGCGTGAATAATCATGGGATATGCGCCCATTCCGTTTTCAGCTTTTCTTGTCATATCAGTGATTGAGCGAGGTCCGTCCACGGATAATCCTATATTAATTTTATGTTCTTTACAGAAGATGATTTTATCTTCTGTCAATAGAGTGCCATTTGTAACGACTGTGTACTTAGGTGTAATTGTACTATTGGCAGTAGTATTAATCAGCTCTACAATTTCGATCAAAGCGCTCCAGTTCAAGAGCGGTTCGCCGCCGTAAAAGATGAATTCGGGATCAGAAATATTATGCGATATGGCGTAAGAAACGTATTCCTTAACAAATTTCGTATATTTTTCTTTGCTTAAACTATACGTGTCTATTACATGGTTCTTATCGGCAATATTCTTGACCGCACAATATGAACATCTTAGATTACATACATCCGTAAGAATAATGTATACAATCTTTATTTCGCCAAAGCGTGATTCCACATTGCTTTGCAATTCAATGAGCGCATTCGAATCGATAGAATCATCTAAAACGTATATCCCCGAGTGTAACAACTCTTCAACGACGGCGGGATCATGAATTCCCATATTCTCAACTTTTGAAACTTCATCTTGTTTAGCAATGATTGGTTTCATATGTAATGTGTTATAAAGAACATAACAATCCTCTCCGACGTGTTCTTTTCGGTAATACTTTGATAGCTTCATTTCTGCCTCCTTATAATTGAGTTATTAACTAAGCACACACTCATGTCGAATTATCCGTTTGAAACATGGTAAAGTGAATAAAAATATGATCTTCTTGCTATCAATTCATCAAACTTTCCATGCTCGTAGATTGTTCCGTCCCGAATGACAATTACTTCGTCATATTGCCTTAACAATGCTTCATCTAGTTGATGTGATACAACTATTCTTGTGACCCCTTCCAATCGCAGAATCTCTTGTGTTATAGCGTAAGAACTTACTTTATCTAAAGACGCTGTTGCCTCGTCAAAGAGAATAACAGGAGTCCCTCTAATTAAGCATCTCGCAATTGATATTCGTTGCTTTTCGCCACCAGACAAGTTAATGCCATTTTCTCCGCAGACATAATCATATCCGCGTTGCTCAATTAGGGGCGTTAACCCTGCTCGTAGGACAGCCTGTTCTATTGCATCCATTGAAAAATCTCGGTACATGGTAATGTTTCGCAGTATTGTGTCATTAAAAATAAAAACATTCTGATCAACAAGGCTAACAAGTCGGTATAAACTAAACGTATTAATATCTCTCAATTGCCTCCCGTCAATTGTAATGCTGCCATGATATTCTTTGCTGGCCCCCATCAATAAATTGAGTATCGTGCTTTTTCCGCTACCGGAGACACCAACTAATGCGTATTTTTTCCCTCCGTCAAGAGAGAAATTGAATTTTTTTAGTATAGGACAATTCAATTCATAGCCGAACGTCACATCATCGAATACAATATGATTGGGCAAAACGATGTCTATATCCTTACCATCATGTTCTGCGTTGTCCACGGTCATCTGTGATAGCTTTTCAATTAGGCCCCTTGCAGCACGTCTACTTGCAAGGTATTGTGGAACAATATTAACAGGCATGATAATAAAATTACATAGGTTAAAGAATATTAGAACTGTACCGGCAGTAATATCACCATGTATTGCGAGAGATGCTCCAAAAAGGAAGATGCCGAATTGCATCAAATTGCCGCACAAATTCTGACTTACTGCTGACAACAGGCATTCCCACCAATAACGCTTACATTTGCTCTCCTCTATTTTGGCGTTAGTTGTATTGAATAATTCCTGAGTTTCTTTTTCTGCTTGAAAACTTTTAATCACAGAAAAACCCGCAAGCAGATTTTTCAACTGAGTTACAAACGTTTCATTTTTATCGCTTACTATTTTTTCTCTGGAAGAAAGTTCCTTTCCCATGAGTATGGACGCAATCGCTGGAAGGAAACCAAGAACAATCGTTGCAAATGTGAGAACTATGCTATATCTAAGCATCATGATTAATGTCCCAAAGAAGAGTAAGACATAGTGCAGGATCAAGAATGACTTTCTCAAATAGTTTTCTTCTATTGATGCTGCATCATTTGTAAGCATCGAAATATAACTTCCGGTGTTCTCACGCGAGAATGCAGCTATATTTTTTTCAGATATTTTCTCAAAAGCTAAATTCTTGTATTGAATCAAGGCCTTGCGAATGAAATTACTTTTGACCCAATACAAAAGAATTGTAAAGAAGAACATAGTCACAATAAATATGATACTAACAAGTATGATTGTACGTAGTCGGTTCATTGATACCTCGGTAATGGCGTCAATTACCTGTCCTAACAGCCAGGACCCTATCAAATTCGCGGGGAAGCATATTACCGTAAACAAGAATGAAAGAACTAACAGCGCATGATTCTGCCTGTAAAAAGAGTGGAAGTATTGTTTCGTGTTGTATGATTTCTCTAACTTCATAGCATCCTCCGATTTTGCCTAACTGGGCAAGCAAGAGATTTTTTATCACTAATATGTTTTTGTAATTGTTCTGGTAATTATGTCGGGCTCTCCGCCTGTGCCAGATATTACATAGGTAACCGTGATCCGATATGTTCCATGAGAGTTTAATTGAAAACTATGACTGCCGATATACATGTAATCATAAACGACATCATACCATTGATTATTGGGCTGCCCAATATCAACTCGCGTCCAAAAAAAGCCAAGTGTTCTCTTCTCAACATAAGTAGTTATTTCGCCTTTGGTTGTTTTTTCTCTAATTCCTTGAAATTGGTTAGCTATTGTAAGCAAACCACTGTCGGAAATTGATACAGAGCTGCTTGCTGTCACGGTGTTGTTGTAGCGCGTTTCATAAGGTGACGCAGCAAACACTGCCATGGATGTGCTGAACATCAAAACAGCAACGAGAAGCACGCAGAGCGTCGTTTTTTTGGTTTTGATCATTTATTTCTCCTCCTTGTAATCTTCTGCTTTGTACTGCTACTAAAAAGAGCGATTTTCTTTGAAAGCCCCCCTTTTACTTATTCAACGATCCATCGGTACAAACAGGTTACAAGTTTTTAGAAAAAATTTTTAAGGAGCCTTTTCGTTTGGAAAAATGGAGGGTTTTTATCGTAGTAGTCGTAGCGTAGCTGGCAAGCAAGGTCTTTTGTAGCCAAAAGACAGCAGGCGGAGACTCTGACGAGTCCCCGCCTTTTGCTTGATGGGGCGTTCCCCATACCCCCTGTAACACAGATTTCATCTGTGGCTGCGCGATGTGCCATCGCTATTTTTCCTCGCGCTGCCGCTCGGTGGTCTGCCGGTTCTGTTCGTTCAGCCCCAGCAGACAGGCGGCGTTCGCCTTGTGGATCAGCAGCTCCCGCATCTGCTCCTGCGCCCGGTGGTATTCTGCGTAGGCCGCCTTTTTCTCTGCCAGCAGCCTTGCAAATTCTTCGTTCAGGCTCCTGACCGTGGGCAGCTTTTTCAGGCCAAACGCATCAAAGGCTTTCTTCGCCGCCTTGTGGATGAGGATATCCCCCTCATGCTCCGCAAGGTATTTTTTCGAGTACCCCGCCTTGCGGTAGCCGGTGTAAACGCTGCGGGTTCTGGAATAGTTCATGATGTGCGTCCGCAGGGTCTGTATCTCGCCCATACGCGCTTCCGCCGCCTTTATGGTCGCCTTCAAAGCATAGAACTGCTTCTCCGCATCGGCGGCGGCATTGACAAGTGCGTCGAAATCGGCAAAGCCCTTTTCCTCCAGATATATCAGCGTCTTTGCCATCTGCTTGAGCTTTACCACCTTCATCGCCTGATCGTAGCGGTAGCCTTTTCCTGCGTTGAGCTTCGCTTCAATCTCGGAGATAAGCGTGGCGCGCTCTTTGCGCTTCGGATATTTCTTTTTGACGAAGGGCTTGTGCGTTCTGCCTCCTGCGAGGACGGCGCGCAGCTCCTGCTCGGAATATCCCTCGCCCAGGGAATCCAGACGGATGCTCTGTTTCTGGTTTTCGTGCCGCAGCGACAGCCTGCCCTTTCGGGCAACGGAATAGCCGGAGGATTTCAAAAGGGCTAAAAGTACGTCGAAGTCCTTGGGCTGCTTTTCAAGCGCCGCGTCTATTGCCATGCGCAGAAGATCCCGGTTGGAGAGCTTGTCGTGACCGCCGCGCCATTTGTTGTAGCTTAGCCCGTGTTTCTGCGGATTCTCCACCACGGACAGCCGGTGCTCGGCGCAGATCAGGTCGGACAGCCTGCGGACGGCGCGGTAGCTGCCGATGAAGTTCTTGAACTTCCGCGTACAGTCCAGCGCCGTGGAGTTCCAGTAGATGTGGTTGTGAATGTGCTTTTTGTCGGTGTGGGTACAGACGAGGAAAGCGTGCCGGCCCTTTAGGAAGCGCTTGGCAAATTCGTAGCCGATGCGGTTGGCCTCCTCCGGCGTAACCTCTCCGGGCTTAAAGGACTGCCGTACCTGATAGGCGATGACGTCGCTTTCCTGCACCCGTCCGGTCAGCTCCCGGTACTCCCGCTTGGACAGGGCAAATTCGGAAACGGCGGTTTCCGGCTCGCAGGCGAACGCGGAGATCAGCGCACCGCCCTCAGTCTTATCCGGGTTCATGCCGTACTCCGTCCGGTCGGCAAGGCACTGCGCCAGCGTCTTGCCCTTATTTAAGTGCATGGGTATGATTCGTGTGGTCGCCATATTCCCTCCATGGAAAAAGGCGCAGGAGGGAGCCTGCGCCTTTTCACATTACGCATATTCCGTTTATCCGTAGATTCGCTCCTTGAGCAGCATTCTCATACCGATAAACCGCGCTGTGAGCTTCACCGCCAAATAGTGCAGTCCGTAGGGTGAGAGCAGAAACGCAATGCCCAGACAGATGCAGCCGTTCTGCACGTTGCCGTCCACAAAGTAAAAGAAGCCTGAAAGCAGAAACAGGGCGGAGGCGATGACACAGACCACGGCGGAAGCCTTGAGCGCCAGCGTGAGCGCCCATTCCACGATCCACAAAACCAGCATAAGGGGCGCAAGCAGCAGTTTCAAAATGAATTTCATAGTCGTTTTCCGTCCTTTTTGATTTCATTATACAGAAAGAGCTGCCCTAAAACAAGGATGCCGGCAGCATGGGCTTATCGTATATTTCTGCCTGCTCACTGAATGGTGGACAGCTTCATAAGAATTTTGTTGGCAAGTCCCCATAGCTGCTTCTGCCTTTCCAGAATCTCCGCAAGGTCGGTGTCGTAGGCTCTGCCGCTCTCGTTGAGCCGTTTGGCGATCTGATTGATGTTGTTGCTCGTGTAGCGCAGAAGCGATATCATCTGCTTCAGCTCCGGCAGCTCTAACTTGATCACCAGCCCGTCCAGCGCCATCTTCCGCAGGAACGCCTCCTGATTGGTAACGCCGATCCGCGCCATCTTTTCCTTCAGCAGCCGGTGCTCCTCCTCCGTCAGGCGAACGGAGATGCGGATGTTCCGGCGCATGAACTGCGCGCTCACAGGGACGGCTCCTTTGTCTTTTTGACTGCCTCCGCCGCCGCTTCGGGCGGTCTGCTTTTCAGTCTGCCTAGCACCGAGGGCTTGCGCTCATGCGCTCTTGCGTCCTCCCGCGCCAGCTTGGTAAACAGGTCAACCAGCCCGCTGTGGCTGTTCACCGCCAGATAGCAGTTCCGATCCGTCCCCCATGCGTCAGGGTTCTCCGCGACGGGAACGGCCTTTGCCCATTGCTTGTTGTCCGCTGAGAACCGCCCGTCCCAATCCTTCTGCCGGATGGTAATCGCCAGCACATATAAAATGCGCTCATGCCCGAACTGCTCCGCCACCTGCGCAACGGCTTCCCTGTGCAGGACGTTATCGCAATAATGCTCGGAGATCGCCTTCTCAATGGCCTCCTTGCAGGCGGCGCTGGCCTTGTTGGAGGCACGGTAAAGCTCCAGCTCGCCGTTTTCACGGGCGTGCTCGGCGGGAAATCTGTAAACGGGAATATCCTTCATATTGGTGCATCCTTCCTTTCATTAAGCTGTAGTGAAGCGGCTCCGACAAAATCCACTCTTCGTCGGAGCCGCCGTTTTTTATCGTTCCTCCTTGCCCCTGCGCTTGATTTTGTCCTCGGCGCAGGGCTGGGACAGCGGCGCTTTCAGCTTTGCCAGCACGGAGGGACGCTCCGCCTTTGCGCTCTGCACGGCGGGCGCGTCCTCCGCCATCTGCTCCATGGGCGTGCGGTCGTCGATGTTCAGTTCGGCGTTCAGCTCCGCAAGCCGCGCGGATTTTGTCCGCAGCTCATCCTCCTGGGGGAAGGGCTTGCCCAGCTCCGCCTTTGCCGTCTCCATCTGCGCGGTGAGCGCGTCCAGCGTGTTTCGGACATTCTGCAATCTGTCCGGCATGGCGTTCAGGGCGTTGTCAATGCGGGTGAGGTTGCCCCGCGCGTCCTTGCCCAGCGTCACGCGGTGGTTCATCTTACCCTTGAGGGTGAGAATAAAGTCCCGCCCGAAGTCCTCCACGGTCAGGGACATGGCAAAGCCCCGATAGCTCCCGATGGGAACGGGCTCCATGCCCTTTGCGTCCTTGAAGGCTTCCAGAATGGCAGCGCCTGCGTTGTCCTTGTCGGTGAGAAGGTCGCCCTTGACCTCCATGCCCGCAAAGCCGTCCACGGGGTGCGGATGTGCCGAGAGCGTCTGCATATCGGCGGTGAAGCCCTCCACGAAGCTCTCGTTCTGCCGGATCTGTTCGGGGAAATGCCTGAGCAGATTGTCCTCCAGACGGAACTGCTGGCTCTGATGGCTGGCCTTCATGAGCTTCAGGCGGGCAACGTCCACATCCAAGTCCATCTTCTCCTTGATACGCTCGTCTCCGGCGCACAGCGCCTTGATCTCTGCGTAGGAAAGAGCGGTCTCGTCCACGTCCTCGCAGGAGCGAACAGGGGATTTTGAGGTCATGATCTGGGAGATGAACTTCTGCTTGTTTTCCACCGTCTGCCAGAGGTAGGCGTCGAAGGTGGATTCCGTGACATAGCGGTAGATATGCACTTCTTTGTTGCGGTTGCCCTGACGGATGATGCGCCCGCTGCGCTGCTCCAGATCGCCCGGCCGCCACGGGCAGTCGAGGTCGTGGAGCGCCACAAGCCTGTCCTGCACGTTCATACCCGCGCCCATTTTGAAGGTGCTGCCCATGAGCACACGCACCTGACCGGAGCGGACTTTTGCAAACAGCTCCTTCTTCCGCGTCTCGGTGTTCGCCTCGTGGATAAATGCGATCTGCTCGCGGGGGATTCCTCTGGCGACGAGCTTTTCCCGGATGTCGTCATATACCGTGAAGCCGGGTTCGTCGGCTGCATCTTGCCCAATGACAGCTTCCAGCGCGTGAAGCTCCGGGCTGTCCAGATTCCCGCCCGCCGTCTTTGCCGCCTTCGCCCCGGTCGCGCCGGTTTTCGGGGTGGACAAATCGCAGAATACGAGCTGGGTCAGCCTGTCCGCCTGCCCGTCCTGCCAGATGCGGTGGATGTTGTCCACGCAGCGATTGACCTTGCTGTTCGGGTCATCCGGCAGGTCGGGGTTGATGATGCGCTGGTCAAGCCCCAGCTTGCGCCCGTCCGAGGTGATCTTGAGCATATTGTCCGTGCCGGGGTCAACAAGCTGTGCGTGTACCCTTGCGGCGCGCTCGGACAGCTCCTGCACCATCTGCTTCTGTATCTCCGTGGGCTGCGCCACCTCGTTGTGATAGATGGGCGTGGGCGTAGGCAGGTTGAGCTGGTCTGAGGTCTTGATATCCGCCGCCTCCTTGAACAGGGTCATGAGCTCAGGCAGATTAAAGAACTTGGCAAAGCGCGTCCTTGCCCGGTAGCCCGTACCCTCGGGAGCCAGCTCGATGGCGGTCTGCGTCTCCCCGAAGGTGGAAGCCCAGCAGTCGAAGTGGGCAAGTCCCTTGCCGCGAATGGCGTCGTGCTGGAGATAGCGCATCATGGTATACAGTTCCGTCATGGAGTTTGAGACGGGCGTGCCCGTGGCGAATACCACGCCGCGGCTGCCGGTGATCTCGTCGATATACCGGCACTTGAGCAGCATATCCGAGGACTTCTGGGCGTCGGTGGCGGACAGCCCCGCCACGTTGCGCATCTTGGTGTAGAGAAACAGGTTCTTATAGTTGTGCGCCTCGTCCACATACAGGCGGTCTACGCCCAGCTGCTCGAAAGTTACAACGTCGTCCTTTCGGGAGCTGTCCTGGAGCTTTTTGAGCTTGGCTTCAAGCCCGCGCTTGGTGCGCTCCAGAGACTTAATTGTGAACCGCTCCGCCCGCTGGCTTTTCAGCTCCCGCAGTCCTTCCTCCACCTCGAAGATCTGCTCCGCCAAAAGCCGCTGCTGCCGTTCCATAGATACGGGTATCTTCTCAAACTGCGAGTGGCCGATGATAACGGCGTCGTATTCGCCCGTGGCGATGCGGGCGCAGAACTTCTTGCGGTTCTTCGGCTCGAAGTCCTTTTTCGTAGCCACGAGGATGTTGGCGGAGGGGTACAGCCGCAGGAACTCGCCCGACCACTGCTCGGTCAGGTGGTTGGGAACGACAAACAGGGACTTGTGGCACAGCCCCAGCCGTTTGGATTCCATGGCAGCGGCTACCATCTCGAAGGTCTTGCCCGCGCCCACCTCGTGGGCAAGGAGGGTGTTGCCGCCGTAGAGCACATGGGCAACCGCGTTGAGCTGATGCTCCCGCAGCCGGATCTCCGGGTTCATGCCCGCAAAGGTGATGTGGCTGCCGTCATATTCGCGGGGTCTGGTGGAATTGAACAGCTCGTTGTACCTTGCGACCAGAGTGTGCCGCCTGTCGGGGTCGCGCCATATCCAGTCCCGGAACGCATCCTTGATTGCCTGCTGCTTCTGCTGGGCGAGGGTGGTTTCCTTGCTGTTGAGCACGCGCCGCTCCCTGCCGTCCGCATCGTGCTTGGTATCGTAGATGCGCACGTCGCGCAGATTCAGGGTATCTTCAAGAATCTTATAGGCGTTTGCGCGCTCCGTGCCGTAGGTCATATATGCGGCAATATTGCTGTAACTGACCGCGTTCTTGTTCCTGATGTTCCACTCGGCGGTGAAAGCGGAATAATTCACGTCGATCATGCGCTGCTGGTAGAAGGGCGTCTCGAAGGTCTCCCACATGAACTCCCGGATATACGAGGGGTCGATCCACGTTGCGCCCAGCCGCACCTCGATTTCACTTGCGTCCAGATCCCTGGGCTGCGCCTGTCGCAGCGCTTCCACGTTGGGCAGATAGCCGGGGCTGTCCTGCGCCGCCTGCTCCGCCTCCCGCAGCTTCTGCCGGACGTTGCCGGAGAGATATTCATCTGCTGTTTGCCACTCCCCGCGCACAGGGTCGAGGAAGATAACGCCGTTCAGCTCGTTGATCAGTTCGTCTTGGCTTTTGCCGGTGAGCTGCGCCATATACGCCATATCTACGCAGGCTTTTTCGGAGATGGACAGCGCCAGCGCCTCCGAAGCGGTGTCCACGCTGGTCACGGCCTCGTGCGCCCGTATGGTTCGCCTGGTGAACATATCTGCCTTGCGCTTGAGGTTTTTGTCCTCGTCCAGCTCCTCCAGAGAGCAGAGCAGATAGTAGGAGCTGTCCTCGGCAAAGGCCAGGGCGTTGGCGCGGGAGTTAATAAGCCCATACTTTGCGGTGAAGCCGTCGTAGAGGGTATTCAGCTCCGCCTGCGTCTGCCGGATGGTTTCATCCGAAATAAAGCCGTCCATCTGCTCAGATATGAGCTTCTGCACGCAGTCCCGCAGCTCCACCATGCCCTTGGCACGCTCCTTTGCGGTGGCGTTGAAGTCGGGTTTGGTCATGATGCTGTTCTGCCGGTAGTACAGCTCCCCGTCCACCACGGTGTAGGAGAAGTTCCGCACATTCGGGTCTGCCGGGATGGTCTCCACGATGGTCTCATCCTCGCCCAGATCGGGCAGCTCCGCTTCCGCGTAGGTTCCCCGAATATTCCGAATTGCGCCGCTGAGCTGCTCCGCAAGGTCTGCGCCCTCGACGGGCGCAACGGTAAAGTCCTGCCTGCCGTACTGCGTGCTTTCCGAGGTCTGCCGCCCCAGCACCATCTCCGGGTGGTCGATGAAATACTGATTGATGGCAAAGCCGTCCGCGTTCGCTCCCGGGTTTCGCCAGATACCCGTGTGTACCCAATCGGGTTCGATCTCAATGGGTCTGTCCCGCTTTTGAAGAAAGATAATATCCGAAACGACATCCGTACCGGCGTTGGCCTTGAAGGCGTTGTTGGGCAGGCGGATCGCGCCGAGGAAGTCCGCGCGCTGGGCAATATACTTCCTTGCGGCGCTGTCCTTGGCGTCCATGGTGTAGCGGGAGGTGACGAAGGCCACCACGCCGCCCGGACGCACCTGCTCCAGCGCTTTTGCGAAAAAGTAGTTGTGAATGGAAAAACCGAGCTTGTCAAAAGCCCGGTCGCTGACCTGATACTGTCCAAACGGTACATTGCCCACGGCGAGGTCGAAAAAGTCCTTTCGGTCGGTGGTTTCAAAGCCCGCCACGGTAATATCCGCCTTGGGATAGAGCTGCTTTGCGATGCGTCCCGTGATGGAATCCAGCTCCACGCCGTAGAGCCTGCTGCTTTTCATGCTCTCCGGCAGCATACCGAAGAAATTGCCCACGCCCATGCTGGGCTCCAGAATGTTGCCTGTCTGGAAGCCCATGTTCTCCACCGCGTCGTAAATGGCGCGGATAACGGTGGGGCTGGTGTAATGGGCGTTCAGCGTGGACGCTCTGGCGGCGGCGTATTCCTCCGGTGTGAGCACGCCTTTCAGCTCATCGTACTCGGCGCGCCAGCCTGCCTTGTCAGGGTCGAAAGCGTCCGCAAGCCCGCCCCAGCCGACGTATTGGGAGAGGATATGCTGTTCCTCCGGGGTGGCGTTTCTGCCCTCGGCTTCGATCTGCTTCAGGGTGGCGATTGCCTTGATGTTGCGCCAGAATTTCTCCTTTGCACCGCCTGTACCGAGATCGTCGTCCAAAATGCGGAAATTCTCCGCAGGCGGCAGCGGCGCGAAAGGCTCGTCTATCTCGGCCTGCAAAATTGCATCATCGGGGTCGGGTACAAACTCACCCATTTCCGAAAGTGCCGCCCGCCCCTCATGCTCCAGAGCCAATCGTTCTTCTTCACTCATGACGGGCGGGTCATGCTCCGGCTCGTCAAAACGCAGGGTGCGAATCTCCACATCATAGGGGAGGTTGTTTTTGTCACCGGGATATACCGCCACGGTTTCCTCGGTGTAAGCGGGTTTTGCTTCTTTTTCGGGGACAGCCGTATTCTCTGCGGCGGTCTTTTCCGGCTGCGGATACCGCTCCATGAGCCGCGCGAAGCTCTCCCTGCTCTCCGCACGGGAGATGGGATAGAAAAGCGTCGGGTCGCTGAGGGTAATATCAAAGACGCCGACGCTCTCGATGATATAGGGCTTGCCGTTTTCCAGATACACCGTATCGCCTACGGAATACGGGAACGGTTCTCTCTGCGGGGCAGGAGCCGTTTCGGGAGCTTCCACAACTGCTTCCTCCGGCGCGTGCCATCGGTGCTGCTCCACGTCCTCATCCGAAACATGAATGAGGTCGCTGAAATCGAGGTTTTCCAGCTCGTTGGTAATAAGCTCCTGCAAAGAGCCGTACTGCCGGGTTTCCAGATGCTCGTCGTCCAGATAGCGTTCCAGCCGGTAATTCACAAGGTCGATATTCACCTGAACGGAAATCTCATCGTCGGTGACGGTGGTGTAGGCGACGCCAATCTTGGTAGGGTCGCTGAAATCCGCCTCCGAGCCGTATTCGCTCCGGCAGAAGTCGGAGATCAGTCCCTTTGCACGCTCTAAAAGCGCCTGCTCCGCCTGTCCTTGCAGCTCCAGCCGGTACGCCTCCGCCTGCCATTCGCTTGCAAATTCCTCGGTCACGCCGTCTGCATCCACATAGTAGCCGTGGGTCTCGTCGTCCCACACGGCATACAGGGTACGGAATCCCCGGTCAAGGCTTACCACATGGAAACGGTCTGCGGGGTCGAGGGCAGGTTCTTCCTGCTGTGCCGTTCTTTCCTGCGCTTCCTGTGCCGCGATCCGCTCCACATCCGCCATGACCTGCCGGATGAAGGGGCTATTGCGATTAGCTTCCGCATCCACAACCTGCCCATTTACAATACCTCGTTCAGCAAGCGCTTCCCGGATGGCGATGGGGTCAATATTGTCAAAGTTGTCCTGTTCCTGCTCGGTGTAGAAGTTATCGGATTGAATGAGCTGCGCAATGCGCCGCTGCACCTTTGCCCATGACAGCGTGACCGGCTCGGAATTTCCCACGGAGATTTGCAGCGGTTTAGAGGTATCCTTCAAGCCGTACTCCCGTGCCAGCCATGCGGCGGTGTCCCGGTCGCGGGCGTGAGCCTTCATATAGCGGACAACTGCGTGCTTGCTTTCAATCCTGCCGTTCCACTGCTGCAAGGCCGCGTCAATGTCCGCCTGCGTGACCTTGTAGGGCGAGGGCGTAACCGTCGTTGCCAGCGTGGGATACAGCTCGTCCAAAAGCTCCTGATGGAGCCGGTTGTGGAACGCGGGCATATCGAAATAGAGCCGTGTGAGCTGCAAATCGCCGGATTCTGTGACGATGCGCCGGATTGCCGCCGCGCCCTCCAGATAGGCGTTTTGACGGTCGGAATTGCGGCAGGCGTTGAGAAATGCTTCATCCTTGGAAAGCGCGTTGCCCACGCTCAGGCGGTATCTCTCGAACAGCTCCTGCACCGTGGGCTGAACTTGCTCTGCGGCGGGGTCGCGGAACACCCTTGTGCCATCTGCACCGAACTCCGCTTCCTGCGCGTCGATGGCGGCCTCCGCTTCATGGTCAACGGAACGCAGGGTATAGACGCGGCGCTCACCTCTAAAGTCCGGCGCTTCGGCAATCGTCACATCATACTTATCGCGCAATTTCTCCACATACATCTCTAAATTGTGCGACGGTACACCGCACATCTCCACACGGCCAGCACCGGGGATACTGCGGGAGGTCAGGTTCATATTCAGCAGCTCCGCCGCCTGTTTTGCGTCCTCGCCATACAGCTCAAAGAAATCCCCCACCTGAAACAGCACGAGGTCGTCCGGGTGGGCTTCCTTTACGGAGTTGTAGTCATTCCATGCTGCGCTTCGCTCTGCGGTCTGCCGCTGAAGCTGCTCAAAGCGCGCCTTTTCCTCCGGGGTCAGGAAACGGTCTTTGCGGATCAGCTCAGAGATACGCTTGGCGACGTTCGCCCAGTTCAGTTGAATTTCCGGGCAGTCCTGCTTTTTCAGCACGACGCCCTTGCCGCTGTGATCCTCGCCGCTGTGGGACGCGCCGGATACCGCGTGGGAGCTGCCTCCAATGCCGTATTCATCTTTCAGGAAGTCCGCCTGCTCCCTGGGGGTATGCTTTTCTTTGAAATAGGCGTAGATGCGCCCTTTGCTCCCTTCAATATTGCTGCCGCGGGTCAGGGTCGCGGCGATCTCGTCCTCGGTAATAAACCGCTGCACGGCGGGGATCTCCGCCATTTCGGTGCGGTACTCCCTGCGGGGCAGGGACAGCTCCCGCAAACCCTGCTCGATTTTGTCCGGCTTGTGGTAGTGAAAGCGCAGCAGGCTCCTGTCCTCCCGGTAGTCGGATCGGAGCTGTGCAAAATCGTCCATGAGGACTTCACGGAACGCAGGGTCTCTCAGCCGCCCGGCAAGCCGCTCTGTTTCCTCCGGGAAACCGCCGCCCCGCATATCCGACAGGCAGGAGAGATAGCCCTGCGCCCGCGCCTTTTCGCTTAAATCCTGCCGGAGATACCATACGGCCTGCGCCAGCTCCGTGCGCTCATGCCCCGGCGCTTCCGCAAGCTCCACATTGGCGGTGTATTCGCCCTGCTCCAAAAGCTGTCCGATGCGCTCCGCCGCCTCCTGCCAGCTTACGACCTTTGCGGAGGTCAGGTATCTTGCCGCGTCCCCATTGGCGATGTGGATGCCGTCCTCGGCGTACCACGCGGAATATCTGCCGTTCTCGGTGACGACGCCGTTGCCGCCGTGGAAGCTGCTTTGAAGAAACGCCGCGATTTCTTCCACGCTCTTGCCCTTGGAGAACTCCGTGGCGATCTTCATGCGGGCATAGTCGGCGTTGCCCTCCATGCGCAGAATGTGGTCGATATCCGCCTGCGGGATGGACATGGAAAAAGCGGAGGGCGTGTAGCTCTCCGCTTCTGCGATATATGCGATTTGCTCATCCTCCGTGGGGAACAGACTCAGTTGGTATGCCTGCGGTATCGGAGGCTGCGCCGGTTCCGCTTCCGGCGCGTCATTGGTCAGTTGTACACCAGCTCGCTGAGGATGATCTCCTCCGCCTGCGCTTTCAGGCTGTTCATCAGCCCCACCCATTTCATCTGGTCGCGGGCTTTCAGCTCCTCCGTCACGCCCGCCGACTGCATCAGCTCCGGCATCATCTGCTCCAGCCTCCGGTTCGCCGTCTCGTCGATCTCCCGCAGGTGCGGGAACAGCTTCTCCGACAGCACCAGACGGCTGTACAGCCCCGGTCTGTGCTCCTGAAGGTAGCTCCTGCGCAGTCTCCCGTACTTGCCCAGGGGTCTCGTGTCCTCCGGCGTCTCGCTCAGCGTCAGGTCGGGAATCAGGTAGTCCCCGTTCTTGGTGTAGGTCAGTTCTGTCATGGCTATGGCTCCTTTCCGCGAGTTTCTCGCGCTCGTAATTCTTGATGGTGACTTCGATCTGCCGCAGCACCTCTCCGTTGATCCTGCTCACCGCCGTGCCCAGCTCGGCGGCGGCTTCCGGGGTGTTGAAATCGAAGATGCTCAGGAAGTCCTCATGCTCGAAGCGGTCGTCCGCTTCAAGCCCGCAGCGGGACATGAGCGAGTAGGCAATGCTGACGGCGGCGGCGCTTTGGAAGGCCGCTCCTACGTTAAATTCATCATACCCGTAAAGAAAGGAATCGTCAACGATGGCGAGGATATCCCGCTTGTAGTCCCGCCAGTATTCCTCCGCAAGCTGAGACGCGATGCGCTCAAGCTGGTCAGGGAGCCCTCCTTTTCCGTCCACACCGTAGCGGCTTTCCAGCATGGCGCTTACCGCGTCCGCGTGTTCCGCCCGGTATTCCCACAGGTAGCGGCTCTTGGGAAACTCCCTGCCGCCCGTGTCCGACACGTCGAACACATACCGAAGCCTCGGCCTTTCGCCGCTGCTGTCGATGAGGGCGATGCCCTTGGAGCCCCTGCGGACATACCGGCCCATCTTTTCGTTCCAGAAGTCGTACTCCGCGCAGGCGGTGGCGTCCGGACGCTGGGCGTGGATCATGACCTGCTCGGCGTAGGGGTATTTGTACAGCCTTGCGGCGGTGGTGAGAAAGCCAGTCCAGCCCCGGTAGCTGCCGGTGATCTGCCGCTGCGCCTCGTCCGCCATCTGCATATACGTTTGTAGCTTGCTCGGCATATTGCTCCTCCTTCATGGCATAAATTTAGAGCGCCCGGAACGGACGCTCTATGTAAGGGCGGTATTCGGTTTTCAGTCGGGGACTATACCGCAGTCAGTCCCTCCGTGATTTGTTTGAAAAAGTCTGCGCTCCAGATATTCAGCACGGAGGAATCGTGAATGAACGGCTCCACATCCTGCCTTGCCTGTGCGTAATCGATGCTGTCGAAGCGTTCCGCCAGCATCGCTTTGATTTTCGGCAAGGAACAGTCCGCATCGGCAGAAATATATCCGGAATCAATCAATCGTGCCCGAAGGTGTTTTTGATTGACGGCCGCACCCCTTGAAAGATAGAATACATAGTCGTAAAGATCCCTGCCCTTGATGCGGCTCTGCCACGCACGGCAGATGACCGCATGGATTTTTCCTGCGAACAGGGAGGGCATATCGTACAGACGCACCTCATACGGAACGGGCAGCAGCCGGTATTTGTGCTCGAATGAGGCGAAGGCGGGCGGGTTAACGTCCACCTCGAACTTAATCTTGACCGCTTCATTCTTCGCTACGCTTCCCGCCACCTTTTCATCCGCGTAGAACAGCAGGAGATGTTCCTTCGTGTTCCCCTTCAGAAAGGCGGAGCGGATGGTGCTTTCTTTTGTCTTTTCCTTTTCCTGAATCTCCACGTTCAGCCCAAAGGCTTTCACTTCCTTCTCCAGCACGGGAAAGTAGGCCGTCAGGTCAAAGTCCAAATCCTCCGCTTCCAGCGAAAAATCCAGATCCTCGGAAAAGCGGTCGAGACCGTAGGAGATTCGCAGGGCGGTTCCGCCGTAGAACGCCGCTTTTTTGAAGAAGCCCGCACGGGACAAGCCGCAGAGCACAATTTCCTGCATGATCTCCTTCATAGCGTTCTTTCTGTCGTAGATATTCTCTACATGGTAGCTTTTCAGCATCTGTTCAATGGCGCTGTTCATGTCAAAGCCTCCTTAAAAGCGAGCAGAGCTTTTTGATGTTCGTGGTATGGTACGCTCCGCTGTATTCGCAAACCTTATTTTCGTCCAGCTTCCCAATCTCCGATTCCTCAATCCGCAAATCCTCCGTCAGCAGCCGGAAAAGCTCCTGTGTGTTCGGCACGGGCGGCATAGTATAGAGCTGGTCGCACAGTGCCTTTTCCGGCTCTGCGATCCGGTAGAAATAATCGCCCTCCTGCACGAGCCGAATCCCCAGCGGGAACGCCTCGGACGGCACATCCCGATAGGTGAAGGTTCCGAAGGGCGTTTCATACTTCTTTTTCTTTTTCTTTTCAAAGGTGGCGCAGGTAACGGCATATACCGCCTCGGGAATCAGCCCGTAGCGGCTAAGGGCATATTCAAAGGAAATGTATGAAGGCCCGTAAATACTGCCCGCAAGCAGGTACGCAGGAGCGTTCCGGTCAGTTTCATATAGTCCCCTTGTAATGGGAAAGCATTCGCCCCGCTCCGCCATACGCGCCAACTTTGACTTCGGAGAACCGTATCCCTTCAATTCTTCCAGTAGCATCGCTGTTGTCTTTATCATATTTTCACCTCGCAGTCTTATTATACGCAACTATCCGGTGAAAATCAAGCGTTTTCAGAAAAATAGTGCGAAAACTCCCTGCTCATTCTGTGCGTTTTCCGGGGATGTTACGCACTCGAACGGACTTTTTTGTAAAGAGAAGGGCAAACCGCATCTATTGAACATTTTTGCGGATACACGCATTTTGTCCAACAATGCGGCAGTGCAGACAAGCGAAGAATCACCATCTATTTCCCAAAATCAATATTTTTTCGATTTTGGGAAATAGAATCGTGAAAGCAAAACGGGAGCGACCCGAAAGCCGCTCCCGCCGCATCCGCCTTATTCGTCCGTGTCGAAGTCCGGCACCAGCTCCAGCGCTGCGAAGTCCTCATCGGTGATTTCGCCCAGCTTTTGCAGGGCGCTGTCGGTCAGCTCCCGCAGCTCGGCTTCGTCCTCGTCCAGGTATCCGCGCATTTCGGTGAGGGCGGCAATCAGCCCGCTGCGGCTGTCGCTTTGGTAGATGCACATGAGGTTCATTTCATCGTTGGTAAAATTCATCATAGCAGCTCTCTTTCCGCGCGCTTTGAACGCGCTGTCTTTTTCGGCTCGTTGACGGGAGGACAGAGCTTTGCCAGCACGGAGGGCTTCTTCTCCTGCCGTGACGCTTGCGCCTGTTCCCGGCGCACCGCCTGCGCCAGCTCCATGAGGGAGACGGGCTTGCCGGACTTTGCCTGTTCCTCCAGCTCTGCCACGGTCTGCTTCGGCCCGTTGTTGATAACGCCGTCGATCATGCCGTAGTCGTCCTCCATGGCCATCTCCGCGTTTTTCAGATAGTTTTCCGGCTTGAGGAAGTCGGGCAGCGCCTTGAAGCCCCATGAATCAACGTAATGACAGGATACCACGCCGTTCTGCTTCAGCGCCACGATGTCGCTGACGGACAGGCTGTGGCCGCGAAAATCCTCCGGGCGGCGGAGGTTGAAGGTCTCATACAGCGCGTCCAACCTGTCCTGCGTATCGCCCCTGCGGTCGAGGCTGCCCGCATAGACGGCGGCGTAATTTTCCTTTTCAATGGAAAGCCCCTTCTTCTCCAGATACTCGGCGTTCATAAAGCGAAGCTGCGCCGTATCGTCATTATCCCGAAGCTGATAGATGGCAAAGCTGTCGGCGGGGTTGTCAAGAAACGCCTTTTCATAGTCCGGCGGTGTAAAGCGGTCTTTGACCGCCTCCCATTCGGAGGCTTCCACGCCGAAGATGCCGTCAAAGCTGCGGACTTCCTCCGCATCGAACGCCATGGCCTCGGTGTTGTCCGTGTGAAGCATATACACGCTCACGTCCCGTTCCATGAGCTCCAGCGCACGCTCCTTTGTCAGCGGCAGCATATTGGAATCGGTGTAGCCGTAGGCGTTCATGCTCTCAACAGAAATCGCGGGGTCGGGGACGCAGCCGTTGTCCGGCGCTGCGACCGGCTCCGGCTCCTGCACGGCGATCTCCTGCACAAGCTGGGCTGTAAGGCTCTCCGTCTCCCTGTCCAGCCCGCGCTCCTTGCAGATTTCCGCGTAATGGCGGTCGATATCCGTAATCAGGGAGGATGAGGTTCGGTTGATGGTCTCCAGCGATGCGCGAAGCTCGGTCAGCTCCCTGTCCTTTGCCCAGGTCGCCAGATACCCGAAGCTGTTTTCGCCTGTCTCAATGCCGTAATAGGCGCAGACGGCGAAGGAGATGCTCTCCGCCTGAATCTCCTCGGCGGCGCGGGAGAGCTTTGCCTTTTCCGGGTACTGTGCGTGCCAAAACTCCTTCACGGTCTGCTCGCCGCCCGTGAAGTTCAGCCCGTCCTCGCCCAGATACAGAAAGCCCTGCTCCGGCAGCTCAATGGGCGCTGCGGCAATAACAGTTGCCGCATGGTTCACCACAACGTGCTCCTGAATGGTCACGGGCAACCCCGGATCGTAATCCGAGCCGTGCAGGTCATATACATACAAGCCCTCCGGCAGCTTATCCCGGTCGATGCGCCCGTTGGAGAACAGCGCGGGCTTGCCGAACAGCTCAATCTCCTGATATTTTTCTCCGATTTCGTCCTTATTGTGGAGCTTGGAGTGGGCGATCTCATGGACGGCGGCGCAGACCGTCTGTATCTCGCTCATGCCTTCGCGGATAGCGATACGCTGTTTGTCCACGGAGAAGTATCCGTCCATATTCTCCGCCAGCTTCTCAAAGCAGATGGGGACGGGCGCGCTGCGGCGCAGAGCCTCCATAAACACCTCGTAATTCTGCACATTCCCCGTAAGGTTCGCCGCCAGCTCCGGCAGGGGCTTGCCTGCGGTCTGCTGCACGTCGAACACCACCACGGGCTTGTACATGGGGATCTGCACCGTCTTTTCCTCCGTGATAATATCGCCGTTCTCGTCCCGCAGGGGGAGCTTGGTGTCGGGGTCTAACTTCTGCTGCTCGATTTTCTTCTTGAAGGGCGTGGGGGCGATGATTTTAATGCCCTTTTCGCCCTTCTTAACGCTCCTTCCAAACTGATCGCGCCATTTGTTGAAGCCGGCCACAAGGGTGGCGTCGGGGCGCTGCATATAGATGAGCATGGTGTTGTTGACGCTGTACTTGTGAAAGCGGCTCATGGTGGTAAGGTACTGCCTGTATCTGTCGCTCTCAAACAGCTCCTTTATGCCCGTCTCGATGCTGTCGGTGATGTCCTTGAGCCGTTCCTTGTTGGTCTGTTTTTCAGCCATTTCGTGCATACCTCCTTTGGATCATGGTAAAAACAGCGGCTCCCGCAGGGAAACGAAACGCCCGTGCGGGAGCCTGTGAGGGTCACTTGGTGAAGTCCAGCTTATAAGAGGAACGCGCACCGTCGTCCTCCAGCACAATGAATGCGTCGTAGGTCTTGCCGGTTTTCTCGGAGTAGATACCGCTGGCGTAGGCGCGTCCCTGCGTCAGGAGCGAGGAAGCCATCTTCTTTGTCAGGCTGATCTTCTTGGCGGCAAGGAAGCGGTTGTCCCGCCACAGCCCGAACTTGCAGCTCCGTCTCTCGCAGAAATAGCCGTTTTTGCTCTCCGTGACCTCTGCGCCGCAGCGGGGGCATTTGCCCACAACGGGTCTGCCTGAGGGGAACAGCACCTCTGCGCCGTCCACAGGCGCAGCGTCCCGAACCAGCGCTGCGACCATATCGCAGATGCCTGCGAGGAACTCGTCCGCGCCCAGCTCGCCGCACTCGATCTCCTTGAGGCGGTGCTCCCATTCGGCGGTGAGCAGCGGGGACTGGAGCTGTTCGGGCAGCACGGTAATGAGGGACACGCCCGCTTCGGTGGGAACGAGGCGTACAGATTTCTTCGCCTTTCTGCGCTCCGCAAAGCCCGTGGCCACCAGCTTTTCAATGACCGCCGCCCTTGTTGCGGGGGTTCCCAATCCCTTTCTCTCGGCATCTTCGGGCATATCCTCTTTTCCTGCCGTCTCCATGGCGGAGAGGAGGGTATCTTCCGTGAAGTGCTTGGGCGGGGTCGTTTTTCCCTCTTTGACCGCGCAGGAGGAAACGGGAAGCGACTGTCCCTCGGAAAGCTCCGGGAGGGTACTGTCCTGCTTGCCCTTTTCCGTGTATGCCCTCCAACCCATATGAAGGATTGTTTTCCCTTTGGCGGCAAAGGCATTTCCGCCGCAGTCCAGCCTTGCCTCGGTCTCCAGATAGACGAAGGGCGCGCTGACCGCCATAAGCACCTGACGGGAAACAAGGCGCAGGATCTCCCGTTCGCCTGCGGGCAAGGTTTCCAAATCTGTTTCGCCCGCCGCCATCGTGGGAACGACGGCGTGGTGGTCGCTGACCTTTTTGCTGCTGCACACCTGCCCCGAACAGACGGCTGCGGGCGGCTCCGTGCCGCAGACGCCCGCACAGCACAGCGCCAGCGCGTTTACGCCGCCCTCCATATCGTCGGTGAGATAGCGGCTGTCGGTGCGGGGGTAGGTGCAGAGCTTCTTTTCGTAGAGACTTTGCAGATAATCCAGCGTCTGCTGCGCCGTGTACCCAAGCAAGCGGTTCGCATCCCGCTGGAGGGTGGTCAGGTCGTAGAGCGCCGGGGCTTTCTCCGTCTTTTTTGTCTGCACGACGGAGGTAACAGCGGCGGTTTTGCTGTTGCAGTCCCCGGCAAGCCGCTCCGCCTCTGCCTGCTCCTTCATGCGCCCGCCTGCGGCGGAGAAGCCGTTAAAGTCCAGATGGACGGTATAGAAGGTCTCCGGCTGAAAGGCATTGATCTCCGCTTCTCGCTGCACCAGCAGCGCAAGCGTGGGCGATACCACGCGCCCCACGTTCAGGGTGCGGTGGTACATCACGGAAAACAGGCGGGTGGCGTTGATGCCCACCAGCCAGTCCGCCTTGCTGCGGCAGAGGGCGGAGGCGTAGAGGTTGTCGTACTCCGCACCGTCGCGGAGATTGTCAAAGCCCTGAAGAATCGCCGCATCCTCCATGGAGGAGATCCAGAGCCGCTTTACGCGCTTGCGGCAGTTGTTGAGAGTATACGCCGTGCGGAAGATCAGCTCGCCCTCGCGCCCGGCGTCGCAGGCGTTGACCACTTCATACACATCGTCCCTGTGCATGAGGGCGCGCAGGGTGTTCATCTGCTTCTGCTTGTCCCTCGCCACGGTGTACTGCCAGCTTTCCGGCAGAATGGGCAAGTCCTCCCTTCGCCATTTGCCGTACTTTTCATCGTAAGCGTCCGCGTCCGAAAGCTCCGCAAGATGCCCGAAGCACCAGGAAACGAGATAGCCGCCGCCCGAAAGAAAGCCGTCCTCGCGCCTGCCTGCGCCAAGAACGGCGGCAATGCTCCTTGCCACGGAGGGCTTTTCACACACAACAAGCCGGTAACAGGTCGTATTCATCATTGGTTTTTGTCCTCCTCACTGTCAGCAGTGTTTTCATCTTCAAACTCGTAATCCTCATCTTCCTCGTCCTCGCCGTAGTCGTAATCGTCCAGATCGTCCGCCCCACGGGTGTCAGCCTTTGGCTTGCGGAGCTTGAACCAGTACAGCGCACCGCCGCCGCCCAGCAGGAGCAGGAGGACGACCACAACAAGCCCCGCGCCGCCGGTACTCTTTTCGGGCGCGGTCTCCGCAGGCTCGGCGGGCTGTGGCGTGGGTTCCGTCACTTCCTTGCCCGCGCACTCGCTCATATTGGTTCTGCACACCTTGCAGCCCGTGTTGATTTTGCCCACGGCGCATTTGTCCGTGCAGGCGCAGGCGGGGACGATGCTCTCGCCGTCCTTGGTCAGAGCCAGCAGGTCGGCCTCGTCCACAAGATTCAGGAAATGGACGTTCTCATTGCCCTTATCGTCCCGGTCGATGATGAGATAAAAGGTGTTGCCGCCCTTGGTCGTCACGGTGATGAACTGCTTGCCTGCGCCGAAAGCGGAACCGATATCGTCCATAAGCGTCAGGTTGCCGTCCGGGGTCAGTGGCGCTGATGAAGAACTTCTGAAAGCAGTGCAGTATTTCAGCAGAATTTCCAGCAGCCCCGCCGTATCCGCAGTGTTCCCGCTGTTTTCTTTCGGAAAATCCATGATTTCAAGGTACTTGCCGCAGATGTAGCCTGTCTGCTCCGGTACGACCACCTTGTACCAGCCGTTGCTTTCCTCCAGCACCTTCACCTCCGCGCCGTTGAGCAGACGCCCGATCACAGTGTAGTCCGTGCCGGGGCCGGTGCGCAGGTTCAAATAGGTGCGGACGTTGACCACCTTTCCGGCCTGCTCCCGTTTGGCGGGAAGCGTCCAGCTCCGATCCCCGATGGTCACGGTATGGCTTCCGTCCGCGTTTTCGGTCACAATCACGGTCAGGGTCTGTCCGTTTGGGGTCTGCTCACCGGTATTCGTATTCTCCGGCTGTGTAGTTGCAGTTGGGGTTTCCATGGTCGGGTCGCCCATTGTCGAATCGACCATATCGCCGCCTGCATAGGCCGTAACGGAAAAGACCGTCATGCAGAGCACGACGGCCAGCGTCACGGCAAAAAATCTCCATTTATTCTTCATCCGTAAAATCCTCCGTTTTTCTGTATTCGTCGGGCAGCGCCGCCGTGGGACGCTTTTCCAGCATCGCCATCAGCGCCGCGAGCTGCTCGATGGTCAGCCCGTTCTCGCGGACGATGCCCACAATATCCGTGTTTTCCAGCTTCAGAATCTGCTCATCCAGGGCTTTGAGCCGTGCGGTCAGCGATGCGAGCTTTTCCGCCAGCTTCTCGCGCTCCTGACGCAGCTTTTCAAGTCGCGGGTTCATAACATCCTCCTTTTTGCGTTGATATGGTTGTTGTTAAGGCAATCTGCCAAACTGGAGAAAATGGCTTCGCCAGTAGCTCGTGTCGATGGAAGCGTAGTGAATGGGGTCGCCACAGTGGAGCATCCTGTTATTGCCCACATAGATGCCCACATGGGACGCGCCTGCGGTGTCGTAGGTCTTTTCAAAAAAGATCAGGTCGCCGGGACGGGCGCTTTCCGGGGAGACGTAGGCGCACATGCCCCGCAGCCCCTCCGCCCCCAGCCTGCCGAAGCTCCAATGCAGGCCGCAGTTGTTGTAGACATACGAAACGAAGCCGGAGCAGTCGAAGGAGGTGGCGGGCGAGCTGCCGCCCCAGATATAGGGGTAGCCCAGATACTTCTCCGCTTCCTTGATGATGGCGGCGAACTGCTCGTCCGCCAGTGCCCCCGGGGGTATCTCGTACTTCTCATACTGGGTGTGGTAGTACCGGTTCACATACGGGGAGCCGGGGAACAGGTCGGGGCGGTTGCCCAGCACGCTCATATACACGGCGTACATGGAGAGCTGATCGTGGGACATGATATGCACCGGCACATGGGAGAGGTTGAAATTTTCCAGCTCCACATGGCAGATATAGTAGGTGTAGGGAACCTCCGCCTCGTACTCGTAGCTTTGCAGATTGCCGTTTTCGTCGGTGTAATAGCCGATATGCGTTTCGGTGCGGTATCTGGTTTCCGTGGTGACGGTTTCCGTTAAGATATACTGCTTTTCAAACAGCGTCTCCAGAATCCCGCCTATTTCGTCAATCGTCCATTCTCCGCCCTTGAGGGCGGTAATCATGGAAATGAGCACATAGGGGTCGTGCTCAATCTCGTCCAGGTCGAAGTGGTACTCGTCGTAATCGTGGGTGCTTTCGTAGCTGTTCAGGTATTCCCGCAGCTCGTCCTCCATGGCGCAGTAGGCGGCTTCCGCTGCCAGCATATCCGCATCCTCCAGCGGATAGGTGGAGGCCGCAATGCCGGACACCCCGCCCTGAAACAGCGTGGAGCAGGAGGAAATGCAGGTCATGAGCAGCAGTATCGCGGCGGCGATACCGCCCGCGATGAGGAAGCCCTTCTTGTGCCGGACAAAAAAGCTGCCGGCCTTTTTGCTTCCCTCGGCGGCGCGCTTTGCCGCCTTCGCGGTGGTCTCGGACGCTTTGACGGTATTCCTCGCGCCGTTCCCCGCTTTTGCGGCGGCGTATTCCTTTTTAATGGCCTGCTTCTGCCGCCAACGGGAATAGGGGTTGGAAGCCCTGCCGTATTCCTGCTCGTACTGTTTGTTCAGCGCCTTGAGATTGGCTTTGTCTGCGGCGGCTTCCGCCTTGTCCGCTTTGCGGTAGGGCTTTTCCGCATGGGAGCGGTGCGCCGATTCCGCAATGCGCCAGGTGCGCTCCGCCGTCTCGGTCAGGGTGTTCGCCGCCTCCGTGCCGGGGTTGTCATCGCCCTCCTCACGGAGCTTGCGGTGAACTGCGCTGCGGACGGTGTCCAGCGGCGTTTTCCTTGCGGCGTGCGCCAGCTTGGAGGGCGGACGCTTTTTGTCCGCCTCCTCAAAGAAAAGGCGCGTCGTGACCTTGCCGCTCTCACTGTCCACAACGCGCTTTTTGACCTTAACGGTTTTCCTGGGGATTTTCGCTTCGGCCTTTTCCAGCTTAACCGCCGCCCTGTCCGCCTTGCGGACAGCTCGTTCCAGCTCCGGCAGGGCGCGTTCTTCCTCGGTGAAAATCAGCCTTGGCGAGCGTTTTGCCATATTCATCACCTCCTGATGGGACTGCTGATGGATTAAAAGCGTTATTCAAACAGAATTTCATCCGTTCTCTCCAGAAAATGCCGCTTGCCCGCCGGGGTGATGAGAGTATAGTGTCCCAGCTTGCCGCACTCGGTGTAGAAGTCCCTCACCAGAAACAGACCGGCGCTCTTTTTGACCGCACGGGGAAAGAGCTTGCGGTTCTTGTCCCGGAACAGATACTTCTTTTCCTCCAGATACCGGGTAAACTGCTTTTCGGGAACGCCCAGCTCCTTGGCGGTGGTGCGGATGTTGGTGCAGTCCGCAGGGTCAACAAAGGCGTCGTAATACTCCGCTTTGGGGAGGGCAAGCCGGAGACGGCAGGTCAGCTCCCGGTTTCGGGCGTTTTCGCTGCGCAGGCGGTTCAGGTACTCCGGCACGGCCTCGGGGTGCGCCTCCAGCGCATCCAACAGGCTGTCCGTCATATACGCGCCGTGCTTGCGGATGGAGGGAATGACCTCATGGGTGATCCAGCGCTTGAAGGCTTTCGCTTCCGGCTTTTTGGAACAAAGGATCAAATGATAGAGTCCGGCTTCACTTACGGCATTTATTTCAATCGTCTTATCGGCGTTCTGGGGGTGGGGTACTTCAAGTAACCCACCTTCATCCGAGTCCAATCTGGACATTGCGCGCGTAACCTGGTTCAATCCGAGAGCTTTGCACACATCAACCGCAACAAACCAAGGAGCTCCGTCTTTCAGCACGGAACGCACCCGACCAAAATCTGCGCTTTCAAAAATCATAAGGTGGTTATCCATAGTCTTTTCTCCTTCCTTACACTGTAATTGCGTCCTTCGCTTCCTCCCCGGTTTGTTCGGAGAGGTCGGACAATTTTGTCGTGATGATTTTGTACAGCTCCGTATCCTTGGGGAAGCGGTCTACGAAGGGCAGGATCACGCTGCCGTAGAACAAAAGCCCCTCGCCCTCGGCGGATTGGGTCACATACGAGAGCTGATGGGGCGAGATGTTGAGCTGCTTCGCCAGAATCTGCCGGTCGCCGGAAGCCTGGTTGAGCATATACACATAGTCGGAGTTTTCAAAGATGTTCTCCACCTCACGGCTGGAGAGCAGGTCTTTGACGTTCTGGGTGATGCCCGTGGGAACGCCGCCCCACTTGCGGAAGCGCTTCCATATCTCCACCGTATAGGCGGCGGTCTGCTCCTCCTTCAAAAGAAGGTGCATTTCGTCGATATAGTAGCGGGTGGACTTGCGCTGCTCCCGGTTGACGGTGACGCGGTTCCACACCGCGTCCTGCACCACCAGCATCCCGATCTTTTTGAGCTGCTTGCCCAGCTCCTTGATATCGAAGCTGACCACGCGGTTTTCGATATTCACGTTGCTGCGGTGGTTGAACACGTTGAGTGAGCCGGTGACGTAGATTTCCAGCGCCGTGGCGATATATTGCGCTTCCTTTTCATCCTGCCTGCGAAGCTCGTTGTACAAGTCCTCCAGAATCGGCATCTTTTCCGGGCGTGGGTCGCTCAGGTATTCGCGGTAGACAGAGCGCACACAGCGGTCGATGATGGTCTTTTCCACCGGCATGAGGCCGTCCTTGCCGCCCACGATCAGCTCGCACAGGGAGAGGATGAAGTCGGATTTCAGGCTCAGCGGGTTTTCATCGTCGCTGTAATTCAGGTTCAAATCCATGGGGTTCAGGTAGTCGGTGGAGGTGGGCGAGATTTTCACCACCTGCCCGTGCAGGTGCTCCACCAGCGGGCCGTACTCCGCCTCCGGGTCGCAGATGATGATATCGTCATTGGTGACGAGGAACACGTTGGCGATCTCCCGCTTGGCGGAGAAGGACTTGCCGCTTCCGGGCGTGCCTAAGATCAGCCCGTTGGGGTTTTTCAGCAGCTTTCTGTCTACCATGATGAGGTTGTTGGAAAGGGCGTTCAGCCCGCAGTACAGGGCTTCCTTACCGTCCTGAAACAGCTCCTGGGTGGTAAACGGCACAAAAATCGCCACGCTGGATGTGGTGAGCCCCCGCTGGATCTCGATCTGGTTATACCCAAGCGGCAGCGCGGACATGAAGCCCTCCTCCTGCTGAAAGTCCAGCCGCATGAGCTGGCAGTTGTACTTCTGGGCGATGGAGCCCGCCTGAAAGACGTTGTTTCCGAGACGCTGCCTGTTGTCCGCCACGTTCACCACAAGGAAGGTCAAAAGGAACATACGCTCGTTGCGGCTTTGCAGCTCCTGCAAGAGCTTTTTCGCCTCCGTGCCGTAGGTGGCGAGGTCGGAGGGGATAATATCCATATCGTAGCCGGAGCGCACCGCCTTTTTCTGCTCCTCAATGGTCATTTTCTGCAAGTCGGTGATCTTGCGCTTAATGGTCTTGATTGCCTTTACCTGATCCACGGACTGGACATGCATACTGACGATAAGGGAGCTTTCCATATCCAGAAAATCCGCCAGCATCCGGTCGTTGAGCTCCGGCGCTAAAATCTGCAAGAAGGATACGCAGCCGGTCTTGCTGCCCACGCCGAAGCTGCTGCCGGTCTTGAACTCAAAGGCGCTGGGCGCGATGAAGTCCTTCACCGACAGCCCGGAGGGAGCCAGCCAGTCCCACGAAAAGCGGAAGGGCTGCGGCTCGTCCATGTGGAGCATCCCGTGCAGCAGGCGCAGGCGCTCCATCCCGTTCAGGGCTTCCGCCGTCACGCCCAGACGGCGGAAGTTGTTGAGGATATCCGTCTCGATGCGCTCCAATCGGGGCTTTGCGGCTTTCAGGTTGTCCGCCTCCACGCCGAAGGTCAGGTACTTGGTCTTGATCAGCCCGTTGTTGCCTCTGGCAAGCTGGCTTTGCAGCATCCCGGTGTATTCGGTGCGGAGCTTGTCGAAGCAGTCGCCCTGCAAGGGGATGGCGATGCGCCGGGCGTAGGTGTCCCGCGTGGCGGAGAGGTTGATGAAGGAGAGCTGGAAGCGGATGGAGGAATCGAAATAGTTGAGGAAATCGCACCAGCCGTCGAAAATGGCGGTCTTGTCCTCGTTCTGGTTGAGCTGATAGTTGATATCCTGAAACTGCACGGTTTTCGTGTAGTAATTGTCCGTCACGCGGCACATGCCGTCGGGGTACATCCGCTGAAAGGGGATGCTGTCCTGGGCGGACTTCTTTCGCTTATCCTGACGCTTTGCTCTTGCAATCGCCGCGTCGATCTGCTTTCGCTCGGCTCGTGTGAGCTTTCTTGCGGGGGTTTTGTTTGTGGACAATCGCGTAGACCTCCTTATCCAAAATATCCTGCCGGTTCAGCAGGTCGTAGAAATTGTTCGTCCTGTACGGGCGCTGTTTGGGGCGCAGGAAGCACACCTGCACGATGTTGCGGATGAGCTTCTCCGGCGGCTGACCGTTCTTTTCGTACATGGCCAGCAGGAAGAAGGGCAGCATGACCAGCATCATGCAAAGAGCCGCCGCGCTGCTGCCGATATGGCCCTTGAGCAGAAAGAAAAGCGGTACGCCGATGAGCGCGCCGCCGCCTAAGCACAGAATCTGCCGTTTTGTTAAATTGAACATGACCTTGGTTTTCACCGCGTTCAAGTCCTTGGGTACGGGAACGTATGCCAAATTTCATCACCTCCGTCAGTGAGCGTGGAACAGGCTCCTGGCAAGGGAGCTCGTCTTAAACAGCGTGAAGCACAGCAGCACCGTATACCCCATGCACGTCCATATGGCCGCCGAGACGCTGCTCTCCACCACGATGTTCTGGATCAGCACCGCGTAAATCGCCACGCAGACGATGATGAGGAAGCCCTGAAACCCCAGCGCCAGCAGGCTTCTGAGGTAATTCTGACCCATCTGCCCCCATTCCCGGTTGGCCATGGTCGCCATAGGGATGGGTGCAATGGAGGTCACGCAGTAGATCTCGATCATTCTGCCGTAGCAGATGATGAAAATGCAGATGGTCAGCGCCCACATGGAAAGATGCACGACCACGGACTCCAGCCACAGCCCCAGCAGCGACCAGACCTCCATTTCCGCGAGCGCTGCTTCAAATCCCGCGATATGCTCGTTGAACGTCAGAGACGTGTCCGATATGATGATGCCCGACGCGCTGTTGACGACGCTCTGAGCCGCTTCGAACACGCCCATGACGATGCTCCATGTGTTGGTGACGATGAGCACGGCGCAGGCGGTCTTGAATATCCACTTGAAGAACATCCAGGTGTCCACGTCGTGCATGTTGTTCTTTTCCGTAATGAGCTGAATCAGCTCCAGCGTCATGACAAATGCCAGGATCACGCCCGCGATGGGCAAAATCACATTGTCCGACAGCGTTCGGATCATGCCGTAGACGCCGCTGTTCCAGCCCTGGGGCGTTGCGCCCACCTGCCCGGCGATGCCCGCCACGCGGCTGTTTACGTTGTCAAACAGTCCGTTCACGTTGTCCATGATGCCGCTGACCAGCAGCTCCTTCAGCCATTCGGTGAATTTCTGCCATATCAAATCCAATGGGCTTTACCCTCCTTTCCCGCAGCGCCCGCCCCGAGGGGCGGACGCCGCGAAGGATTCTTGCGGGCGATTAACCGAACAGACCTTTGAGCAGGGGAACGAGAATGACGCCGATGAGCGCCACGCCGCCGCCCGCCATGAGCTGTTTTATCCCCAATTAGGTGTA
>OHCF01000170.1_pt1 | contig 48084 bp, 47 predicted proteins | sample 1577511 | NCBI WGS metagenome assembly OHCF01 (sample SAMEA3879568, study PRJEB24766) | human gut metagenome | biome: human-associated habitat; feature: feces | place: USA | collected 1985/1987 | reverse complement strand
GCCCTCAAGGCCGATCTTCAGTCCGAAACTGTCTGCCATGTACCGTCACCTCCTTGTAGTTGGCATGAAAAAAGCACTCCTTCACCGCATACTTGGTACAAAAATGTCCGAAGTACGAGGTGAAAGGGTGCCTGATGGTATGAAAAAGGAGCGCCCCTGAAACAGGTCACTCCTCAATACTGTGTGTATTTGTCCTGTCAGAACAGTTCCACCCGTCCCAACAGCAGGTCGATCAGGTTGCAGTGGAAGATGCCGTTGTCATCATAAAAATTGTGCGGCACATCCATGCGGACGATGATCTTTTTGAAGAAATCCTTTGTAAGCATCAGTGATGACAGCTCGGCGGCTTCTTTTTTATCGGTATCCATGCGGAAAGCGGACTGAATATAGATTTTCTTATCCGCGTCATTCACCACGAAGTCGATCTCTTTCTGAATCTTACTGCCATCGGAGCGGTCGCAAATTACGCCGACATCAACGGAATACCCACGCCGCAGGAGTTCGTTGTAGATCATGTTCTCCATGATGTGACCGGGGTCGTACTGGCGATAATTCAGGCGTGCATTCCGAAGCCCGACATCCGTATAGTAGTACTTGTTCGGATACTTGAAATAGGTCTTTCCTTTAACATCGTACCGTTTTGCCATTGAAATGAGGAAAGAGTCAATAATGTACTGCACATAATTTGAAATCATCGCAGGGTTGACCTTTTCATTCTTCATAGACGCGATGGCATTTGCGATATTGGTCGGATTCGTCAGCGAACTGATCTGCGAAGCAAGAAAGTCCAGAATGTCGTTCAGAATATCCTCACGCTCGATGCCGTTGCGTTCTACGATATCCTTGACATACAGTTCACTGTAAAGGGATGTCAGGTAATCCTTCTTATCCTTGTCATCCTCCAAAGCCAGCAGTCGCGGCATACCACCATAAAGCATATAGGTATCCAGAGCTTTTCGTTCATCTCCGCCTACAGCGGAATAGAATTCCGCAAACGACAGTGGGAATACATGGATCTGTGTAGCACGACCGCGAAATTCTGTGGCGATGTCTTTTGACAGCCCCTTGGAATTGCTGCCGGTTACATAAACGTCAAGGTTTTTATATGCCTTGAGTTCATTCAGCATATCATAGATAGTGACTTCAATGCCGCCGTTTTCCTTGTCCACTACTTTTGCGGTAAGCTGCACTTCGTCTATGAACAGGTAGAACTTCTCATTCTTCCTGTCGCGGACGATGCTTTCCACATACTCGCACAGAGTGATAGGATTCCTGAATTTATAATAGCGCCGCTGATCCAGTTCAATTTTCAGGATGTGGTCCTCAAGAACATTCTGCGAAAGGAGATACTCGAAAAACAGGTCAAAAAGCAGTACGGACTTTCCACATCTGCGTATGCCTGTGATAACCTTTATCTCGCCGTTCCACATACTATGAATCAGTCGATCCATATAAGTATCTCGATTAATCATTCAATTCACCTCGTACTTAGGACAAAACTGTCCGAACTTCTATGTGTAGTATACCACGCTTTTTGAAAAATATCAAGGCTGCGGGAAAAAGTTCACAAAGAAGTTATGACAAAAACGGACTAAGTACGAGATGAACTGCGTTGATACGGTTCAAATCCTCTCCGGGATAATGTCATCGATATAATGTTCTCTTGCCGGTGTAGCCTGCCCGTTATACTGCTTGTGGCATTCCCACAGGTCGAGCAATAAGCCAAACGGCATCAGCCACACCTCATCCAGTGTCAGATGAAGGTGGGCAAGGCCGTAATAAAGAAGCCGGGTAAACAGCTCTGCATCGGAGACTGTTACCCGACTTATGCGTTTTTTGGGTCTTTCTCGCTTTCCACATTCCGCTTGGTGCCCTTGTAGAGCGCCTCCGTGATAGCGGTTTTGTATCCGGCGAGGTCGAGGGGTGTGGTCAGAAGCTCCACTACATCCTCGGTGAGCAGCTCCTTGGGATGCGCCTTATCCTTGAGGTTGTGGACAAGGATGCTCTGGTTTGCAAGAAGCGTGATCAGCCACACGATTTCGCCGATGGCCATTTCAAAATTCTCGGATTTCATCAGCTTCTCGCCGAGGTTTTCCAAGCCGCCGTAGCGACCGGCGATCTCTCTGGTTGCCTTGGTGGTAAGCAGCAGGGTGTACTCCTCATCGCCGATGAGGATGGTTGCGGTTCTTTCGTTATCCATCATAAGTTACCTCCGTTAAGTGGATTTCTCGGGTGATGCCGCATAGGTCGGCTCATATACCGTCTTATACCAGTTGGAAATAGTGGCCGCCGTCACGGTGGTATCGCCCTCGGTGACCTCTGCTTTCCAGGGATGCGCACCCTTGGCGTCCGGCTTGTTGCGGCGCAGAATGGTTCCCTCAATGGTGGGTGTGGAGAAGGTGATGCTGTCGCCCTTTGTGGCGAGGTTGGTGGCTGGGATGCCGAACTTTACACGATAAAGCCAGAAATATTTATACTTGCCGTTGGACTTCTTCGCACGGAAGCCCACCGCTACGGGTTCGCCGCCGTCCTCGCTTGCGGAGACGACCACGCCGTTTTTGTCGATGGTCGCGCCTGTCAGGTCGGATGCGGCGGTCGCACCGATGTCATCCACGCCGAGTGACAGCGTGCCGCTTTTGAATTCCTTTACGATCTCTGCCGCACCGTCGTCGGCGTAGAGAGTCGCTTCCGCCAGTTCCACAGAAAGCTCTGCGGTCATGGCCTTTGCCAGCTGCACCGGAGAAGCGTAGGTTTCCTCGCCGCTTGCGTCCTCGGTGATTTTGGCGTAATAGAGTTTGTCAAGACCGATGGTTGCCATGTCTTAAACCTCCAATTCATAGATTTGTGCCACATCAATGGCGTAGTGGTGATAGCCGGTGTCGGTTTCAAAACCGATGTACCGGCGGTCGGTAATATAGAAATCCGCACCAAGAAGGGTACGAACGAGTGCATTTTTCAGCTTGGTGTAGCTGCCCTTTGTGAAGAGCGACAGCCGAACCTCCTGGGTTTCGCAGCCGGGAGCGTTGTTAGCGTGAAGCTCGAACCCGTCGGACATCGGGGTGAGCACCAGATAGGTGTCCGGCGCTTTATCGGAGAACACGCCTGTTTCCACGGGGATACCGCAGCCGGATAGCAGCGTGTTCAGTTCGGATAAAAGATTCATCGGGTTTTGACCTCCTCTTCGAGTCTTTGCGTCATGGCATCGATGCATTCCTGTTTGGATGCCGTTTTTGCGGGCTTCAGAAATGGTTTTGCAGGCTGACCGTGCTTGCCGTATTCCAGAATGTTCGCCAGTTTGGCGTTGCTGCCGCCATCCGAGCGAGGTTCAGCAAAACCGACCTTGACATCGTGGTTGCCGTTTCGGTTCAGCTTGGACGGAGAAAGGCCCAGCGCACCTTCTAATTCGCCGGTGGAACGGGAGTCGTATTTCGTACCCCTGCCCACAACGGAGGAGAGGTTGCTGCGCACCTTGGAGAGAACCACCTCGCCACCGGCTTGCAAAACGGAGTCCGCAACGCTGTCAAAATCGCTGCCCAAGCGGGAGATTTTCAGGAGGAATTCCTCCGGCAGTTTCATTTCACACTTTGCCAATGGTCGATTCACTCCTTTTTGCTAAAATCTCGATATACATTCCACGGCCTTTTACATTCTCCACGGAAACGATGTCGTACCGTCCGTCCTCCGTAATAAGAAAATGGTCGGCAGTGACCGTCAGACCGGGAATGCAACGAAAACGGAACAGGTCAGTGGCTTCGCTGAATGCGGCGAGGTTTGCCCAACGCTGTGAGCCGTGCCGGCCTTCCCGGTAGACACGGACGGAAGCGAGGACTTCATCCTCAGAATGGGTAAAGCCCTCGCTGTCCTTTGTTTGTTTTGTTTTCACGATGTCGGCAAAGCCGTTCATTTTACCGAAGCTCATGCTCACACCTTCCAATCTCGGTCGAGTCGGAGCAGCAGATTGACCGTGTTCCATACCTGCTGGGCAGCATTGGTGTTATCTGCGAAAAAGCCGCCCGTGCTGCCGTCCCTTGATTCATAGAAGTGGGAGGACAGCATGATGACGGCCTGCTCCGTAGTGGGCGGCATGGGGTTCTCTTTGTAGAACCCCTCCGGGATATGCTGGTAGCTTTCGGCGTAAGAAACAGCGGCGGTGATGTAGCTTTTCAGCAATGCATCATCCGCCGTGTGTTCCAGAATGAGATTGGCTTTCACCTTGGTGAGCAGTTCGTCCATCACCGCCGCCTCCCTTCATCAGGCGGATGCCATCTTGAGCAGCTTGACCGCCTCGGACAGCACCAGCTTGCCGTCCACACGCTCCTTGGCAACAAAGCCCACCATGCCGTTTCCGGCAAACAGCTCCTTCAGCTCCGCAATGGAACGGGAGCCACGGTCACCGATGTTGTAGTAGCTGAAATCGCCGAATGCGACTGCGGCCTTGCCGGGAGCGGGAAGCGGGAAATACGCAGAGGTGTAGACCTTGTAGCCCAGCACACGGTCAGGCTCACCCGCCTGCAGAGAGGGCTGCCACAGATACTGGCCCGTGCTGTCCTTCAGTTTGCGGAGTTCTGCAACGCAGGCGTCGTTGGCGAGGAACACAGCGTTCTTGCGATAGGGTCGCTTGAGGGAATACACCAGGTCGATGATCTCGTCGGCAGTTACCTTGCCGGAGGACTTCGTAGTCACACCGACCTGTGCGCCGCCGGTTTCGGCGAGGATACCCAGGGGCTGACCGTTGCCGTTGCCGTTAATGAACGCATCCTCCTCGGCATTGGCCAGAGCCTTACCGAACTGCTCCAGAATGTAGTTTTCCAGATTGAATGCGTTATCGTAGAGCAGCTCCTCGGTCACCTTGACAGCAACATGGAGCTTGTGGGCATCCAGAATGATCTGGTCGAAGGTAGCGTCACCGAAAGTCAGTGCGCCGCCCTCCTCGATCCACGCAGCCGCAGGCTTGGTGGCTGCGATGTTGATTTTGTGCTCGCCGCTGGTGGTGATGGCGGTGCCGAGAGAACGCATAACGTTTTCCTCGTTCAACACCTGAATGAGACGGCTGTCATACTCATCCGGCACCAGATAGCCGCCATTGGCATCGATGCCCTCCTGTAGCACATTGCTGATCTGACGGAAGTTGGTACGCAGAGCGTTGAGCATACCGCTGCGATAGGCATCGGTGGCCCGGAAACTCTTAGGCTTCTTATCCTCGGCGCTCTTTCCGTTCAGGGGCTTTTCGGTGATGGGCGCAGAAGTAGGCTTGGAAAGCTGTGCTTCCATCGCAGCCATTGCCTCCATGCGCTCAATTTCAGCGCCGTAGTCCTGCACTTTCTTTTCCATTTCGGCATAGGTCTTGGCATCCGCATCGGAAAGCAGACCGTCCTTGTCACGCTTGGTTTCCACAAATGCCTTTGCAGCGTTCCAAGCCTGGTTGCGCTTTTCACGCAGTTCGTTGATAGTCATATTGAATTACCTCCAGTTTTTAATGAGATTGAGCCGATCCATAAGCTCATCGGCTTTTTGTGTACGGGTGGGTTTCGGAGTGATGGCGCACTTTGCGGCAATCTTCTCCATGAGAGAATTCACCACATTCGCCTTGGAATACAGCATGGAAACGGTGGGCACAGGCGCATCTTCGGACTCCGTGCCTCTCTGCATGATTTCGTCCGCAAAGCCCAGTTCTACCGCCTTGTTTGCGTCCATCCAGGTTTCGGCATCCATGAGGTGGCTGAGCTTGGCGCGGGACAGCCCTGTCTTGATCTCGTAGGCGTTGATGATGGAATCCTTCACGCTGCCGAGCATCTCGATGGCTTTCTGCATCTCATCCGAATTGCCGAATGCCGCCGTCATGGGGTTGTGGATCATGAGCATGGACACGGGAGATACCAGTACTTTTGTACCAGCCATAGCGATGACGGACGCTGCGGATGCGGCAATGCCGTCAATCTTCACGGTCACGTTGCCCTTGTAGTCCATGAGCATATTGTAGATTTGAGCAGCCGCCACGCAGTCGCCGCCGGGACTGTTGATCCAGACAGTGATGTCGCCGGAGCCCGCCATCAACTCGTCCTTGAAAAGCTGCGGGGTGACGTCATCGTCAAACCAACTTTCCTCGGCGATGGTCCCGTTCAGAAACAGCGTCCGTTCCGCTGTTTCCGTCTGGTTCTTCCAATTCCAGAACTTCTTCATCGGGATTTTCCTCCTTCCTGTTTTCGATAGCTGTATCTGCAAAAGCCCCGGCATTTTTCAGCGGGAGCATATTGCCGTTAATGAGGTACAGATCGCCGCCATCCTCTGCCGGGATACGGTCGAGGTTTTCCAACTCTCGGATGTCGTTGGCAGACATCCAACCGTTCTGGCGACCAATGGCGTAGCCGTTCATGCGGCTCTGGTAATCGCCGCGGAGCAGACCTTCCAGATTGAACTTCACGAAATACTCTTTTTTCTCGTCCTCGGAAAACAAAGAACGCATGATGGACTGCTCCCAGCGGATGACCCAGGGGTCAAGCGTGTATTTCACAAACTCAAGGGACTGCTGCTCAATATTAGAAAAGCTCGACTTTTCCAGATCGCCGACCATGTGGGGCGGGACTCGGAAAATTCGAGCAATTTCATTGATTTGGAATTTGCGGGTCTCAAGGAACTGCGCCTGCTCCGGCGAGATGCCGATGGGCGTATATTTCATACCTTCCTCAAGCACGGCGATCTTATTGGCATTGCCGCTGCCGCCGAAGGTGGATTGCCAACTCTCCCTTACACGCTGTGGGTCTTTGATGGTGCCGGGATGTTCCAGCACACCGCCCGGAGCAGCGCCGTTGGCGAAGAACTTTGCACCGTACTCCTCACAGGCAATCGCCATGCCGATGGCGTTCTTTGCCATGGCAATGGGACTGTAGCCGACAAGCCCGTCAAAGCCCAGACCGGGGATGTGCAGTACATCCGAGGGATGAAGCGTTACGGCAAACTCCTTGTTCTTGATAGCCTCGTCCGTGCCACGGTAATAGGTGTAGTACAGCCGACCCTCCTCATCTCTGTCCACCGACATCTTGTTCGGCATTAAGGGATAAAGAGCAACGATTTCATTTTTGCCGTTTCGGATTATCTGTGCATAGGCATTGCCCCACAGAAGCAGATGGGTCATGAGGGTCTCACGGAACACGAAAGAACTCATTTCCGGGTTCGGCTCATCGTGGAGCAGTCGATACAGCGGATGGTCGAGGGCTTTTTCTTTGCCGCCGCCATCGGTGTATTTATAGAGCTGTAGCGGCAGTCCCGCCACAGCCTCCGACAGGATGCGGACACAGGAGTACACGGCGGTCATCTGCATGGCAGACCGCTCGGTCACTGTTTTGCCGGATGTCGTACCGCCCATGAAAAAGGCATAGTTGCTGCCTGCCGTTCTGTTTTGAGGCTTGTCCCTGGATTTGAACAGCCCTGAAAAGATACCCATATAAACTCTCCCCTCATATAAATAAAAGACCACGACTGTCATACACAGACTCGGTGGTGTCGTTACCGCAGCGTATCGCACGGTCAAGCGCCATGATCGTTGCCACTGCACCGTCGATTTTCTCTGTGGATTTCTCTTTGCCCGGCTTGATGTTGCCCGCTGGGTCGGTGCGGATGAAGATGTTGTCCATCATCCAGCGGAGAACCGGATGTCCGCCATGGGCAATGCGCTGCTCCAGCACCAGCTTCATGAGTTCCTTTGTAGGGGGAGACATATCCTTGAAACCTTGTCCGAACGGGACGACCGTAAAGCCCATACCTTCGAGGTTCTGCACCATCTGTACAGCGCCCCAACGGTCAAAGGCAATCTCACGAATGTTGTATTTTTCACCGAGCCGTTCTATGAACTTCTCAATGTAGCCGTAGTGGACAACGTTGCCCTCGGTGGTCTGCAGGAAGCCTTGACGCTCCCACACATCATATGGCACATGGTCACGGCGCACACGCAGGTCAAGGTTGTCTTCGGGTATCCAGAAATACGGCAGGATGATGTACTTGTCATCGTCATATTCAGGTGGGAACACCAGAACGAACGCCGTAATATCCGTTGTGGAGGACAAGTCCAGACCGCCGTAACAGACACGGCCTTCCAGATCGTCCTCACTGACGGCAAACTCGCATTTGTCCCATTTATCCATGGGCATCCAGCGAACCGCTTGTTTGACCCACTGGTTCAAACGAAGCTGCCGGAAAGAGTTCTCCTCACCGGGGTTCTGCTTCGCCGATTCGCAGGCATCCTTGACTTTGTCGATGCCCACTGTAATGCCGAGGGAGGGATTTGCTTTCTTCCAAACTGTCGGGTCTGTCCAATCGTCTGATTCCTCCGCGCCATAGATAACGGGATAGAAGGTGTGGTCAATCTTCCGACCCTCGATGATATCCTTGGCCTTCTGGTGAATTTCATAGCAGATAGATTTCGTATCGTTGCCCGCTGTGGTGATAAGGAAATACAGCGGCTGCATACGGGCATCGCCGGAGCCTTTGGTCATAACATCAAAGAGCTTCCGATTCGGCTGGGTGTGCAGCTCATCGAACACCACGCCGTGTGTATTGAAGCCGTGCTTGTTGCCCACATCGGCCGAGAGCACCTGGTAGATACTGCCCGTCGGCTGATAAATGAGCCGTTTCTGGGAATCCAGTATCTTGACCCGCTTGGAGAGAGCCGGACACATCCGCACCATATCTGCCGCCACATTGAACACGATGGATGCCTGCTGACGGTCAGCAGCGCAGCCATAGACCTCGGCGCGTTCCTCTCCGTCACCGCAGGTCAGCAGGAGTGCCACCGCAGCGGCAAGCTCCGACTTGCCCTGTTTCTTGGGAATCTCGATGTATGCCGTATTGAACTGTCGGTATCCATTGGGCTTGAGGACACCGAAAATGTCTCGGATGATCTGTTCCTGCCAGTCGATCAGCTCGAAGGGCTTTCTCGCCCAGGTGCCTTTGGTGTGGCACAGGCACTCGATGAAGTTCACCGCATAATCCGCTGCGTCCTTATCGTAGACGGAGTCCTTGGCCTTGAACTTCGTGGGCTTGTATTTCTTCAGCTTTCGCAAATCATCACCTCCGATGGGCATAAAAAATGACCTGCCTTCCGGCAAGCCGTCGTATCGTTCTATATGAGAGACAGAGCCTTTCGGCTCCGCTCTTCGGGGAATCCCCGATTCAGTTGTACTGGTAAAGGAGGATGCTGTAGGCCATTCGCGTGGGCTCGTCCTGCGGTTCGACATCCCAGCCTCTGTCGTAGTTGGCGGTGATGATGCCGTTCACCTTAATCATGAGCTTGCTGATTTTGCCTCCGTTGATGCCGTAGGTCTCGCTGGGCTCGTCGTAGTGCTTGACCCAGTAATGGCAGACCGTGTATCTGTCCTTGTCCTTCGCATCCGGGATTCCGATAGTTCCTTCGCTCCACATTGTCCAGCCCTCCTCAGTTCGCCTTGCGGACATCGACCAGCCAGTTGGCGGAGGGGTGGCTCTCGCCGTCGTAGCTCTTGCCATCCCAGCCGCCAAAGGTGAAGGTAACCTTCTCGGCGGTCTTGTGGAAAAGCTGCTCGAATTCCTCGCGGCTGATGCTGGTGTTCCAGTCGCCGATGGTTCCGAAGTGTGCTCTCAGTTCGTAAGCGTTTTTCATGGTGTTTGCCTCCGTTTTTCTTTGTTGTTTTTCCTTTCGGTGACTGTATATTCGCTCTAAAAGCACATAATAGCAAGTCAATTATCGGGCATATACTGAACAAATATCGCGGAGGATTCTTGTGTAATATACGACCAAAAGAGCCATCCGGCTCTCTTGGCGGCAAGGGCTTATTCATCGCCGAACATGATGAAGCGAACGTACTCCTTGCGGTGCTCCTCCAGGTAGCAGACCAGTTCGTAGAAGTCCCGGTCAAAGGCCAGCCGCTGTACCGTCCGAACATCGAACATGTTGGTCAGGCCGGTGTCCCTGATGGCGAGAATCTGTTCCCGGATGGTCTCAGTCATCGGAATCCACCGCCCTTTCATTTTCGTTGAAAATTGTGATGAGGATTCCCACAGCATTGATGTTTTCAATTCCTGTCGAGCGCTTTTCGTGACGGATGAATACCTTTTGCCCGATTATCCGACATCCTTCGTTTTCAAATAGGTTAGCATATTTGCCCTTATTGAAAGCCGAGTCTGTGACAATGATAGATTCGATTCTTGCTTCACGAAAGGTTTCAATATAATCATGAAAATCTTTCTCCCAAGGCAAATCTCTGGATTCGACAACCTCCAGGCCATTCGCTTTGCTTTCCTTCCAGGCGTTGTATGCTGTAATTTGACCGCGTGAAAATGGGAATGGAAAATGTTGTTCTCGTTCCTCCCATGCGATAAGAGCTGCCTCATTGTTTCCTTGATGGAGCAATGCTTCTCTCTCTTTTATGCGCTGGTCTTTAGCAATCTGGTATCCAATGCCGATATCGCGCATCATGCCAAAATATCCATCTGAATAGGCGCTAATCATCCCGCAACACCAACCTTCCCGGACTTGAAGGCACTGGAACCGGAGAGGTTCCGGAGCAGGATTTTCCGGTCGACCTTGTACGCGTTGCCGATGAAGCCCAGCCGGAGCAGGAAGCAGCGGAAGGCGTACTTCTCGTTGTCCACCGGCTTCTCCTTGGCGGTGATGCGCTTGGCATCCCTGGACACCTGGCAGAGCGCAGCGATGAAGTGAGTGTAGGCGGTGGTCTCCTCCGGCTGTGGTTCGGAGAACCACGGAAAGGCAATGCGGTCTTCCAGAAGCTCGAAGCGCAGGTCGTCGATGCCCAGCGCCTTCTTGATGAGGCTGCCCTTGGCATCCAGCAGCTTGGTCAGGTTCCCGACCTGAACCTTGTCGAGCGGAACCTCGACAGTGAGGCCCACGCTTCCGTCCTGTGCCGCGTTCTCCGGTTCCTCGGCTTTTCTCTCCGGGGCCTCGCACTCGAAGCCTGCAGCCGCAATGCCTTCCAACACCCGCTCGACCTCCTCGCTGTCGGCGCGGTCATCAAAGAGCAGAGTGCCATCCTTGGTGACGGTAAAATAGTCGATTTCGTAATTGCAGGTCGGCATAAACTTGTAGACCGCCTTGACTCCGGTGATGCCGGAAATGCTCTTGACCAGCTCTTTGCGCTGGTCGCCGGTCACGTTGTACTTGATTTCCATGGTGAAATCCTCCTGTGCATGTTTTCCCCCTTCGGGGTAGTCACATATTCGCTCTACAGGCACAGAATAGCAAGTTGATTCTGAGGCATAAATCCGACAAAGATGTGCCCCGGAATGTGTGTGATAGTGACAATCAGGAGGCAGGCTCGACGTCCTTCACCAGTGCCGAATACGGTAGCTTTTCTCCATTGCGGAGGACATAGACGCCATCCGTGTCTCCGGTATCATCCACATATCTGCGGAGAATGACGGATGCGTATTTCTCGTCGAGCTCCATCGTGCAGCAGGTGCGGTTTATCTGCTCACAGGCCATGAGCGTGGAGCCGCTGCCGCCGAAGGTGTCGATGACGATGGCATTCTCCTGCGTGGAGTTCCCGATGGGATAGCCCAGCAGGTCGAGCGGCTTACTGGTCGGGTGGTTCGCGTTCCGTTTGGGCTTGGCAAAGTTCCAGATGGTCGTCTGCTTCCGGTCGGAGTACCACGGGTGCTTTCCGTTCTGCATGAAACCGTAGAGCACCGGCTCATGCTGCCATTGGTAATCCGAGCGGCCCAGCACCAGCGAGTCCTTCACCCAGATACAGCACCCAGCGAGATGGAAGCCCGCGTCGATGAAAGCCCTGCGGAAATTGAGGCCCTCGGTATCCGCATGGAAGACGTAGGCGGCACCGCCTTTTTCGAGATGGTCAGCCATGTTCTCGAACGCCGAGAGCAGGAAATTGTAGAACTCCTCATTCTTCATGGAGTCGTTTTGGATGGTCAGGCCGCTGGAGCTCTTGAAGGATACTCCATAGGGTGGGTCGGTCAGGATGAGATTTGCTTTCCTATCATCCATGAGCGCGGCCACGTCCTCGGCGCTGGTGGCATCACCGCACATGAGCCGGTGCCTACCGACCGTCCAGATGTCGCCGCGTTCCACAAAGGCGGCCTTTTCCAATGCGGCGCTCAGGTCGTAGTCATCATCCTCTGCGCCAGAATCGCTTCCATCCTTGAACAGGTCGGCCAGCTCCATTTCATCGAAGCCGGTGAGGGAGACATCGAAAGCCTCACCCTGCAGCGCTTCGATTTCCACGCGCAGGAGCTCTTCGTCCCAGCCAGCATCCATTGCCATGCGGTTGTCCGCGAGGATGTAGGCTTTCTTCTGGGCCTCGGTCAGGTAATCCACGAAGACGCAGGGCACCTCGGTGATGCCTTCCTCTTTGGCAGCGAGAAGACGACCGTGACCGGCGATGATGCCATAGTCACGGTCGATGATGATAGGATTGATAAAGCCGAACTCCCGCAGCGAGGAGCGGAGCTTCATGACCTGCTCCGGGGAGTGCGTCCGGGCGTTGTTGACATACGGCACCAGCTTGCTGACCGGCACCAGCTGCATATCAGTCGTTGTCTTCATACGAGCCCCCATTCTGCGAACTTTTCAAAGCCGCCTACAGAGTGGATATATTCTCGACAGATTTCGACGATTTCTGCATAGGGCCTGCCGTCCACGGTGTCGTCGCCGATGGCGCAGCAGAGCTCTACAGCCTTGCCGGTCTCCTGCGCCTTGAGGAAGGCGTAGACATTCACGGACACATCCGCTTTCGACAGGTCTTTTCCGTGCGGGCCACCGCCCGTGACGCCGTCCGCCATATCAGAGCCCAGCTTCCGGTTGGTCGCACCGGAGTCCACGTCCGGGCCACCCGTCCAGTCGCCCAGGGGATTGACCTCGGCCTGCGGGAACAGGGCCTTCAACTCATCTGCGGGAGCATTGCTCTGACAGAGGATGAGCCGGTCGCCGTCCAGGATGTACTTTCCATCCGTGGGGTACCTATCGTAGATGGAGCGGGCGATGCGGGAGAGCTCCTTCTGCTCAGGTGTGATACACATTCCTTTGAAGATGCCGTTGTCGCCGCAGCGGAAACCGTCACGCTGGTTGTCGGAGAGATGTGCGTCCTGTGCGACCTCGGTATAATTCAGGGCGAGGTTCCCGGCAATACGGTGGGCGATGCTTTCGACAGTCTCAGCGGACAGATGCGTGGAGGTCTCTACGATGATGTGGCACATGTGATGGCCGAGGAGGACTTCCACGGCGATGCGCGGGTCAGGCTCCTGCGCATAGGCGAGGTCGACCAAAGCACCGGCGATGCGGTCTGCGATTTTATCCGGATGTGCCGGATTTACTTTTTCATACATGGTCAGCTTCCTTTCCGTGCCCGGAGCAGGCGTTCCATCGTGTCATCCATCGGAGTGACGCCGTTGTACTCGGTCGCACAGTTTTCTTTTACGATTTGGTATATCTCCATCCAGAGCCGGTTGGTCTGGCTCATGAAATTCTGGCTCATCGCCACATAGGGCGACTGTATCGCGCTGCCGGTGGTGGGGTGCTTGGCCAGAAAGCCGAACTCCGTCACGGCCTCCTCGCACTGAATCCATCGGGCCACACTCATGGCATAGCGTTCCAAGAGCTGTGGAGATACCAGAGAAGCGCAGCCGCGTTCGGCCAGCCACTCCCAGGTCTCCTTGTAGATGTCCTCGGCCACCAGTGCCTTACCGTCCTTCTGGACGGCGGAGAGCATCTTGGACGGTTTCGGCATCGCCTGACCCTCAAGGTCGGCAGCGCGGTCATCGAAGTTGATGACCGTCAGTGTCCGTTTGCCGGGATTGCCCTCTGCAATCTTGTCCGCTAAGGGCTTTTTCTTGGCTCCGGCTCCGATGCGGGCACCGCCACGGTTGGTTCCGTCCTTCGCCATTTCGATTCACCTCCAGTCGTCGGGGCTTATTCCCCGTTTGAAATCGCGTTTTTGTGCGCGAGAGCCCACGCCCGTTCCACGGCAGATGGGCCGTAGAGATTTTGACAGCCCCTACCGGGTCTCCCGGTTATGCCAGCGGTCGCCGCGTTCGGCATGAATCCTCGCATGGCACTCTTTGCAAAGGGCCATCAGATTACTGCGGTCGTGCGTCCCTCCCTGAGAGAGCGGGAGCTTGTGGTGAATCTCCTCGGTTGGCGTGTACACACCTTTCGCAAGGCAGACCTCACACAGCGGATGCTCCGCAGCATAGGAATCCCGGATGCGTTTCCAAGCCCGTCCGTATCGACGCTTGGTGGCAGGGTCGCGGTCGTACCGTTCGTAACGCTGGGCCTCCAGCTTCTCGTGTTCTGGGCAGAATCGTTTGTCCGTCAGGTTGGGGCAGCCGGGGTAGGAACAGGGCCGTTTCGGTCTCTTGGGCATGTAACCTCCACCTCCGTTCGCAAAATTTACATCTCCTATAATGAAGGGCAAAAATCCGCGAAATTTACAAGCCCTATTATGAAGGAGGTGTATTTCATGGATACACGGTTTGAGTTCAACATCAAGAAGGTCAGCATCAAAAGTGATGACCAATACCTGTACCTGTATTTCAACAACAAGCTCATTGTGAAGCTGGAATACAGAGACATCGAAACTGCTGCGAACTATCTGATTAAGAAAGCGCAGGTGCAGCAGATTCCGGGATATGACCAAAAGCTGTTGAACGAAGAAACAGCCTCATCTGAGGATAAGTAACTGTAAAAAGGAAGGGTCGCATACAGCGGCTCTTCCTTTTGCAAAACAAGCCTCCGCAGGATTTCTCCCACGAAGACTTGCCCCTATTTTTCACACTACCATAATACCACTTATCAATGTGCCATTCTGTGCCAAAGTGTGCCAACTTTACGCTGGCGGCTGAAAATCTCGCAGGGCCGAGGCGTGGATGCGGTGAACCGTTCGCATGGACACGCTCATCAGCACAGCAATCTTCTCCCAGCCGTAATTGTTGATGTACCGGAAGCGGAGAAGGAGCTGTTCATCCACATTGGCCAGTTGAGAGATGGCCCCACTGATTTCGGCCTTCAAATCCACCAGCCGCTCTATCTCCGCATTTATCTTCTTCTCCGCGTCGATGATTTTGCAGATGGTCTTCTCAAAGGGCGCTTCTGTACTCCTGGTACTGGAGACCCGGATACCGTCGTAGTTCACACTGCTCAGGCTGATAGCCAGGTCGCGCAGCCTGTCCAGCTCGGACAGGTCAGAATTGATGCGCTCGTTCAGCCGGTAGGCTTGGGAGAGATATTGCTTTGCAGTCATCTGGCGATTCCTCCTTCCCGTATTTTTTCCATGAGTGCCTCGCCGTCCAGACCGGAGAGTAGTTCAAACCATCCGGAACGGAAGAACCGCTCAAGGCTCTGGAGCTCGGATTTGTGATTGAGATAGGTCTGGTGCTGCCTGTCCTCTTCGCACAGAGGCGGATTCTGTCGGAACCAGTCGAGCTCGGCATCGTAATCCTTCGCAGCTTGCACGACGATGGCGTGGGCCAGCCGGATATATGAATCATCCAAAGGCATCACACCTCCAGCGTCACCTTGACCGCATCGATGAGTGCGGCCTGTGTCCTGTCCTTGGCCTCCAGCGCCTTCAGGATACGTTCGTCGATAGTGCCCTTCGTGATGATGTGCTGTATCACCACGGTGCCGGAGCTCTGGCCCTGCCGCCACAGTCGTGCGTTCGTCTGCTGGTAGAGCTCCAGCGACCACGTCAGGCCGAACCAGATAAGGCTGGAGCCACCGGCCTGCAGGTTGATGCCGTGACCGGCAGAGGCAGGATGGATGACCGCTACCGGGATTTTGCCGCTGTTCCAGTCGGCGATGTCCTTGCTGGATTTCAGCTCACGGACATCGAAGCGCTTTTTGATGCGCTGCAGGTCGTGACGGAACCAGTAGGCCACCAGTATGGGCTTGCCATTGGCGGATTCGATGATGTCCTCCAGCGCGTCCAGCTTCCGGTCATGGAACTCTATCGTATCGCCGGTATCGGCATAGATAGCGCCGTTGGCGAGCTGGGCCAGTTTCCCGGTCAGGGCCGCTGCGTTGGCAGCAGTCACCTCGCCATCCGGGAGCTGCAGGATGAGAGCTTGTTTGAGCTCCTCGTACCGGTCGGCCTCTGCGTCAGAGAGGTAGACCTCATATCGGGTGGATACGAGCTCCGGCATCTTCAGGTGGTCGGTGGATTTCATGGAAATCGTGATGTCCGAAATCCTGCTGTAGATGGCGTCCTCCGCTCCCGGCATGGGCTTGTAGGAGTAGATGATTTGTCCGTTGCGTTTGTCAGGGAGGAAGAAGGTGTTCCGATACTGTGTGATGAAGCGTCCGAGGCGCTGACCCATATCCAACAGCCGGAACTCGGCCCACAAATCCATGAGGCCGTTGGAGGACGGGGTGCCGGTCAGTCCGATGATGCGCTTGACCTTGGGTCGGACGCGCAGCAGAGCTTTAAATCGCTTGGACTGGTGATTCTTGAAAGAGGACAGCTCGTCAATGACCACGGTATCGTAGTCAAAGGAAAAACCGCTGCTCTCGATGAGCCAGCTCAGGTTCTCTCGGTTGATGATGGTGATGTCGGCGCTGACCATCAGGGCGGCCCGCCGCTCTCTGGCGCTGCCTACGGCCACGGTATAGGTCAGCTCTTTCAGATGCGCCCATTTCTCGATTTCCGCAGGCCAGGTGTCGCGGGCCACCCGTAGCGGTGCGACCACCAGAACGCGGTGGGCCATAAAGCTGTCGAACAGCAAGTCGGCGATGGCTGTCAGGGAGATGACCGTTTTGCCAAGTCCCATATCCAACAGGACAGCGGCCACCGGATGCTGCTCGATGTAATCGATGGCGTAGCTCTGATAGTCATGAGGCTTGAAGTTCATCCAGCATCCCTCCAATCTGCTCAGTGTGGTCGATGACATACACTCGGAAGCCCAGCGACCGCAGCAAGCGGTGCCGTACCAACTGGAGCGGGCGCGGAGCCTTTCCGGGTGCCTTCAGTTCTACAAAGGCGATAACGCCATCAGGTAATAAGACAAGGCGGTCGGGCATCCCGTCGAAACTCGGAGACACGAACTTCACGGCGATGCCACCGGCCTTTTTTACCATCAGGGATAATTTTTTCTCGATTTCTTTTTCTCGCATAAGCGCTCCTTTTCTCTGGTCGTGCAAGGTGTATCAATGCCAATACAAAACTTTTTCTTAGGAAGATTTTATAGCTCTTAGAAAAACTCTGTAAAACACATTGATACACCTTGTCATAGTGGCTATCAGGTCAGAAAATCGTCTCCTGCATCGTCCGTGTCTGCCCTCAGCCGCACTCCCTTGAAATAGCGCTTCCGGTTCAGGGTCACGCGCTCGAAACCGGCGCTCTCCATCGCAAAATAGAAGTCTGCGGTGCTGCGCACATACTCGTTGGTATCGATGCAGTAATTCCGGTATGCCTGATACAGAGAAGAGGAGCTCTCCCGGAAACCGTCGCCGGTCTCGCACTTGTCCTCCATGAAATGACCGAACCAATCGTTCTGGCTCCGATACTCGTCGATAGCCGCCTTCACGCAGGCCGGGACAGGAATCTGGTAGTCCAGGTCGATGACCTTTTTGGCACCCTCGATGACCCACGCCAGAATGCTCTCTCCGGCATTGTCGTAGAGGTATTCGCCGTAGTTCTTGATGTCGCTCTTGCCGGTAATCTTGGCGTTGAACGGGATGACGATGAGCCTGCGCCAGATACCATCATCTGAGGCACTGACGCGAGGCAGATGGTTGGTGTACAGCACCAGCGTATGGCAAGGCTTGAAGGAGAACGGGTCTTTGTATTTCTTCTCCGCGAACACATCATCGGTGGAGCAGAGCTGCTTGACGGTGGAATCGTTCAGGCGGGCACCTTCTTGCATCTCGGCAGCGATGAGGAGCCGCTTGCCCTTGACCTCAGCCATCTCCGGCTTGATGTTCCTGCGGCAGCCAACGGTCAGGGTGTCGGCGGATATGTTGCCGCTGTAGAGCCCCAGCACACGGGACACCGCATTCCAGAAGGTGCTCTTACCATTCCGGCCATCTCCGTAGGCGATGATGAGGGCCTCCACATACACCTTGCCGATGGCAGCCAGCCCACAAATCATCTGAACATAGTCGATGAGCTCCTGGTTGTGCTGGAAGATGAGGTTGAGGCAGTCCAGCCAGATTTTCTGGCCCTTCTGACCGGGCGTGACCGAGGTGATTTTTGTGATGAAATCCTCCGGCGAGTGCTCCCGCGCTCCAGCCATACCCTTGCGCAGGTCGTAGGTGGCCTCCGGGGTGTTGAGGGCAAAGCAGTCCGCATCCAAGTCTCTGGGCGAAATCTCCAGCATGGGGTGGGACTCCTTCAGCGCCAAGGTGATGTATTTGGAGTCCCGGCGCTTGATGACGAACGCCTGATATGCCTTCGCCGCCAGATATTCCTGAAATGCCTCCAGCTGCTCGTCGCTCATGAGCTGTTCTGCCTTGGCCTTGGAGGTGCCGTCCAGAATGGCCTGGGCACCGTTGTTCTTCATCTTCATCAGCGCGGTGAGCAGGTCGCGGTTGGCCTCCTTCATCTGGCGACGAGTCAGCTCGTGGGCGACTGCCTGCGCACCCGGCTCCGACTCCTGCCAGTAATGGTCACTGTACCGGATGAAGTGAGTGGCCGGAGAATAGCGGAGCTCCCCGGAGAAGTAGCGGGCCATGACCTCGGCCTGCCCGACGTCCGAAAAATCCTCCGGCTTATAGCTGCTGGGGTCGTTATAGGCTTCCGGCGGGACGTAGCCAGCCTGTTCCCGAATACGGGAAAAGAAGCGCTGGGCACTGTGCCAGATGGTATTCAGCTCACTGTTCTCCAGCGGAGGGACACACTTGGCGGCCTCATCCAGAAACGCCTGATATGCCTCGTCGGTATCACCGTACTTCTTGATGACGCGACCGGCGAAGCGGGACATGGTGGCGTTCCGGCTGCCCTCCGGGATGACCGCGCTCTGACCGAAACCGCCGTCCGGCAGTCCGGCATCGAAATCGTCCTCCTCCAGAAACTCGGTCAGGTTCATCCTGCCCGGATAGAGCGCTACATCCGCTGCCGTGGTGCCGAAGAAAAACCGGGCAGCATCGAGCGCATTGGTGTCGAAGTACGGGAAGATGGAATTGACCAGCTTCTTCATATCGCTGTAGAGCGCGGGGTCGGTCACATAGTCGATGGGAAAGAGCACATGGAACTTGGGCCGAGCGGCCTTGCCGTTCTTCTCCTTCATGTTGAAGCGGCTGAAATGGACGGCAAAGGTGACGCCGGGAAACTGCTGGAGGACGTCGTCCGGGGTAATCCAGTCCTCCGGATTCTCCGAGTGGTCGTTGTCACAGTCCACCGGGAGACAGTCGCTCCCGATGAAGTTGTCGCCGTTGCGGTAGCTGTTCCGGTACTCAGCGCAGACGTAATCATGGCAGATGGCGGCTTTCAGGCTGGCCTCGTCCAAGATGACCTGCTTATGCGGATAGGAGCAATTGCCGGGGTTGCCGGTGACATCGGCGCTATAAATCGTGAACATCAGTCATACACCTCCGCCGATTCCTCCTCCAGAACCTTGGTGATGAACTTCAGCGCCCGAATCACGGTCTCCAGCTCACAGTCACCGCCGAGGACGACCTCGAAGCCGGGGCAGCCATATTTGTTGACGTAGCTGTGGACTTCCATGTCCGTGCTGCCCGCGTCCTCGATGCGGAAGTAGGTGCGTCCGCCGTGGCCGGTATCTCCGCCCTGATAGCCGGTGGTGCCAGCCTCGGCTTCGAGGATGTTGCAGCTGACAACGTCACGGGCGTAAGTGGTGAGCTCAGTGCCGTCCTTCAGGATGCGGCTGTTTTCTCTGATTTCGTACATGGTCTCAAACCTCCTGACAATCTTCGGTAAAGTAGCGCAAGCGGTAGTTCTTCCACTTGGCCCGTCTGATTTCTGCCTGCATACCTGCAGAGATTCTGCTGCCGAACACCCACACCTCGGAGCACTTGCTCATGATGGCATTTCCAAAGAAAAGCCCAAGCTCTCGCTCATCCGGGTCGGCATCGTCCAGAAACTGCGGAAAGAGCAGGTGTGGCGCGATGGGAATATAGCCCTTGTCCACGGCAAACCGGCTGTAGCGTCTGGCGGCCTCCACGTTCTCTGCGGTGTTCCCAGTGTAGGGAGAGCAGATGTAGACGATGGGCCGGAACGCACGACCGGAGCGCCGTTCCTGCTCGACTTTTTTGATGGCCTCGTATGCCGTCAGATCGAGGTAGCCTTCGCTGTTGCGCATATCGACGTTCATGCTGCGATTCCTCCTTTCCGGGCGGACATAAAAAGGCGTCCACCTCTGATTCCCACTGAAGGTGAACGCCTGATTTGAGCGGATGATTTTTAATCTTTTTTGTAAAACGGGGTCGCATAGCCGTCCGCCCGGAGCAGCAGGCCCTTTGCCCACGGAGGCGTCCGGCCCATCTGCTCACAGACTGCGTCCAGCGACATGTGCGGGTCGGCCTCAATGACCAGTTCGTCGTGGATATGCATCACGATGGAGCAGTGCCGCAGCGTCCGCATGGCATAGCAGAGGATATCGCGGGCAGTCGCTTGCACGATGTTCTCCACGAATTTCGGCCCGTAGGAGTCCAGCCGCTCCCATTTCTTCGTAGAGCCGATGCCCTCATAGGTGATGCACTCGCCGCCGAACTTGTTGGTGCCCACCTTGGGCTTCACATAGGCCAGCTTCCTTCCGGAGGGCAGGGTGATGAACAGCATCCCGCTCCGGCAGGAGAAGGTCAGACTATAGTCGGTGGTGGTGTGCTTATACCGGACGGCCTCCATCACGGCCTTGTCCACGGCCCACCAGAATTTCACGATGTTCGGATTGGCCTGCCGCCACGCATCCACCAGCTGCGGGAGCTCTTCCTCGGTCAGCCCCATCTCCAGAGCGCCCATCGCCTTGAGCGCACCGACCGAGCCGCCATAGCCGAGGGCAAGTTCCGCAATCTTACCCTTCTGACGCAGGTGGCCGTTGACGCCATGCTTCTCCACGGGCACCTTGAACATCTGAGATGCACTGGCGCAGTAGATGTCACCACCCTTGGCGAAAACCTCCTGCCGCCACGTCTCCCCGGCGAACCACGCTATGACGCGGGCCTCAATCGCACTGAAGTCGGCCACGAGAAACTGAGCGCCGTCTCTGGGGATAAAAGCGGTGCGGATGAGCTGGGAGAGCGTGTCCGGCACATCCTCATACAGCAGCTTCACCGCATCAAAATCACCGGAGCGCACCAGAGCACGGGCCTCTGCCAAGTCGGGCAGATGGTTCTGAGGCAGGTTTTGCAATTGGATATTCCTGCCGGAGAAGCGCCCGGTTCGATTTGCCCCATAGAACATGAACATCCCACGGGCGCGACTGTCGCTGCAGACGGTTTTCTCCATCGCCTGGTATTTCCGGATGGAGGACTTGGCCAGCTGCTGCCGGAGCGTGAGCACCTCCGCCAATTCTGGCGGTGCCGTTTTCAGGAGCTCCGCCACGACCTTCTTGCCGAGACTGTCAGTCTCCACGCCATTGTCGGAGAGCCACTGCTTCATCTGCTGGACAGAATTTGGATTTTCCAATGCCGTCATGTGTTTCATGGCGTCGGTCAGCTCCTGCCGGGAACGGGCATCCATGTCGATGGCCTGCTCCACGAGCTCCATGTCGATGCGGACGCCACGGTCGTTGATTTCTTGGTCGATGTCGTACTCCTCCCAGACCTGTGGCGGCACCGGGAACTTGGAGAGCTTCTGCTGGATACCCATCTCGGCCTCTACGTCACGGGCATTGTAGCGTTTGAACAACTCCCACTTGTCGGGCGCATGGAAGGGCCGGTTCCGGGTGCGCTGGCCATTTGCCTTGGTGGGGAGGCAGGGCTGGCAGAAGTATTTGATGAGCTCCTTGCCCTCAGTGAGCTTCTGCTTCTCCAGACCGAGAACAGCACCGACGCCCTCCAAGGAAAGCGGCAGGCCCATCGTAGCCGCCCAGACCATGGAGCAATGCCAGCTCTCCGGGTCGAGATATTCACCGGTGGGATAACCGAGATACCGGGAGAGGCACACCCGCTCGAAGGCGGCATTGAAGGCCCACTTGATGACGGAATCGTCCTCCAGCGCGGCCAGCACCTCCTTGGGGATGTGTTCCCCACAAGTGAGGTCGACCACCTGCACCGGCCCGGAGTCGATGCTGTAGCCGAACAGCAGGATTTCAAAATTGGGAGACCCGCTGTAGCGATAGACTCCGGTCTTCTGGAGAGGGATGTCGCTATAGGTCTCGATGTCGATACTCAGTGTTTTCATAGGCACGTCCTTTCAGAGCAGCGGAAAATGGGTGGCAGGATTGCTCCCACCACCCACGCCGGGAAATCAACGGAAGTCGTTCATCCGTTTGTTGTGGTACTCGATGTCGCGCTGCTCCTGCGCCTCTTTGCGCTTGGCGTCCTTACGGTCGTTGATGGTGTCCAGCACTAGGCGGACGAAGAATCCGAGATTCAGGGTGATGAACACACTGAAGAGGATGCAGCACAGGACTTGCATGGTGTATTCCATAGTGGCCACCTCCTCAGTCCAGGAAATCTTCGTCGTCGTCCGTATCGAAATCGGACTCGGCGCTGGCCTTGCCGCCAAGAGGCACACCATCACGAATCTTCTGCAGGTTGTTGAGCCCGCAGGCGATGCCGCGATTGCCGGAGCTGTTGAAGGCATAGAACGTGATGCTGGCGCGACCGTACACGCCGGAGTAGACCTCGGAACGGGTCAGGATGGGATTGCGGTCAGCGTCCACGATGCCGGGGGCGCTGGTGGCGTTGGCGTTGACGAAGTAGGCACCGGCATAGGCAGGGTCATCCGGGCGCTCGGTGTCGCCGTCGCGCAGCGGAGTCTTGATGGCGGTCAGCGCAGGGACGGTCTTGCCGTTGCCCTTGAGCTTGGCCTCGCCCTCACGGTAGGCCGCTTCGATGGCTGCCTGAATCTTGGCGACGGTCTTGGTGTCGGACTTCGGGATGATGAGGCTGACCGAGAACTTCGGGGTGCCTCCGTTGATGCTCTTGGGCTCCCAGACGTTGGCGTAAGACCAGCGGGTGTTGGGGCCGGTAATGACCTTCATGGGATTGGTAAACTTGGTGTTCTTATTCATCGATATTTTCCTCCATAAAATCATTTTTTGCTGTGTTCATAGCCGGACGCTTGTCGCTTTCCGGTACGAGAGTGGGTTTGCCCTGCGGCTTTTCGATGTAAGCCGTCAGAAGTTCGTCGAAGCGGGATTTACCGAGCAGCTTCTGCATCGCGGTGATGCCCAGCAGCTTCCGCTCATACGGGTCGAAGCCCGCGTTGCTGACCGTCTGGATGACGGCAGCTTCATTGGTGTACCTGCGGTTGGAGCGGCCTTCGACCAGCTTCCAGCCGTTCCATTCCTTTCCGCTGATTGCCTGCTGGAGCGCATACTCCTTGATGTCGGAGGCCCACGATACCAGCGCGTCCACGCGGGACAGGATGTCCTCGATGTCCTCATCGGTGAGGAGCGGAGGCAGCTTGAAATCGTAGCGGGCCAGCTCCAGATTGGCATCGGCGCGAGCACGGCATTCGTTCTTGGCCTTGCAGAAGCCGCACCATTCGCCACAGAGGAAGTTGCCGTCTCCGGCAAAGGCCAGCTCTGCCGTAGGCTTCAGGACTTCATCCGCCCAGCGGTACAGGTCGTCCTTGCTGACCTCGAACGTGCTGATGTTCCGGCGTCTGGGCTGGTAGATGGTCATGCTCACGGTGTCGATGTCATAGATGCCGTCAAACAGCTCCAGCGCACCGAGCGCGTAGCACTTCATCTGGGGATTGTCCTCAGCGGAGACGAGCACACCCAGCCCATGCTTGTAGTCAATCACGTGCATGGTGCCGTCCGCGATGAGAATTGCGTCTGAGGTTCCAAAGCCTTCCTCGACCCAGCGGGAGAAGTCCACGCGCTGCTCGATGAGCACCACCGGGTCGGGGCAGTTCTCCTTGGCGGCCTCCACCAGCTCAAGGATGTAGGCGGCATAGCCGGTGGCGCAGTCGTCCATCTCCTGATTGAACCAGGTGAGGTTCTCGGTCGGGTCGGTAGTCTCCATGCCCAGCGCCTTCCGGAGCTTGTACTCACACAGCGTGTGGGCGTCGGTGCCCTTGGCAGCATAGTCGGAGCCCTTGTCCTCATAGGTCTCGCACAGCCTCGCGGAGGGCGGGCAGTGGAGCCAGCGGTCAGAGGAGGATGCCGAGAGGAGCGCATGCCCTTTAGGTGGCATCGGCAAGTCCCTCCGCATCCCTGAGCAGGGCCTCATAGTACTGCGAGTCTACCAGCGAGAGCTTTGCGGCTCCGTACTTCTGGAGGAGCTCCCGGATAGCCACCGTGTGACCGGCACGGGATTTCTCCGCCAGCACCGCCCGCACCTGCTCCAACGTGGGCGCGGGCTTGGGTTTCGGCTCCGTCTCCGGCTCCGTGGGTGCTGCGCTGCTGAACTGTCGCGTCAGCCAGTCGGCCACGTCATCGATAGCAGCAGCTGCATGGTGCAATTCTTGGATGGCCACAGCCATATCCGCCAGCTTTGACATCGTGATTTCCTCCTTCCTTGATTTGACTCTGGTTGTCGAGGGCAGCGAGCTTTTTTGCCAGCCTCGCGGAGACGCGGGAGATAGCGTTGAGCACCTGAATCTCCTCGGCTGCGATGCCGCTGTTCCTGCGGTGGTTGTCGTACACGGTTCTCACCTCCCTGAAGGCCGGTGTCGTTTGTTGCCTTCCACCTCCCACTGAAGGTGGGGAGCCGTTTTGAGCGGAGGATTTTTCAAAATAATAAAAAAGGCCCTCCGGCCACCGGTGAACCGATGGACAGAGGGCTGAGGTGCTGGGGATTAGAAGCCCCGGATGCGCCGGAGCCCAGTCCGGTAGCGCTTCATCTGGTCGGCGAAGGTGCGCTGGGGACGACCGAGAGCCTCGGCAATGGCGCGGTCAGAGACCTTCCAGTCCGCCTTCCACATCTTAATAATGGTATCAGCCTCCGGGTCGAGCTCACGCAGACGGGCAAAGAGACGGTCGAGCAGGTCGCAGTCTGCTACGACGCTCTCAATGGACGGGGCCTCGTCGGGAACCACGTCCAGCAGAGTATCTTCGCCGTCCTCCCCGATGGGGACGTCCAGAGAAGCCTGGTCGCCGGAACGCTGGTACTCACAGACGAGGCAGTCGCCGTCGCAAGTCCAGACATCTTTCTGGGGGCAGACGCAGCGCCCGTGGGCCTGTGCCTTCATGCGGATGCGGGCCACCTCACCGTAGTAGGCGTCGCGGATTTCCTTGCTGACGGGAATCTTGGTCTTGGTGCTGCGGTCGTAGATAAAGGGCTGGTTTTCTTTCGTGTTGTTTTTCATAAAATCGACTCCTTTGGATGTGGAATCCGCAGGAGCCGATTTCGTCCGTAGAACAGAAAAGACGGCCGTGGATATAGTCCTCCCGTGAGGGAAGAACTAAATCCATGGCCGTCGATGCAGCTCTGCGGATTCGGTTTTCAGTTGTTGCTGCGTCAGGCAGCGATGGTGTCTACCACAATGAATGTGGTCTTGGTACGGGTCACTCGCGAAACAATGTTTTCACGGGTAACGGTGAACGAGCCGCCAATCGGAACGTTGAATTCATAGCTCGACTTGTGCGGGCCCTGAGTTTCAACCATGCCGTTTTGGTCATTCGCTTTACACAGCAGGCGGCCTTCGCTGTTGCGAATGTCTCTGTAGTTGGTGCCGGGTATCACCTCCCTTCAATGGAAAAAGCCGCTTAGATACACTACGCCGTAGAGAATCAATCTTGTTTGATTGAGTCCTACAGCATAGCGCGTCTAAGCGGCTTTCCTGTGAGCAACTCCTATTCAGTTCGGTTATGCGCCTATCTCAACAGGAATCTTCTGGTTGTTGTGGATGGGGCATTTAACGAGTGCGGTAATTTTGCAGGGCAACTTATCTGCGGTTTCAAGGACATGGCAGTGCTTGCCCAGCTTACATCGGGGGCCTTCATACGGGCACTTATACTCGACAGGTTTCGGAGCTGTCATCATATTCGTCATCGGCACCTCCGACAATCAGGGAATCATTTGCGGAAGAGGAGCGTTATCATCGTTCCTCGCATTACGGATAATCTGACGGACGTCGTCCACTTCGCTTCGGGTCATCTGGTTTCCCATGACCATGTAAGCAATCACCATACCGGCACTGCGGATAGATTCCTTTCCTGTAATCATCTTCTTGTTGGCACTGCCGATTACGAGAATGTTGAACCACAAATCGTTGTTGAAAGACCAGTCAACTTGGTTGAGCCTGCCCACTACAGACTCCCAGCTGATACCCTTGCGCTGTGCCATGAGAGCGACGTGTGCAAGAGCCATCTGGGTAACCGGCTTGAGCAGAAGGTTCTCCTCACGCAGGCTGGATACCGGTTTGTTATTCCGTGTCAACTCAAGGTACTGCTGGTATGCCTGTACACCGTCAAGGGTCGTGCTCCAGAAGGATGCGATTGCCTGATATGCCTCATCCAGAGCTGCGGTATCAGGCAAAATCTTGGAAGAGAACCTCTTGTCCTTCAGGATTGTCTCGGCGATGGTATACAGAGCACTCAGTGTTGTCAGGTTTTTGCTGCGCTGAGAGAGGGTGTTGCTCTTCCAGTTGACCAGGTCAATGCCGTTTATCGGGGCCAGCGGGCCGCCCTCTTTGAACAGGCGGCGGGCGATGACAGCGAAGGTATCATCGTCGCTTGTGATGATGTTGTCGCTGCGGCTGGTCTGCTTGGCGTACTTATTAATCTTGTTGAAGATTTTCCGAATTTTGGCTGTGTCAGTATGCTCTACGAGGATGATGCAGAGCTCCTCGTTCGCAAGCTCAGGGTGGGGCTGGAGCTTGTTCATCGCAGCGAACATTTTTGTGCCCCCTGGAACGCCAGCGACACCTTTAATTGCAATTTTCAAGCTCAGAAGGCGGTGCTGACCATCCAGTGCTATGAGCCTCTCTTTGCCGGGGAGTGTGATGAAGCCCATGTCCGCCATCGGTACAGCATAAGCATTCGGAATATCTCCCACAACCTTGGAGAGCGGCTCGAAGCTGATATCATCATAGCCAGAGTAGATATCCACGATGAGGCTTGAGAAGAACCGGTCAGGGTCTTCGGTGACATACGGCACAATTTCTTCTACGATACGTTTGATGTCACATTCACGCTGCATCTTCTCTTCTGCCGTCATGTCAGGCCATTCGGGGAGCTCCTTGGCGATGCCCACCCTATCGATGAGTTCCCCTGCGGCCATCTTGCAGATGTAGTAGGTTGTCCTACCCATCTTGGCCTGTATACAACCCAGTGTTGCCATTAAACGACCTCCTTGTTTTCCAAAAACATCTGATGTTTTTATTATACTCGAAAACTTCTGGGTGTCAAGGGAAAAACACCATGTTTTTCAAAAACAAGAAAAAAGTTTACAAAAAACATTTGCTGGCTGTGTTAATCAGGAAGGCCGGGAGCGGCAGGCATGCTCGATATCCTGATTGCCGCGTTTTCCGGGGAAAGCTACAAGCTCAGAAAGAAGGCGAGGCTATTATGAAATTTCGTCAAAGCGAACCCTTGATTTCGTCATCGCGCATTGACATTTCGCCATGCGTATGGTAAAATATCGTAGCTTATTGTGCGCTCTGATGCTACAGGAGGTTGATTCTATGAATGGCTATATGACTACAAAAGAAGCTGCTGAAAAATGGGGCATCACACAAAGGCAAGTGCAAAACCACTGCAAGATGAATCGAATTCCAGGAGTGGTAACGCACGGAACAACCTATATGATACCAGAGAATGCGACCAGACCAGTTTATGGCTTCTTCTCAGAACAACCAGTAGAAAAACACGCCTCTGATAATTGAGACAGTGTCCGAACTAATTGTTGCGAGGAGAGAAAGCTATGGGGGCGCGTACAAACGCCGGGGCTCCTGTGGTTAAGCGACCGTTTGATTTGCAGGAGGCAGTTATTTTATTAGATGTATATCTCAACAGCATGATTAAAAACGGCGAGTCTGTTACCAAAGCTGCTGAGAGAGCATCAGTGCGCCTTCGCGCACTGGCAGAAAATAAAGGATTAACAATTAGCGACAGCTATCGTAGCGCGGGCGGACTGGTCAATCGCATTCGTAGCTTGGCTGGCCTCTATGAGGGTAAGGAGTCAAAGTCGGCTCCTGGTACAGCTATGTTTGCAGAAGCGGTTTCACTCTATAAAAATAACAGAAATCGGTACGAAGAGATTCTTAGCACGGAGAAGAGCGCAGTATCGAAAAACAGCGAAAAGAAAGCAACGGAAAAGCGGAGGAAAAAGGCCATGGCAGAGAAAAGCAATACTGCTGAACAAGATTTTTTCCAGTGGCTTCCGAATGCCGTTACGCCTTCTGTGCTCCGTGATATTCAGAAATCCTATGCGCAGATAAATGTCCTTCTTATTAAATTGAAAGCACTGCCGCAAACTTTAACGAGTATCACTTCTACCGACGATGTGGAATTTGCTCTGCGTCGCACGAAGAAGACATTTGCAAACAAGCGCCTTCGTAATACAGCTGTACAGCTTCTTGCTGCTTATATCGTTTACCTTCGTGAGAAGGCAGCGCATCAAGAGGAGCCAGAGGATGTGCCTGCAACAGATGACATTCAATCCGGTTGGATAAAGTACGACTTTGAGAACTCTCAGAATTTTGCCTATACAGTACCAGTCCATTGTTCCATCGGTGGAGAGCCCATCGAAGCGAAAAACTGGGCTCGGATTCTTGTCGGCATTACGGAGCGGGAGCTTGCCAAAAACAACCCAGCTATGGATGGGCTACATAAAGAATCCCTGATTGCCGCAAAAAAAGACCGTCCCTACCTGTTGGAGGAACGGCTTGAGGGGCTTCATTGCGCACAGCTCTCAAATGGAAACTGGGTGTGCGTGAATTATAGCATTCCAAGGCTCATGGAGATGATACAGGCCCTTTGTTTGCGATGTGGATATACAAAGGAGCAGATAGTCCTGTGCGGTGCGCCTAAGTACTCATCGACCGGGGCAAAGACAGAAGAGGCCAAGTCATCTTCTGTGAAGAGAAAAGACGAGAGAAAAGACAAGAAGAAAAACGAAACCTCCACCACATCGGGTAGTGGCGTCCCTATAGAGAAGTCTGAGGCATTTCTTCAGTCTGCAGGTCTCCTTGGAGCAACTGCAAAAGAAATTATCAAGGCAGTCCAGCCGGATGCAGCAGTATCATCCACCACCGCTGCATTGGAAAACAGCATGAACGTAATAGCAATGCCGAATAACCGGTATGTCCACGTTGATAGTTTCGTTGACCTGGATGAAGCGGAAGAAGCCATGGGCAAGATACTCCGGACACACTTTTCACAATTCGGGGGCTATAGCAACAACCAGCTTCTCTTCGGTGCTGCATCTCAGGAGCTTTCCATGTTCCTGAATGACAACGACTGTGAGAATATTGATTCGGTGTATGCCATCGCCCGATTCTTTTTTGAGAAGAAGGCTGTGGCCGGAGAAGCATACAAATTCTCCATGCCGCACATCTTCGAAAAAGAACCAGACTATCCGATGACGCTGCGTGGCCTGATGATACATCTTGCCAGAAGCAATGGCGGTATGCTGCATGCCTCAGATGCTAAGGACTTTCTTCAGAAGACCATGCTTACCTATGCTGGGCTGAGAACGCTTTTGCAGATTGGCTCTTCAAATACGTTCCTTATGTATGATTCCGAGCGGTATCTGTTGAGTGAATCATTGGGAATCGACGACGCATGGTGTATGCAGATGCACGACCGCCTGGATGACCTTTTCCGCAAGGCGAATGTGGCGTATGTGATACCAAGAGATATCAACACAACGTGGCTGAATACGCTGCCATTATTGCCGCGTGGTTTGGATTGGACGCGCCTTTTGCTTCAGGAAGTGCTGGATAAGTATCCGGCCATCGGCTTCAAATCCATTTCTCCGGATTTGAACCAGACGCACGACACTCTTGCTGCAGCATTTGTCCCGATTGACTCTCCGCTTCAATCTTTCCCGGATGTGGTCACCCTCTTCATGGAGGAGCATCATACCCTGCCGATGCGCATGCCAGGTGAAGACCTGCGGTTAGAACTGCGCGATGCGGGAATGCTGGAGAATGGCGAGATGATTTACTCGCTGCCAAAGGCGCTGAACGATTATCGGTTCGCGTGGTCAAATGAAAATAAAACGGTGTATGTGCGCGGAAACAAATAAGCGCTACATATTAGAATAGAGGTCAATCTATGTACGGATATGAGTGGACGGGTCAGAACGGCATTTACCGCCTGTCAGTCAATAGCAAAATTGAAAAAGAGATTCGTCCTGTTTTTAAGGAGGAGCTTGATTATTTCGGCTTCAATGAACACTGGACATATCCGGACACAGACGCTCCCTTGCTGTGGGCTGAAGGCATCCGGCGCTATGTCTTAAACGGCAGCTGCGTCGCGGAAGCAACCGGTGGTGGCTTTTACACGAAGCCCACAATCAAATACTATAGTGAAGGTCTCAAGCTGGAACCCATTGATGTCGATGCCCTTTGGCACGAGAATGAGCGCTTAATGCTCGGCCTCGAAAAGACGGCGATGGACTTTATCCGAAAGACCCATGACAAGTATAAAAAACAGGGCATGGCTTTTGCAGTCGCTTTTAGCGGCGGGAAGGACTCTTTGGTGTTGCTCGACCTTGTCAGTCGTACGCTTCCTCCCGACGAATTCTCTGTGGTTTTTAGCAACACAGGAATGGAGCTGTCTACTACAATCCAGTCTGTAGAAAGAGCGAAAGAACATTGGTCATCGCTTAAGTTTTATGAGGCAAAAAGCCATCTGAATCCCAAAGATAGTTGGGAGGAGTTTGGCCCTCCGGGAAGGAGAATGAGATGGTGCTGCGCTGTTCACAAATCGGTGCCGACGATTTTGCTCCTCCGAGAAATAACCGGAAACTACAATATAAAGGTAGTAGTTTTTGATGGTGTGAGGGCTGAAGAGAGTGCCGCAAGAGCCGATAGAGACGAAATAAGTGTCGGTGCAAAGAATATCAATCAAATCAATTGTAGCCCAATTTTGAAATGGGGAACATCTGAGCTGTTCATTTACTTGCTTCATTACGGCATCTTATTTAATGATGCCTATCGGAAAGGGCTGTTCCGGGTTGGCTGTATTGTATGCCCCATGTCTTCTGCTTGGTGGGATGGGATTGTAAATGATTGCTATCCAGATGAAATGCGAGAACTCCTTTCAAATGTTGAAAACTACGCTCGTGCTACCAAGCCAGATAGCGAAGTAAAAAAGTTTATAGAGCAAGGTGGATGGAAAGCCCGTATGGGGGGACGCGGGCTTCAAAACGGCGGAAACCGGGTTGTTGAGAAAATTGAGGATGATAAGATATCCTTTAGTTTTACCTCAAAGCGGCAAGACTGGCTTCAGGTTTGTAGTATTCTTGGCCCCGTGGTGTATAAAGAAAACGACGTATACACGCAATTAATAGATAAACAGGAGTTCCAATTTCATATTACGGGTGACGCGAACAATACGGTTACATATTGGCCGTATTCGAGAATGGATAGGTTCATCCTTAGCCATTTGAGGGGAATCGCAAACAAAACGGCATATTGTTTTGGCTGTAAGGCTTGTGAAGTTCAGTGCCCCGTTAATGCGTTTACAATTACGGAGACTGGGAAGATTTATATCCGTGAGGATAAATGCGTTCACTGCTGTAATTGTATTGAGTTTACAAACGGAAAGGGTTGCTTGGCAGCAAAATCACTTTCTATTACTGGAGGAGAGAACGGTATGGATTTGAAAGGAATGAATAGATACCAGCACTTTGGACTTCGTCGCCCTTGGCTTGAACACTTCTTTGAGCACAAAGAAAACTGTTTTACTATGGGTTCTTTGGGCACGCGCCAATATGATTCGCTCAAGGTTTGGCTCAAGGAGGCTGGACTGTTAACAGCTACTGGCAAAGGCGCGAAATCGGGCGTTCCGACGCCGCTTTTCGACAAAATCCAGCCGCTCGGAGCAGGAAATCCCTTGACATGGGCAGTTATTTGGACTAATCTCGCCTACAATTCCATTATTTCAAAGTGGTATATGTTGAACGCCCCGGCTGGAGAAATTTATGAAAAGAACGATTTGATTTTTCTCCTGGGAGACGATTATTCAAAGTCCACGCGTGATAATGCGGTAACCGCCCTGCTTGAGACCTTCCGGCATAGCCCCATCGGAACCGTGCTGAAACAGGGCATTCCGATTCCAAGTGGGAACAGCTTCAAGTTCTCAAAGCAGGGATGGAATACCCCGGATGCAGTTGCCATCCTTTATGCATTGTACATGTGGGCAGAGGCAACCGGTCGCTATACATTTACGCTGGGCCAGATGGAGGCAGCCAGAGGGAATGCGGAAGCGAAGGGCGTTGACCCGGTTTCTATCTTTGGAATTAATCCCGACCGGTTCAAGGACATCCTGCAGGACATTTCTCTCCAGTTTGACAAGTACATCCGCACTACCTTCGTAGCAGATTTGGACAACGTCCAACTTTTCCCTGAATACAAATCTCTTGATATTCTGGATTTAATCGCAAAGTAAGGAGGAGGAATCATGGCTAAGTATAATTCATACATTGAGCTGAGCCCACACTACGAATCTGTGGTGAGCATTGAGACCGAATCCAATCATCCAGATATGTGGCAGGAGTACATTGTCCACGAGGACATGAAGGGTGCCATCGAGAAAATCTGTGATTCCTTGAAATTTGAGGACGAGGACAAGCGCCGCTCCTTTTGGATTCATGGCGCATACGGCACCGGCAAAAGCTATGCTGCTATTGTTTTGAAGCACCTGTTTGAGGACAAGGTCGATTCAATCCGTAAGTTCCTGTCGAACCAGATGCTGATTCAATATAGAGAGCGATTCCTTTCCATCCGGGAGAAGGGCGACTTCCTTGTTATCTGGAAGAGTCAGGCGACTGACATTAAGAGCGGTATCCAGCTCATGATGACCATGGAGGACGCTATCCGCGACAAGCTGAAAGAAAAGTATGGTGATTCCGCTTACTACGGCAAGAAATCCCTCGTCGCTGCCGCGAAGGAAGCGGTTAACGATTCTTCTATCAACTGGGACGAACTCTTCATGAACCAGTCCTACGCACTATATGAAGAATACGGTTCAGTTGAAGATTTCCGGGATGAAGTAAACGCAGGGAACCTGAAGGCGGCTAATGTCGTCGCCCGTATTTATCGGGATAAGGGCTGGGGATTCTTTACCTCTCTCCAGATGTTTAAGGATTGGGTTGGTGATGTTATCGAGGGCAACAACCTTCAGGACACCGGTATCATTTTCATTTGGGATGAGTTCACCTCATATCTCCGTAACAATCCAACTGACGATGTACTTCAGCCGCTCTCTGAGTTCTGCAAAGAGCAGCCCTTCTTCATGTTCCTGATTGTCCACCGGGCACCGAGCTGGGTCAGCCAGATTGGTGAGGAGGTCTACGAGCAGATTGTTCACCGTTACCACTCCCTTGATTTCCATGTTAGTGAGAGCGCGGCCTACGAGCTGATTGGCAGTTCTATTCTTACCCGCGCCGGTATGGAAGAGCAGTGGAATGCAGAAAAGGATAAGCTGATGAAATCCATCAGCAAGAACATCGCCGATTTCGATAACCTCGACATGAGCAGCAAAAAAGAACGCCTGCGTCAGTTGTGCCCGCTGCATCCGATGACGCTTTCGCTTCTTGCGATTGTCGCTCAGAACTTTGGAGCCGCCGAGCGGACTATCTTCCGCTTCATGAAGGACAAAAAAGAATCAGAGCAAAACGTCGGTTTCATTTATTACATAAACAATTTCGGCCCAGAGGATTGGCGCTGGCTGACCCCCGACTTCCTGTGGGACTATTTCTTCACCAGAGAAAGCGATGTCCGCAGTTTCTCTACAGAGGCTAAGAGCGCATATCAGCACTTTATGACCAAGCGAGAGTTCATCGCGGATGATTACCACATGCACGTGTTCAAGGCGGCCATGCTGCTGATTGCGGTCATGTCGTCGGGAACCGTTAGCAATCTTTATAGTCAGGCAACACAACGCAAGGTATCTGCCACCAGAAGCACTCTGTATAAGTGCTTTGCTGGTCAACTTACCAAAGACGATGTGGACATGTACCTTTCTGACCTTGAGCAGATTGGTGTACTTCGTCTCGACGGTATGACCAACGGTGACATGCGCTTGCAAATTCCGTATTCCGGGAATGCGGACGTGTTCGATGTCCGCAAAGAGATGCTTGTCAAAAAGTATACCCGATACGAATTATTCAAGAAGAACGGATACTTTGCCAAATCCATGGAAGCGAAAATCTGGGACAAGACGAGCGCTTCCTATGGCAGAATGTTTATTGCCGCCTGTGATTCCGGAACAACTTCAATGAACACTCGCTTTGGTGAAGTCCAGGCGGAGCTGAAAAAATGCTCGTATAAGTTCGGCATCCTTGTTATTGCGATTTCTGAATCCAGTCAGTTCGCTGCAATGCAGGAGAAAGTCAAAGCTCTTGCTGCACAGGATGAAACTGGACGGATGGCAATCTATCTTCTGAAATCACCCCTGACCGATGAACACCTGGATAGATGGTATAATGCCATGACGCACTCCGAGCTTGCCGGTGAAGAGGGCAAGAGTGGCGACGCTGAACGGTATTCAGATGAGGCAAGCAGCATTATCGAGGAATGGTCTGCGCCTGCAATGGACGACCAGCTTATGGTTGTCTGCGGAGACAAAGTATACCCTTCCGAATTTGGCACCTCCTATTTTGCTGCAAAGCTGGAGAGGGACATTATCTTTGGCTCCATCTTCACAGCAGCACCCGAGCTCGTCGTTTCAACGAATACTGCATTTAAGAAAATTCAGCAAAGCACCGCTCTGGCAGGTGTTCAGAAAACTACCCCCAATACCCAGGTTGGTAATATTGTCAACGGATTGAAGCAAGCTGGAGTGTGGGACGTTGATGGCCTTGAAGCTCTGTCCCAGTGCAAGGGAAACGACGGCGCTCTTGCCATTGCTAAAATTTCAAGTTTCATCTTGCAGCGGTTTTCTCAGGGCACACAGATAAAACTTGATGCCCTTTGGTTGGAGCTACAGGAAGCTCCGTTTGGCTATTATAACAGCATGGCGTGTGGATATATCCTTGGCTTTTTGCTGCGGTACTATGCCAACAGCGAATTCAGCTGGAATAAGGGCGACAATAATCCATGGCCTCTGACCGAGCAGACCCTCGCAACTATGATTACCAGCCTCTGCAAAGAGGAAGTCATCAATAACTATCTTTCTCCTGGCTCCGAGGTATGGCAGAAATTTAAGCCCTATGTGCAGAAGGTTTTCCATCTGCAGGACAACGAGGCGGTCAACGAAACCGAAGCCCGAAAATATATGTCCAAGCAGTGTACGGAAAAGGCCGGTGCACCGTTCTGGGTTCTGAAATATGTCCCGGAAGAGAAATATGGTGGAGCTGCTGCAAAGCAAACGGCAGATGAAATCATCGACTTGTTCTGCGATTTTCTTGCTGAAAATGGAGGCCAAGAACAGGTCATGGGGAACATCACCGTAAAGTTCACCGGTCATGGCTCCGTTCGAAAAGCGCTTGGAAATCTCTACTTTGACCAGAATACGGTTTATGATGCTTTCAGCACCTTCATCTCCCAGAAATGCGCGGAGCTTCAGAAGCTGCAAAAAGTCATCGGCCTTACGAGCCACGACCTTTTTGACGCAATACATCAAATGATGCAAGGCCAGGTTTCTACTTGGACAGAAGAACAGGTGGAGGAAAAGCTGGCCGAGCTCTGTGTTGAGTACCGCGCTGTCGCCATCTTGAATGATGCATTGAATGTGAAACGCAAGAGCATCAAGCTCCTTGGTGACGATATTGCCAACGCCTTTGACCACATGAAGGTTCCCGGTACTGTCATTGAGAAGATGGACTACGCTTGGGTTCCTGCATTACAGGCAATGAGGGCGATTTCTACCACGCAGTGGTCGAAAATCGAGCTTGAAGACCGGGAAAAATACACCGGCCTTTTGAAAGCAGATGCTCAAAAAGTCTGGGGCTTTGTTTCTTCCTCTAAACCGATTCTTCAGCATTATATGGAATCCCATGGGCACAATTGTACGGACGAAGAGCTGGATGGCATCTATAAATCGCTGAAGGTCGTAAGCTACAACTCTCCGGCTGCGGACTTCGATTCCCGCATTGATGCTCAGCTTAACAAGGTGGCCTATAATAGAAACAAAGTTCGTATTCAGCAGCTATGGACGGAGCAGAGCGGTGGCTTTGAAACCATCGCACTCTGGTGCGCAAACTATGCCGTACCCATCCAGTGGGTGGTCGGCGATGAAGCTCTCCCGCACATCACGGTATTAAAGACCGTTCAGGACGGCAAACTTGCTGATAATACAGCTTTGCATAATGCTACGCAGTATTTTGAAACACATACTATTAGCATTTTGAAGGATAAGGCTTCTATCATGAATTGCTTTATCTCTCAAATTGGCGAGAGCTACCGGAGCGCATTTGAATCCTCTGGAGCAGTTCTGGTTTCCCGGCTGAAGACCAATGCAAAACTGACTGCCGATGTGTATTCTTGGCCAAACAAGGTCGGAGAAATCAGGAAGACCATCGATGCTTTCCTGCGCAATAAATTCTGTGGGGAAGCGAAGAAAAAAGTGAAGTCTATGCCGGAAGCTCAGCTGCGTGACCGGGTCGTACAGCTTCTCGACGAGAATCCTGACCTTTATACGCTGTTTATTAAGTGAGGAGGTTAAATCGTGACGATTGCTGAAATCAAGGAAAAACTCAGCCAGGAACGCAGCTTCGGTTCCAGATTCCCTGTGCGGATTATATTTGTAGAGAATCTAAACGAATACTCTGTTCTTGAGCATCAGCTGAAGGGAATCTGCGACGTCACGATGAACGTGGCTGATTTTTGCCGTGCGCCAGATACAGTTCCTCAGTTTGACAAGATTCGTCAAAAAATATCCGAGTGTGAGGGGCAGCATGTATTGTTGCTTTCTGTGGGCGAATATCTGCGCATATGTACAAAGCGTGAGCTCAATCCTGAACATCGTCAGTTCAGAGCGTTTTGGGAATCACAACAGCCGGAGGCATCAAAGACCAGAGTGATTATTCCGGTGTTCAATTGCAGAGATGTTTTTGACCGAATTATTGGCGCAGTTGATGAGCGGCAGCAAGATTTCGTTTGGACGCTTGATTCTACGCCATCAGGCGAAACATACAGCATATCCGTATATTCTCCTAAATTCAAAGAAGCCATTAATCCCGATGCGGATAACTTGACTGCGTGGTTCCGGGACTGGCAAGTCATTCTCAGCAGAAATGTACCCTGCTCAATCGTGACCCTCCAATATGGGAATGTAGAAACGTCCTATGGAACGGTAAACATTAAGCCTGTTGATAGCCCCTTCAGATATCTTTCGGATATCCTTGTGGACGGCAATGTGCTTGTTGAAAAATGGCAGAACAATGATTTCTGGAGTCGCGCTGTAAGTTATGCATCTCAGTTCGCCGCTAAAAAGGTTCCGTTCGAGAGAGTTGTCCTTGATGCACTGAATGTTACGGAGTTTGACTTTGTCTCTGTTGCAGCGAGGTGGAATACACTAAACGACTTTCAGAAAAATCTCGTCTGGCTTTGGTATCGTGTATATCCTACCGACGAGTATTATAGCTATGTTTGTAAAAAGGCATCCAACGCTTCAGAGATTCCTGAAAAAATACGAGATGAAATATTGCTGCTTTCCAATAGAAGCGAACGCTGGATTCAAGAGCGGATGGCCGCTGTTCGAGCGCTGTCATTCCACGATTTCGATGACGCCTATTTCGCTCTCATGGACAAGCTGCCTTTAGATGAAACAAAGCTAAAGTTGCTCACTTACCAGACTCATGAAGAAAAAACATACGCTGTTAAGGTTATCAGCAAAATGCTTCGCAGTGGTGCAGAGCCGAGTGCAATTGCGACCGAGCTGCTGGAGAATGACTATCCAGCTTTAGCGTCGTATATGAAAGACGAATCCGGCTGCGACGAAGCCGTTGATGAGTACATGGCATGGTATCGAAAGAATAAACTCATCAACCGGTATCCGGGTGAGTATCCGGTCAAAATGTCCTTTGAGCGGTTTGATTCCCGGTACAAACTTATGCATAAACTGCAAGGGAAAGATTGTATGTCGTTCTGGATTGATGGATTCGGAACAGAATACACACCATTGTTTCTGCATGAACTAAAGGCAAGGGGCATCGTTCCAGAGTCTGTGAAGATGGCCACTGCGCTCTTGCCTACGGAAACGGAATACAACCATCAGTGGGATGAGCACGACCCTCTGACAATTAAATGGGACAGGTTGGATTCTTTTTCGCATAAGGGTATGCCGGACGACAAGAGTTACTACTCCTGCATTGTCCATCAGCTGTCTGTTTTTTCTGAAGCTGCCAAGAAAGTCGAGGAACTCTTAGAAAACCACGAATATGTGGTTATTACTGGTGACCACGGAAGCAGCCGATTTGCAGCACTCGCATTTCATGAGAAAAATGTCGTTGCAATTACGGCCCCCAAAAAATCTACAGTTCATAGCTTTGGCAGATTTTGTGAGCTTGGTGATAATGCTGGCGATGTATTATCCTTGCCCAGCACGGTGCCCGCTACCTCGAATGAGAAGCACTATCTGGTAATGGATAACTATCAGCATTTTTCCGTAAGTGGAAACGCTGCGGGCGGCAACACGGATGAACATGATGTTGTTGGTGAGATTCACGGTGGAAATACAGTAGAGGAAAGACTGGTTTCGGTTATTGTAATAAAGAGAAAACAGCCGCTTCCACCTGTAACGTGCAAACCAAGGAGTTCATTTGTAACAAAGAAAAACGGCCACGTCGAATCGACTCTTACGTTCAGCCGTCCGATTTCTACGCTTGAAGTATCGCTTGGGAGCGATGAGGCTACTTGTGCGATGAACACAGATGGGACTTGGCGCATTATCTTGGATGGGGTTTCAGAAGAAGATATTGTCCTTTCGGTGGTAGCAAACGGACGTCTTCTCCCTGCCGTAACGCTAAAGGTTAAAACCCCTGGTATCAGAAAGAATGATGACCCGTTTGGTGGAATGGGGCTATGAGAAAAAAATTTGAATGTTGCGAGTGTGGTAAGGCACTCAAAAAAGATGAGGTCGCTTTGTGCAAAAAGTTGCTGGGCACGGACACGGAGGATTTCTACTGTATTGACTGCTTGGCAGAATACTTGGAATGCACGAAAGAAGACCTGGAAATAAAAATTCAAGAGTTTAAGGAACAGGGGTGTACACTGTTTCTGTAGTGGGAGGAGGAACCATAATGCTGGAAAATAAAGTGCGCGATGTTTTTGCTGACATGGTAGTGCTGAAAAATCCAGAAAGGACAGAGTTCTTTTCCAACTTGAGCCTGCCATCATATATGCGTGACTGGCTTGTGATGAAGTTTTCGGATGACGACGGAGTCGTTGACTATGACAGCGTGCTGAGATATATTCGTCAGTACATTCCGAGCCGTGAAGATTTTGAGCAGTTTAAGTTTGAAATGGTAAACGGAGAGACCGTTCGCTTCTTGGCCAGGATTCGTGTAAACGTCGATATCAAGACCGGGAAGGCTCTGTTTGAACTCCCAGATTTCGGCGGCTCGAGAGCGGGCGCATCTGGCGAGGTAACCAACGACGTTGTAGCTCGGTGGAAAGAAACGCTCCTCAAAGAAAGTGAAAACTGGGGCATTGTTGAGCTGATTTGGGGCAAGGACTTCTCTTCGCGTCAAGGCAAGGGCGTCATAAAGCTCATCGAGTACAGCCCGTTTTGCCCATATACGGTGGATTTGGAGTTTTATAAAGAAGCCAGAAGAGCATTCACAATTGACGAGTGGATTGATGTGCTGATTTCAGCAGCAGACTATAATCCGAATGGATACGATTCTGAACAGCAAAAACTGTGCTTCCTTCGTCGGCTGCTACCCTTCGTGGAGAAACGGTTAAACTTGATGGAACTTGCCCCAAAGGGCACAGGAAAAAGCTATGTTTATCAAAAAATCAGCAAGCGTGGATGGCTGATTTCTGGCGGTACCGTATCGAGAGCCTCCCTTATCTATGATAATCAGAAAAAAACTGGTGGATTGCTGACTCGTTTTGATTTCGTCGGCTTTGATGAAATTCAGTCCATGACATTTGACAAGCCCAGCCAAATTCAGACGGCGCTGAAGGATTATATGGAGTTCGGTGAAGTCCAGGGATTTGATGCGCAGGTAGTCGCTGATGCTGGAGTGATTGTGCTCGGCAATATTAATGCCAGTCGTTTTAATGTCAACGAAAACATGATGGAAGAAGTCAGCAGCGTTTTTAGCGAGTCTGCATCGCTTGACCGCTTTCATGGATTTATCCCCGGTTGGGAGATCCCAAGAATGCATCAAGGGCTCGTAGCAAATGGCTGGGCACTTAATACAGAATACTTTGCCGAAGTGCTTCACCTTCTCCGCGATGATTTGACATACACAACAATTGTGGATGAGTGCTTAGCGGTTCCTGCAAAGCCTGACAAGCGCGACCTAACTGCAATCAAGAGACTTTGCACTGCATTTGTGAAGCTGCTTTATCCCAATGCTACATGCAAGGAGGATATACCGGCTGACGAGTTTATTAAGTATTGTCTGGAACCTGCGAAAGAAATGCGGAGCGTTATCAAAAAGCAGCTTTGCATTATAGACCCGAAGGAATTTAATGTTCCTGGTAAGAAGGACATTCCGGACATTCAATATAACTACCTGTAAGGTGTTGATTATGAGCAGATTGATTTACGCGGATAACGCAGCGACAACTCGCTTAGACCCTGCTGCGTTTGAGGCAATGAAGCCATTCCTTGTGGATGAATATGGGAACACATCGCAGCCGTATGCCTTTGCCCGGTTGCCGAAAAAAGCATTGCGAGATGCAAGGGAAACGATAGCCTCTTGTATTGGAGCATCACCAGAAGAAATCTTCTTTACATCTGGGGGGACTGAGAGCGACAACTGGGCTATAAAGGGTTCGGCCTTATCGAATACGTGTAAATATGCTACCGTCACTTCCGCGTTTGAGCACCACGCGGTACTACACCCGTGTGAAGCTCTCGAACGACTGGGGTATCCCGTAGCTTATATGTGGCCGTCACAAGAAGGCTATATCACTGCTGAGATTCTGAAAAAATATATCACCAGTCAGACCTATCTCACCTCTGTGATGTTTGCAAACAACGAAATCGGAACCGTTCAGCCAATCAAAGAATTATGTGACGTAGCGCATGAAAACGGCTCTCTCTTCCATACAGATGCGGTTCAGGCGGTAGGCCATATATCAATCAATGTTCATAACCTTGGCGTGGATATGCTCTCTGCGTCCGCACATAAGTTTAATGGCCCTAAAGGTGTGGGGTTCCTTTACATCCGAAATGGGATTGAAATCCTACCGTATTCTGATGGCGGTGCTCAAGAATCCGGATTACGAGCAGGGACGGAGAACATTGCGGGTATCGTAGGAATGGCGGTGGCGCTGAAAAACAACTGCGATGCCCTTGAAGAGAATGTAAAGCATGTTAGGGGGCTGGAATCTAAGCTCGTCGATATGCTGGATAATACAGGCATCCAATATACCAGAAACGGTGGTGCAGACAGACTTCCGGGTCTTGTGAGCTTATCATTCCCCGGAATTGAGGGGGAAGCCATTTTGCATCGTTTGGATTTGAACGGAATCTGTGTTTCTACAGGTTCTGCCTGTAACAGTAAAAGCACTGAGGTTTCACATGTCCTACAGGCAATCCGACTTGAAGACAGTTATGCCAAAGGAACAATTCGTATCTCGCTTGGAAAGGCAAATACCGAGGATGAAGTTGAGGCTATATTCAATGCCTTGGTGAAAATCTTTCACATATAACAAAACCTTTTAATTTTCCCTGAACCTTTTAATTTTGGTATACCTTTTAATTTTTCCTTGAGTCCGTTGCTCAGGAGCTCCTGCACCGGCTACAGCCGCGCTCCGGATGGCTGCTGGTGAGGCTAATTGAATAACGACAACTACAGCGAAAACCGCAAGAAACGCCTTGTTCCCTGCGGTTTTCGCTATTTTTATACACTTTTCCAGCGACCGGGCCTGTATCAAAGATTACGTCTTTATAGATCCTCCGTATAATACGGGCAATAAAGACTTCATCTATGACGATGCTTTTGTAGATAAGAACGACTGCTTTACGCATTCAAAATGGCTGTCATTTATGGAAAAACGACTCAAAATTGCCAGACGACTTTTGAGTGGGAATGGTGTGATCTTTATCTCCATCGACGACCGGGAGGAAGCCGGTCTACGGTTACTGTGTGATGAGATTTTTGGCGAGAATTGCTTCGTGTCGAACATAGCGTGGCAACGCAATTACTCAGCAAGAAACGACTCCAAGGGCATTGTGACCGAAGTGGAGCATCTTCTGGTTTATAGCCGTTCAGAAAGTTGGAGTCCTAAAAAGCTCCCACGAACTGCCGAAATGGACGCAAAATACAAAAATCCTGATAATGATTTTGCTATGTGGCGAACAGATAATGCTTATGCAGCTGATGCATCTACTCATCAAGGAATGGTATATGCAATTCAGCATCCATTCACAGGAAAAATGCTTTATCCAAGCAATGGATCACACTGGCGGTACTCACAAGAAGTAATGCTGACAGCAATGCGTGGCTGGTGTGAGTATGAGCTTCGTGACTTAGGGGACTCTCAAAAACGTGCTGAAGTTTGTGGCGTACCAGAAGCTGATGTGAGATCGGGAGTCCAAGCAATTGTTCTATCTGAATCGTTAAGCGTTTCAAGAGAAAAAGCCCAAGCTGTGTATAACCGTGGACAATGGCCTAAATTTTTCTTTACAAAAGGAGGAAAGGGCGGAATAGCTCGAAAAACCTATTTGACAAATGTCGGTGGAAAGCTTCCAACTAATTTATGGCTTCACTCTGATGTTAGACATACAGATGAAGCAAAGAAAGAACTTATTTCCACTTTTAACGGTAAGGTTCCCTTTGATACACCTAAGCCGACACGGCTCATAGAGCGAATTTTGCAAATTGCTTCAAACGATGATAGCCTGATTCTTGACTTCTTTGCAGGAAGTGGAACTACAGGCAATGCCGTCCTCAAATACAACGCCGAGCACGAGGGCAGCGCCCGTCGTTTTATCCTCTGCACCAACAACGAAAACGGCATTTGTCGGGATGTGACCTACGAACGCATCCGCCGTGTCATTGATAAAGAAGACTATGCCGCCAGCCTGAAATACTATAAAGTTGACTATGTACCTATTTCGGATCGTATGTACTACGAGTACGCCGATGAACTGCTCCGCCATATCCGGGAGCTGGTGGAGCTGGAAAACGGCATCAATTTTACGGGCAACGAGGAAATTGCCATCGTGCTGACAGATGAGGAGTTAGAGATATTTTTGGATGATGAAGGTATCTGTAAGAGATGCCGAAAGCTCTATATGGGGCACGATGTATTGCTGGACGCTCAGCAAGCGCAAGCGCTGCAGGAATATAACATTGCAGTGAATGTTATTCCGGATTATTACTACAAAGAATTGGAGGGATAAATATGGGGATCACGCTTGCAAATTTTCAACTTAAAGCCATTGAGGCCCTTATGGAAGCTATGGGAGAGCCCAATAGGGATATTATCCTGAAGAGTTGTACTGGTAGCGGCAAAACCATTATCCTTACACACTTTATGGATGAGTATCTGAAGAGCACAAACAAAGCAGTGTTTGTTTGGCTTACCCCCGGAAAAGGTAATCTTGAATTACAGAGTAAAGCCAAAATGGATAAATACATTCACGGCAGCAACACAAAACTCTTATCCGATATAATGTCTTCTGGCTTTGAAGAAAATGATGCCTGTTTCATCAACTGGGAAAAGCTTACTAAGAAAGGGAACAATGCACTTAAGGATAGTGAGCGAACAAACTTTGTCGAACATATTCAGAATGCAATTGACAACGGTTTGACTTTTACCATAATTGTTGACGAGTCACATCAGAATGATACGATCAAAGCAGATGACATTCTTGCCCTGTTCAATGCGAATAAGATTATCCGTTGTTCCGCTACACCTAAAAACTACAAGAATGCTCTGCTGATAGAGATTCCAGAAGAAGATGTTATTGCTGAAGGCCTGATAAAAAAGCTCCTGATAATCAATGAAAATTTTGAACAGCATATTAGCGTTGAAGATCAGATATCCTACCTGCTGGATAAAGCCCTCGAGAAGCAACGAGACTTACGAGCCGCATACGCCAAGAAAGATTCTGGCGTAAATCCATTGATTATCGTCCAATTACCGAATAAATCAGATGCACTGCTTGACCGTGTCGAAGAGTACTTTGAAAGCAAAGGCATTACTTACGAGAATAACCTTCTATCGGTATGGTTGTCTGATAAGAAACAGAACCTTGAGGATATTGAAGATAATGACGCTACTCCAATAGCTGTAATTATCAAACAGGCGGTTGCTACCGGTTGGGATTGCCCAAGAGCGCAGATTCTCGTGAAGCTCCGTGACAATATGAGCGAGGTATTTGAAATTCAGACGATTGGAAGGATTCGCCGGATGCCGGAAGCAAAGCATTATGGCGAAGACCTTTTAGATTGCTGTTATCTTTATACGCTGGATGAGAAATTTACGGAAAGCGTTAAATTGAGTTTGGGCACGGGAGCATTAGATGCTTATAAAGTATTCTTGAAGCCGGAATATCGTTCCTTTACGCTTATCAGCCAATTTAAAACTGATATTCCATTTCCACGCGATGCTAAGTTTGCACTCAAAGTTATTTGGAAGTTCTTTGAGAAAAAATACCATACCGCTACAGACCTCGATAAAAACCAAAGTCAGTTAGAAGCTTATGGCTATTCTTTCAACGAAGATATTGTGGATTTTACCAAATCTGGTTCCGTCAGCGTACTGAGCAAAGACCAAATCACAGAATTAAATGACATCTCGATTCACGAGCCATTGAATACGCATAAACACGGCAAAGAGTATCATCACTGTGTCGCTGAGATTGGATACAAAGCCAATTTGGACTATAGCAGCACTAATACCATTATGCGTAAGCTGTTCCTAAACGGAGTTCGGTGCGACGCAAAAATTCTTCGTCTGGAAACACGAAACCTATATGCATTTATTATCAACAACGAGCGAAGGCTTATAGAAGATGTCCGCGATGCTATGGCTGATGAGTCTTTGCAGCTAACGCTTGCAATTCCCCGGATAACAGAAAAACCAGTGGGGTTTCCTCTTGAAATGATTTTCACATATGACGGAACATCAAAGTCACAGATGGAATACACCAAGAATGTCTATACAGGGTATTTATCTTCTGCGGAAAAGAGATCTATGCCGGAGAAGCTGTTTGAGCGTTTTTGCGAAGGTAGTGGCAAAGTGAAGTGGTTCTATAAGAACGGAGATAAGGGCTTAGAGTATTTCTCGATTGTTTATACGGATAACTTTGGAAAACAAAAATCCTTTTACCCCGATTATGTGGTTGGCACAAATGATGGCGATATCTGGATTATAGAAACAAAAGGTGGTTTTACAAAGTCAGGAAGCAGTGAAGATATTGATCGCTTCACTGCAAAGAAATTCGGCGTTTTGAGAAAATACCTTGATGGATACAACCTACAGGGTGGCATTGTCAGACAGGATAAACAAAGTGGAGAACTATGCATTTGCGTAGACAAGTACTCAGACAATATCCACGATGAAAACTGGCAACTGCTTTCGGAAGTGCTTTAAGGAGGCGGAATATGAGAGAGCAAGAACTGTGGAAAAAAGTGCCTATCTATTTCTACTACCTTTCTATCTCTAAGCATAAAGATGCAAAAGATGATTCGGCTTACAGTACGGATCAGATTATCATCGCTTTTTCCCAATTGCTGGAATATATAATGACAAAAGGACTTCCTGAACGCAAGAAAGACATTACATCGTCAGAAAAGGTCGTGTGGTTAGATTCTTACGAGGATTTGAAAAACGGAAATTATGATGTGATTTTCAAGTCGGCAAAATACAACCACGTTCGGAATGAAATCGACACTGAAACTATGCAGGAGCGAGGACGACGAAAGAGACCTCAGGATGGAGACGAAGAAAAGACACATCTATGCATTCGCCTTGCAAAAGGCGAAAACAGGTTTCTTGCAGTTCACGAAAGCAATCACTATGGCATAACTCTAAAGTGTATTATCGACTACTTGAATGAACAATTCAAGAAGTTCAATGAAGACGGAAATGACCCGTACCACTACACCATTGAAAGTCAGATTATGCCGGGAGAAGATTTCCTATCTTCAATCAAAAGAGCCAAAACAATGTCAGTCCTCAAGTTGACAGTATACAAAGACGATATTAAGGATGGCTTTATGCGGTTTGCAGGAAGAACTGACATCGCTGACGAAGTTGATATTTGCTTGAAGCGTCCTAAAGGATATAAATGCTTTCCGGAAAACTTAATTAAAGAATATTTTAAGGATTCGCAAGACAAAGCTAAGGGCAAGATTAAGCGTATTAAGATTATAGGGACAAATGACGCCGGAAGTTTTGAAGTGGATACTAATATCACGGGAATGAAGCATTTCTTAAAGGTGAAGGGTGAAAGCGTCACAAACGAAGTGGAGAGCTCGGATTTTTTTGTGAAGGCTCAGGAGTTCATTGCCTCAATGGGTGGTAGAATATGAAGACAATATTACTTGTTCCACTTAGGGACTATTATCAATCCAGAAAACGAATATGGATAAAATATTTGATTCCGGTAGTTTTGGGGCTTTTGGCATTGGCAGGTGCACTCATATTTAACATCGGCAACGAGGAAACCATCCGGTCAACTTTTTCCGAATTTGTGAATGTCCAAATCAATGTCGTTTCCATTCTTGTTTCATTTTCTGTTGCAATTATTTCCATACTGGTTACAGCAGACAATGCAAACATCAAAAGTCTAAAGGAGGAAATGGCTGACTCTACTCAATATAAACCTGTGGGCGGAAAACAGCTGTCTCTATTCCAAATTTTGCTTTCCAACATTGCATACAATGTCATTGTTGAAATTATTTACTTAGTTATTCTCATAGGAATTGCTCTCATACGGCCAATTATTCCTTTACAGGCATTGAAATATGTTGCTGCAGTATGCATCTTTGCCATTATGCATATTCTTGGAGTGTTGCTTGAATCGGTTGCTCAGATGTATCTAACTTTTTGGAGAAACAGATAGCCACGGCTTCACGCAACGCACATCATTATCAGCAATAAGATAGAATGGACATTGCGAGCAGAAATAGCGAATCAGTATAACTGCTGAAAACCGAATAGTATATTTAGAGGCGTAGCCTTCGGAGAAATCCGGAGGCTGCGCTTTTTTTGCGTCTTGATAGAAAAATTGAGAAATTTCTCGAAACACCCTGCCAAACGGCACCCCTTATTCAGAGTAAGTAGAAGGGGCCTTTTGAAAAATTGAGGGGACTTTTCAAATTACTTTGCCAAAATCTCAAAAAATTTCCCAATTGGTTAGTAGGAGGGGCACTTAAAAAAATTTTTTAAAACCCATTTGTTATTTGCCCGAAAAGTTCCCAGTTGATTAGTAGTAGGGTTCGCAGAAAAATTCTCAAAAATTTTTTCGTTCAAATCCAAAAAAATTTCCCAGTTGGTTAGTAGAGAGACTTTCAAAGATTTTTTTCAAAATTCCTTCGTACAAATCGAAAAATTTTTCCCAGTTGGTTAGTGAGGGGGTCTATAAAATGCCTTTCTCGCTGGCTACCTATTGAGGGGACTGTCTCCTTGTGCACCTTGAAAATTGAATCGCCGCCTCCAAAGGATATGCTTCCGGCAAGTGACGCCACGACTTCCCGAAAAAGGAACGAGCGCATCAAAGAAGCGATACGCCGTGGTGAGACTCCGGGGCAGGAACGATGCG
>OHCF01000162.1_pt1 | contig 48762 bp, 50 predicted proteins | sample 1577511 | NCBI WGS metagenome assembly OHCF01 (sample SAMEA3879568, study PRJEB24766) | human gut metagenome | biome: human-associated habitat; feature: feces | place: USA | collected 1985/1987 | reverse complement strand
AACACTGCTAAAACAAAAGCTTTAAAGAAAGCATTACAATCTAAAAAAGTGAAAAACTATATTAAAAAATATAAAGGATCAGTGAAAGATGTCTTTACAGATCCAACAAAATAAGGAGATTTAAAATGAGTGTTATTTATTTAGCGGGAGGATGCTTCTGGGGCGTTCAAAAGTATTTTGACCAATTTGAAGGAATTATTAAAACAACAGTAGGTTATGCCAATGGACGTACAGAAAATCCAAAATATGAAGATATTGTTTTGTCAGGTGATAAATTAAATGAAGTGAAAGTGCTTGGAAAGGCAATTGCTTTTCAAAGTGATATTATTTAATAAATTAATTATATCAATGCTGATGTTTTCTAATTCATTTTTCTTATTAAATATCATTCCAAAATCTACTATTGAGAATAATATCATAATAAATATAGGTAAAATAAGAACAAATTCTACTAATGCTTGACCCTTTCTATTCATATTGTTACTCACTCTCCCTATTTTCTATTTAATTATACCAAATAATAAGAAAAAAAGAAAGATTTTTTTATCTTTCTTTAATTTTTCTTATTTGTTTTCTTATTATCTATTTTTTGTTCTTTTTTTATTTCTACAGTTGCAACTTCTTGTTCATCTTTTTTGAAGATAAGATATAATAATCCAAGAACTACTAATATTATCAATATTATTATTACTACTTTTTCAGCAGTGTTGCTATTTCCTTCTATCTCTGTTAATGCTTCTTTCTTTTCTGATTCTTTATTAGCGGTTATTTTATATTCTCTTGTACTTCCATCTTCTGCTGTTACAGTGATAGTTACAGTGTTATTACCTTTTTTGAATTTTTCATTTCCTGTTATTTCTACTCTGGCTCTACTATCTTCTGGAATTGCTTTTATATCAAGAGATGTAACATCACTTTTAACAGTTATTTTATATTCATTAGTTTCTTTATTAAATGTTATTTCATAACCATCTATTTCTAATGATTTTAAATAATTATTTGATGAATAATAATATGTGACAGGTGTAGCAACATTTTCAGGTTTTGCTTCTTTTATTATGTATACTGTGTATACTTTTATAGTACCATCTTCTGCTACTACTGTTATGTTAGCTGTTGTTTTATCATCAGTTAACTTATATTCAATTAATCCATCTACAGTACTAGTTATATCTTCAAGACTTCCTGATAAAATTACACTTTCAGTTCCGTATGGAACAGTTAATGTATATACTGTTACATCTTTATCAAAAGCAATATCCAAAGTACCAACACTAGCTTTTAATGAACTTAAATTATTATTACTACTAATTTTTCTTATAACATTAACTTCAGTTGTTAAATTTTCAAATTCTTCAATATTTTCATTTTTTGCAATGCTTCCACTTAATGTAATTGAATCTTTTCCTTCTTTAATAGCTGTGAATTCTAATGTCAATAATACTTCTTCATTTTTTAAATCTGTTCCTGCTGCGACTAAATTATTATCTTTAAATGTACCTATTAAATTTGAATTATATGTAACATTTGTTAATTTTAGATTATTACCTGTAGTAACTAAAGCATTAATACCGTTTATGTAATCACTAGCATTTTCTGATTTTACTAATACATTTAATTTAAAGGTGTCGCCAACATATATTTCTTTTGGTAATTTGCCATATACTAGACCTAAATTTGTATTTGCATCCCCACTAGTAGCAGGATTTAACTCAGTATTTAATCTCATTATGTCCTCAAAAGTTAATAGTCCATCTTCATCATTATCTTCTTTTACGACATCCATAGATAATACTTTGTTACCTTCTAAATAATCGTTCATAGTTGGTTTCATATCATCTTTATTAAAATTATTATCATTATTATTGTCACCAATTACTACTACTGTATAAGTAACTTCTGTTCCTTTTTTAAACACTAATTTATAGTTGTTTTTTACTTCACTATTTATTACTTCTTCATTTGTTAAATCTAACAATTCATTATTTTCGTCATAGATAGATAATTCTATATCTGTATTAATTAAATTACCTAGTATTTCTTCAACATGAGTTACTTTATCGGAGTCATTATAGCCGATTGCCTCTTCATATAGATAACCATTGTGAAAATTAAGACCTGTTAACCCAGATAATTCTCTATCATTATCTTTATTATAATTAATGCTTGCATTATAAGTATAATTTATTGTATTTATCACTTCATTATTTTCGTTTAATTCTTCTATAGTAACAGTATCACTAGTAGTATATAATCCACCAAGTGAAGAAGTGGTATCTGTAATAGAGCCATCAAAAATAGTATTTACTATTTCATTACCACTACCAGTCATTATTTCTGTTGAATTAACGCTTACTCTATAATTGCTATTTGGAGATAAATTGCCAGGTTCTATAATTAGGTTTTGTGTATATTCTTTTTCTTCACTTACAGTATACTCTCCAGTTGATACTACTCCTAATGTTTCACTTGTTGGTTCAATAGGAGTGTTTTCTCCATTATATAAAGCTCCAACTAAGCCACTATTAACTGTACTAATCGTATATGAAATATCTTTTTCACAAATAACCGATGCGCTATCTTTTACAGTTATTTTTAATTTGAATTCTCCATTATAGTATTCATAAATTGGATTTATTTTTTGTGTATTTGTTTCATTATTTAATTCATAACCAGTTTTAGTTAATATTATTTTGTTACCATTTTCTATTGTACCATTTAAATACTTAAAACTTGGTTCTAATTCTATTGTATATTCTTTTTCTTCTTCATAATCTTGTTTTTCACTTTTATATGTTAAATTATATTCTTTAATATAACCTAATTCTTCTTCAGTAGTTACGCTTAATGATGTTTCTAATGGTTTAGAAACAACTTCATCTGCTAAAACAGTAACAACTGAAGATAATTGTGAAAATATCATTGTAAGAACTAAGAATATTTTGCTTATTTTCTTCATTTTTTTCATTTTCTTCATTCCTTTCTTTATTTTGTATTTTTGTGTGTAGTATATTTTCCCCCGACTATAAACACCTCCATAAATGATAGCAAGGTTTTACCTTCTTCTATCATTTTCAAAATAATTATAGCACATAAAATGACTTTTTTCTTATACTTTACACTTTTTTGACATTTTTTTATAAATTTCTTGTTATTTTAATGTTTTTTTCTCCTAATTATTACCAAATATGTGATATTTATGCGATTATTGTTATTTTTTTCTTGACTTAAAATATTATTAATTATATAATATTATTGCTTAGCAGCGGATACTATTTTTTTGTAATGTGTCATTTATAAGTAACTATAGCTGCATAGCGAAAGTATGCTAAAGACACCCTATAAAAATATAGTATACTTCTCTAAGAGAAGGAGGAAATGAAGATGGCTAGATATACAGGCCCAAATAACAAAAAAGCAAGAAGAGTATCATTCTCTATATTAGAAAATGGTAAAGACATTGCAAAAAGACCTTACGGTCCAGGACAACATGGTAAAGACAGAAAAAGAAAACCTTCTAACTATGCTATTCAGTTAAATGAAAAGCAAAAAGCTAGATTTATGTATGGTATTTCTGAAAAACAATTCAAAAAATTAGTTAATGACTCAGCTAAAATGAAAGGTGTTCATGGTGAAAACTTACTTATCTTATTAGAAAGTAGATTAGACAATATCGTTTATAGAATTGGTTTTGCTACTACTAGAAGAGGAGCAAGACAACTTGTTAACCATGGTCATATTACTGTTAATGGTAAGAAAGTAGATATTCCTTCATACAGAGTTAAACCTGGTGATGTAATTGCTATTAAAGAAAACTCAAGTGATCATAAAGGTATCGAAATAGCACTTGCTAATAAAGTAAAAAGACCTGATTTCATTAACTATGATGAATCTAAGAGAATTGGTACTTATGTTAGATATCCTGAAAGAAGCGAATTAAATGCAGATATCAATGAATCATTAATCGTTGAATTCTATAGTAGAGTATAATTATTACTCTACTTTTTCTATATAAATAAAAGATGTAACTTTTTTAGTTGCATCTTTTTGTGCAAAATAAAAATCCTTATAACTAAGGATTTATTTCTTTCATCTGGTGGCTCCAGCGGGAATTGAACCAGCGACACAAGGATTTTCAGTCCTCTGCTCTACCGACTGAGCTATGAAGCCAAAATAAATGGCGGTTCCGACGGGAGTTGAACCCGCGATCTTCTGCGTGACAGGCAGACGTGATAACCACTACACCACGGAACCATTGGTTGCGGGAGCTGGATTTGAACCAACGACCTTTGGGTTATGAGCCCAACGAGCTACCGAGCTGCTCCATCCCGCGATAAAATTAATAAACAAATATGGCGGAGGAAAAGGGATTCGAACCCCTGCGCCACTTTCGCGACCTCCTGGTTTTCAAGACCAGTCCCTTCAACCAGACTTGGGTATTCCTCCAATAAATTGGTGCCTGAGGTCGGACTTGAACCGACACGAGGGTTAAATCTCGCAGGATTTTAAGTCCTGTGCGTCTACCTATTCCGCCACTCAGGCATTCATGTCTTTTTGCTGTTGACTTCTTAATTATATAACATTTTTTTTAGTTTGACAACCTTTTTTTGCGATTTTTATTAAAAACATGCAAAAATATTGAATTTTTTTGTTTTTTAGTATATAATATCATTGTATCTCGAAGAAATGCGCCCATAGCTCAACTGGATAGAGCGTTTGGCTACGGACCAAAAGGCTGTGGGTTCGACTCCTACTGGGCGCACCAAATTGATATTAAACTCGAACTTTTTCGAGATAATACTAAACTACTATCAAATAAAATTGAAAGTAGTTTTATTTTAAAGGATTAATAATACACTCGCGAATTAGACATATCAATCAGCTAGTTTAATTTATTAGAAAGGAAAACATATGAATAAAATAACTAAAGATAATTTAAATGAATTTATAAAATATTATTATGAATTTCATGATAGTTATATTACAAATGTTAATTATGATATTTCTAAATCGGAAATAGAACTTTTAATTAATGTTTGTTGGTCTGGGGAACCAATACTAAAAGATAATAATGCTTATCAAACTAATAAAACAAAAATGAGAATGATTTTAAATAATGTTGAAAAATGCAATAATAAAGAAATGTTTTCGTGGGATTATATAAACAAAGTATTTATAAAGTATATTAAATTAGACAATAAAGAATTTATATGTTTTGCAAGCGATGAACAAGATCCTGTGATATATATTGTTTGTGAAAGTATAAAATATGAAGAAATAAAAGATAATTAGTAATTGTTTTACTTTTTCCTTAAAGTGCATTTTAATAATTAATAGGATTAACTATCCTATTTTTATTTTATGCTTTTTTATAATAAATAAAACTAAATTTGTAAGACAATATGGCTTACAAATTCTTTTTGAAGACAAATGGCTTCAAAAACACTTACAAGACCTGAGGCTTGGAAGCAACAATAAGCCTACACCTTAATTATATTATCGAATAGAATATTTATGATTAAGGAGGTTTATATGAAAAGAACATTAGTTAGTATTATATTATTTTTAATTGTAATAGCTTCTGTTATAGCGGGCGCTGCTATGAAAAGAAATAATGATAATTCAAATCTTACTAAAGTAAAAGTAGCAGAAGTAGCTCATAGTATCTTCTATGCTCCTCAGTATGCTGCTATTAGTAATGGGTATTTTGAAGAAGAAGGATTAGATATAGAATTAATTCTAACTCCGGGAGCAGATGCTGTTATGTCTTCAGTATTATCTGGAGATGTAAACATAGGTTTTTCTGGTACTGAAGCTACTATCTATGTCTATAATGGTGGTGAAGAGGATTATCCAGTAACATTTGCTGCTCTTACTAAAAGAGATGGTGCCTTTCTTGTATCCAGAGAAAAGATAGATAATTTTACATTAAATGATTTGAAAGGTAAATCTGTTATTGGTGGAAGAACTGGTGGTATGCCAGAAATGACATTTGAATGGGCTTTAAGAGAAAATGATATTGATCCTAAAAAAGATTTAAATATTGATACATCAATAGCTTTTGCTGCTATGCAAGGTGCTTTTATTGGTGGAACTGGAGACTTTGTTACTCTATTTGAACCTAATGCTACTTCAGTAGAAAAGGAAGGTTTAGGTTATATTGTAGCTTATGTTGGTGAACTAGGAGGAGCTGTTCCTTATACTGCTTACAATGCTAAAAGAAGTTATATTGATAATAATCCTGATATTATTAAAGGTTTTTCTAGAGCTATAAATAAAGGATTAAAATTTGTATCTGATAATGATGCTGAAACAATAGCTAAAAGTATTATTAGTTTCTTTCCTGATACTGCATTAAATGATCTAATTACTATGATTGATAGATATAAGAAAGGTGATGCATATAGAGAGACTATTAGTATTAATGAAGAAGAATGGAAACATATTCAAGATATTATGATAGCAGCAGGGGAACTTGATGAATATGCTCCATATGATAAATTAATATATGGAAAATACTTCAATGAGTTCGAATGATATATTAGTAATTGATAATTTATCAAAGATATATCATACTAATAATAGTGAAATAACCGCTATTAAAGATTTAAATTTAAATATTAAAGATGGTGAATTTGTAGCTATTGTCGGTCCTTCTGGTTGTGGTAAGACTACTCTACTCTCTATTTTGTGTGGATTAGAAAATAAATCTAGTGGCAATATATTATTCCCTAAAGGTAAAGCTAAAATGGGATATATGCTGCAAAATGATACTCTTTTTCCTTGGCTTAATATCTTAGATAATTCTTTGTTAGGTCTAAAAGTACAAAAAAAAATTACTAAAGAAAATAAAGATAAGGTAATATCTATGCTTAATACTTATGGTTTAAAGGACTTTATCTATAAATATCCTAGTAATTTATCCGGAGGTATGAAACAAAGAGCTGCGCTTATTAGAACTCTTGCTATTAATCCTGATATTCTATTACTAGATGAACCTTTTAGTGCTCTTGATTATCAAACAAGATTAGCGGTATCAGATGATGTATGGAAAATTATTAAGAATGAGAAAAAAACCACTATTATGATAACTCATGATATAGCTGAGGCTATCTCTATGGCTGACCGTGTTATTGTTTTATCTGATAGACCTGCTAAAGTAAAAAAAATTTATACTATTGATATGGAAGATAAAGGTAATCCTACACATAATAGAAATTTAAAAGAATTTAGATTCTTCTATAATGATATATGGAAGGATATTGATATTCATGTATAGCAAAGAACACAAATTATATCTAAGAAAAAAGAAAATAAGAAAGATATTAGTTATATTTACTCAAATTTTATTAGCGGTACTTTTAATTTCTATATGGGAATTACTTGCTAAATATAAAGTTATTAATACTTTTATTACTTCTTCTCCTAGCAGGGTTCTTAGTACTATTATATCGCTATATAATGATAATAATCTATTTAATAATATATGGACTACTATTTACGAGACTTTAATTAGTTTTAGTTTAGGAACTATAATTGGTATAATTACTGCTACTATATTATGGTACTTTAATTTTATCTATAAAGTATTAGATCCTTATCTTACTATTTTAAATAGTTTGCCTAAGATAGCTTTAGGTCCAATAATTATTATCTTCTTTGGGGCTAATATTAATTCTATTATTATAATGGCTTTACTTATATCTGTTATTGTTACTATTATAACTGTATATAATGGCTTTATATCTACTGATAAAAATAGAATTAATTTACTTAAATCTTTTTCTGCTACTAAAGGGCAAATATTTAAGTATGTTATTTTACCTAGTAGTTACTCTACTATTATAAGTAGTCTTAAGATAAATATTAGTATGACTTTAATAGGAGTAATTATGGGAGAATTTCTTGTATCAAAAAGTGGTATTGGTTATTTAATAAATTATGGTTCTCAGGTATTTAATTTAAATTTGGTTATTTCAGGTATTATTATATTAATGATAGTCTCTTACCTTATGTATATAATAGTTAGTTATATAGAAAAAATACTAGTCAAAAATGATTAGTATTTTTATTATACTTGCATATTATATAATAAGTAGATTCTATTAAAATTTGACATTTTAGAGAAAATCTGCTATAATCTAGTACATGTGATGGCACATTATTCTAGTCAATTTAACTTACTATGAAGGTGAACCTAAAAGCTCACTAAAGAGCATATCTGTGAAACTTCTGGTGTTTGCTTTATGCGCCCAGCTTAGGGTGGATGCTGGAAGGTAAGGTTTTTGGGCGGTCATAATGGCATATGATACTACCCCAATCTCCGTGGAGACCTATCTTTGTGTTTTTTGTGACAAGAACAGGAATACGAAATGGGCTTGAACCTACTATGTGGGGAAACTTACGAGTAGCGTAGCTTGTCTTGAGTGAATATGGGGAATAATTGATCAGTTAGATATAGCGTAGCTAACTTTATCTAATATTGCGATTTGAAACTATATTTGCAAAAAAGAATTAATAGTAAGATAATTGCTTGAGGAAATCTCCTAGAGTGACATTTCTATGGGATTACAGTATGTACTAAGTGGTAATCAAGTCATATATCTGGTGACAGTATATTGTCTTCTTTAAAGGGTAACCACTAATTTGGTAACGAATTAGTAGAAGATAGGGAAATCCTACTTGACCTAAGACATAAAGTTAACTTTAGAAATTGCCATTTTATGAAGTAAGGCCTTCGGGCCTTTTTATTATATTGGAAAGGAAATTTATGAAAAAGAAAAAAAGAAATAATTGGCCTCTTATTGTAACTATACTTGCATTTACTATATCCCTACTCTTCTCTTTTATGTCAGAATCGGTTATGCCTAAAGTAGGTATTATTGTAGGTATAATGATATTAATATTATTTATTTTTATAGGTATTATTTTTGATATGATTGGAGTAGCAGTAACTTCTAGTAACGAAGAACCTCTTCATGCTATGAGTTCTAAAAAAATTAAAGGTGCTAAAAAAGCTGTATCTTTTAAAAAGAATGCTGATAAAGTATCTTCATTTTGTAACGATGTAATTGGTGATATATGTGGTATCATATCAGGTTCTGCTGGTGTATCAGTAGCTAAAGGACTAGCAAGTACATTTAATTTAAATATTTTTTATACTGGTCTAATTGTAACGGCCTTAATAGCGGCTTTAACTATTGGAGGTAAAGCTTTTTGTAAAAGAATAGCTATAGATAATAATCATAAAATTGTGTATATGACCGCTAAAGTTATATCTAAATTTGAAAAGAAAAAGAAGTAAATTATTTTCTAATTTTACTTCTTTTTTCAACTTTTTCTTTTTGTATTTTTATGTCTGTTTCATACAAATAATCTGTTCTTTTGCCTGCATATTGTGGACTATGAGCTAAAACATCACAGTGCTGAATTTGATATAGTTTCTGTGCTAATTCTGGATCACTTCTTATTAATTCATCAGATATTGCTTTATCATGATTTTTTATTAGATATGTTATTAAATTTATGTAATCTTCTTTATATCCTAATCTTTTTAAGATAGTATAAGCCATTTTAGCGGATACTATATTATGATTCGGATAATGTCTTATATTTCCCTCTTGATAAGAAAATGGTTTCCCAATATCATGTAATAGTAAAGCTAATCTTGTGTCAAAATCGTTATATGAAAGTTCTTCAGCATTATATAATGTTAATAATGTATGATTCCATAAATCATAATTGTGACATGGATGTTTTTGATCAAAGTTCATCATATATTTTATCTCTGGTATAAAGAATAATAAGGTATTTATATTAGTATTTATATTTGCTACTACATTATTACTAGTAAGTAATCCTTCTAAATAATCTTTATGCATATAATATTCCTCCTTTTTGTAGTTTATTATTATAACACATTTTATTTATTTTGGCTACTAATATTTAATAAAATACCCATACTACACATTGTTATTAATAGACTACTACCTCCATATGATAGAAAAGGAAGGGTTACTCCTGTTACTGGTATTAGTCCTACTACTACCATTAGATTAAGCATAGTCTGGAATGATAATCCAAAAGTAATACCAAAGGCTAGGTATTTACCAAATGAATCTTCACATTTCATAGCTATTTTAAATCCTGATATAATGATCATTAGAAATAAAGTTGTAACTAATAATACTCCCATAAAGCCAAATTCTTCACTTATTATTGAGAAGATAAAATCTGTTTGTGGTTCTGGTAAATAGAAGTGTTTTTGTATTGAGTTACCAAAGCCTAATCCTAGTAATCCTCCTGGTCCAATAGCATATAATGATTGTATTATTTGGAAACCACTACCTAATGGATCATTCCATGGGTTTAGAAATGATACTATTCTTTTCATTCTATATGGGGCTATTATGATAAGAGAGGCGACTCCTAATAAACCAAGTATTCCTATCTTAATAAAGAAATTCATTTTTACTCCACTTATAAATAATAATACTATTATAGTCATAACTATAACTACTCCTGTACCAAAGTCTGGTTCTAACATTATTAGACCAAATACTAATAAGAGTACTCCTAATATGGGTAATACTCCTTTTTTTATATTTTTTATTTCTTTTTGATTATTAGATAAATACTTAGAAGTAAATATTATTAATCCTAACTTAGTGAATTCTGATGGTTGAATACCAAGGCTGCCTATTCCGAACCAACTTCTACTTCCATTTCTTACTGTACCTATTCCTGGTATTAATACTAAGGATAATAATACTGTACATATTATAAATATTATATTAGATTTCTTTTTATACTCTAAATAAGATATTTTAGATATTATAAATAATAATGATATAGAAACTCAAGAAGAATTAGCAGATGCACTTAAGATTGAAGGATTTTATATATTTATATGGATCATTAAATTTATATTCTGACCATACATTGGAGGCTGAATATATCATTATTAATCCAAATATACTAAGTAATATTATTCCTATTAATAAAAATGTTCTTTCTTTTTTCAAGATATCACCTTATTATATATTATTAATAATACTTAATATTTATTCTATTCACTTTAAGTCCTATTGTCTTAAAGTGTTATTTCTAGCCATAGTCTAGAAATAATTAGTAAGATATCATATTCACAGTGAAGTACTTTCTAACTTAGATAATTCCAAATAAAAAGAAGATAAACTAGTATCTTTTTTTAAAGTATTGACTTCTATGTATCATTATCTATATAGAAGGCAAAGAAAAAGACTACTAAAAAGTAATCTTATTATAACCATACTCCATATATTAAAGCACATAAACTTAATATAAAGCCTACTATCCAGAATAATTTAACAATATCATTCTCTCTCCATCCTAATCTTTCAAAATGATGATGGATAGGAGTCATTAAAAATACTCTTCTTTTTAATAATACAACTGAAGATATCTGAATAATAACAGTTAATGTTTCTATTACAAATACTCCACCTATTACCGCTAGTGATAATTCATGCGATGTTAAGATAGCTATCGTAGCCATTGTAGCACCAAGGGTTAAACTACCAGTATCGCCCATAAATACTTTAGCAGGATTTGAATTATATACCAGAAAGCCCATAATACTTCCCATTAGTATAAAGCAAAAGATACCCATATCGCTATTACCTTCAATCCACCAACTACCCATAGCAATTAAACCAAAAGCTAAGAAAGCAATTGCAGATAATCCTCCTGCTAAACCATCTAATCCATCAGTTAAGTTAACAGCATTAGAAGATCCTACTAATAAGAATAATATGAATACTCCATAGAACCAACCTAAGTTCCAATCAATACCTAAAGCTGATATTCTTAAATAAGAATCTCCTGCTGTATATTGTCTAAATAATACATAGAATACTAAAGCTACTATTAACTGAAGTAATATCTTTTGAAATTGTGTAAGTCCTTTATTTGTCTTTCTTCTTAAACTTATAAAGTCATCTAAGAATCCTATTAATCCATATGACAAGAATACAAATAATACTATAACTAAGTTTACTGAATATTCTATCTTACCAGTTAATAATAGAAATAATGTTATAGCAAATGTAGGAATTATAAAGATTAATCCTCCCATAGTAGGTGTTCCTGCTTTATTCCTATGAGCTTCTACATATATATTGATATTTTGTCCTGCTTTTAACTTTTTTAAAAATGGTATAATGATTAATCCGAATATTGTAGCTCCTATAAAGCCCAACATTAAGGCAAATAATGATTTAGTTAATGTTAACATTATCCCACTCCTCTTCTAGATATATTATATCATATATATATTTAAATAAATATATCTTTTTACTTTATTTTACATTAGTAGTGTAAAGATATTCACTTCTTTTTATATAGTCTTCTAGCACCCGCTACTTGTTTAGGAGTTAATGTATCAAGATAATTACAAGGATTAATATTGTTTCCTCCTACTACTATCTTATTAAAACACTCTATTAACTCTATATTTACTTTAATATCTTCTAGATAATTTATAAAATCATAAAACTTATCTAGTGATAATCTATCTACTCTGCCATCATATAAATAATTCACACTCTGTGCTAGTTACATTTTTTGGTAATATAAGTGGTTCTAAACTATTTAATTTAGTCTTAGACATATTAATTATTTGCATAAATATTCCCCCCTCTTTTGATGCCGCTATTATAGCACAAAAGTAATAAAAATGCAAATTAATCTAAGTATAATCTAATACTAGAATATTCTGGTATTCTACTTCCTGCTTCTGGAGACTGATTAATTACTTTATCTCCACTGCCACTATACTCTATAGTAAAAGATTTTAGTTTACTAGCTGCTTCTTTTTTAGTTAAGCCTACAACATCTTCTACAGTATAATATTTTTGGTCATACCATTGATACTTTTTATCGGTTCCACCTTCTTGTTTTTTGATATTTAAGGCTGATATAGCATCTTCTAGGATATTTTTTACTATTGGAGCACTAACTGTACCTCCATACTGAGTTACACCCTTAGGATTATCTATGGCTAGATATACTACTACTTTGGGATCATTAGCAGGCATAAAGCCAATAAAGGATACTATATAATTACCATGCATATAAACACCATTATTAACCTTTTGAGCAGTACCTGTCTTTCCTCCTACTCGATAGCCATCTATATAAGCATTCCTACCAGTACCTAATGATACTACTGATTCAAGTGTCATTCTTACTTTCTCGCTTGTTTCTTTAGTAACAATATTTTCTCTTACTTTAGTAGGTTCTATTTCTTTAATAATTTGGCCTGTTTCATGTTCAGTAATTCTCTTAACAATATAAGGCTTATATAATGTACCTCCATTAATTGCTGCGGAGACTGCTGCTACTTGCTGAATAGCGGTAACACTAACTCCTTGACCAAAGGCAGTAGTAGCTAGTTCTACTGGCCCTACTTTATCTAAATTGAATAGTATTCCTGAACTTTCTCCATTTAAATCTATACCTGTTTTTTTACCATATCCAAATTTATTTATATAATCAAATAATGTTTCTTTTCCTAATCTTCGGCCTAATTCTACAAAGCCAGGGTTACATGAATTTTGAATAACCTCTAAGAAAGTTTGGGCTCCATGTCCACCAGCCTTCCAGCACTTAATCCTAGCACCATCAACATTAACAGAACCACCATCGTAAAAAGTATCTTTAAGTAAATCTACCTTACCTTCATTAACAGCTGCACTCACTGTTAATATTTTGAAAGTACTACCTGGTTCATAACTAGCCCATATAGCCATATTTCTATTTATTACTTCAGTACTATAATTCTTATAATTATTGGGATTAAAATTAGGTCTAGAACTCATACCAAGTATTTCTCCTGTATTAGGATCCATAGCTAATGTCCATGCTCCTTCAGGATTATATTTAGTTACAATATTATCTAGTTCTCTTTCAATAGAAGATTGTAATTCATAATTAACTGTTAAATATATATCTAACCCATCTTCTGGTTCTACATATACGGAATTTCTATCTAAATTATTACCCTTAGCGTCAGAAAAGTATTGTACTCCTCCATATTCTCCTGTTAAGATATCATCATACTGAAGTTCTAAGCCACTAAGGCCTTGATTATCTATGCCAACATAACCTAAAACATGAGATAACATTTCATTATGGGTATATTCTCTTTTAGATTCCTTTAAAAGATATACTCCATCAAAATGAAAACTATTTATTTGATCCGCTATTTCGTAGGAAAGTCTTCTTCCTTCAGGGTGTACTCTTTCCATCATTGTCTTCTTATATATATGCTTTTCGATATTTTCTTTAGAAACTCCTAATACTTTACTTATTTGCTCTGCTACTAAGTTTTTATCTTTTATTTGATTAGGAATAAATACTAATGACGTAGTTGTTACATTACCTGCTAATAATTCACCATCTATGGTATATATCTTACCTCTATCGGCTTCTATTGGTAAATTTCTACTCCATAATCCATTAGCTAATTTATTAAGTTTCTTATAATCTATTACTTCTATATAAAATACTTTAGCTATTATTATTATAAATACTATTATTACTATTAGTAACACTATTTTAATTCTTTTATGTATATTCTTACTAAACAATGATATCACCCTACTAAAGAGTATTCTTGAATAAACAATTTAATTCTTAAAAACAGTTTTATTTTATGTCTTTTTATATATTGGTATATTTTCTTTTTATTAAAAATTTAATAAATATTTGGTTTGTTATTGTAATTATTTTATTTTTTTGATATATTAATAATGAAAGGAGTAAGATATGGTTAGTTATTTTATAGCTATGTTATTAGGAGGCTCTGTATTTATATTGCTTTTGGTTATAGCATTATATGCAGTTTATGTTATTGGCCTTTGGAAATTGTTTAAAAAAGCAGGAAAGCAAGGATGGGAAGCTATTATTCCATTTTATAACACATATGTGCTTGTAGAAATATCTGGACTTAATTGGTGGTATTTCCTTATTGCTATATCTGGCACTATTCTTGGCATGTTAAAAATTAATGGTCTTGATTATGTTGCTAATATTGCAACCTTAGCAACTAGATTCTTTATCTTCTGGAATATTGGTAAGAAGATGAAACAAAATCATGTGCCAATTGCTATTTTAGGAACTTTATTTGCTCCAATTGTTGCAATGGTACTAGGTTTATCTAATAGTTATCAATTCGATAATACTATTTCTGTTAGTCCTAATGGTCCTTTTGGTTCCGAGAATACAAATACTGAAAGATTTTGTTTAGGATGTGGAGTTAAATTAAAACCTAATGCTAAATTTTGTGATAATTGTGGAAAAAAAGTCGATTAGAAATTCTAATCGATTTTTTTATATAATAGAAACTTAAGATTCACTTAATATTATTTTGTTACATAATCAAAAAGACTGCTAAGAAATTAATTGTTTAAATTTCTTGACAGTCTCTAATTTTATGCATTCATTTGTTTTGCAACTTCGTCAGCAAAGTTTTCTTCTCTTTTTTCCATACCTTCGCCAACTTCGTATCTTACGAAAGATAATACTTTCATATTTTTGCTTTCTACATATTTAGATACTTTCATTTTGTTTTCTTTTACAAAGCCTTGATCTAATAAACATACTTCTTCATAGAATTTATTTAATCTTCCATTTACAATCATAGGTAATTTATTAGCATCTAGTCCTTCATTCTCTGCTTGTTCAGTTAAGATTTCTCTTTCTTTTTCTACTCTTTCAGTAGGTACTGAATCTTTATCTAAATATAGTGGTCTCATAGCCGCTATTTGCATAGCAACATCTTTTGCTACTTCTTCATCAGTTCCTTCTAAAACTGCTAATGTAACAATTTTTCCACCCATATGTGAATAAGTGCCAAATACTTGATTATCTTCTTTTTCTACTAGTTCAAATCTTCTAAATGATAATTTTTCTCCAATAGTAGCAGTTTTGTCAATAATAATATTTTCAATAGTATTACCTTCTACTTCTAATTTCATTACTTCTTCAACTGTTTTTACATTACTACTTAAAATTGCAGTAGCAATTAAATCTACTAATCCAGTAAATTCTGGATTTTTAGCAACAAAGTCTGTTTCTGAATTTACTTCAACAATAACAGCTTTATTTCCTTCTACTTTAGCCTTAGCTAATCCTTCAGCAGCAATTCTTGTTTGCTTTTTAGCAGCTTTAGAAATTCCTTTTTCTCTAAGCCAAGTAATTGCTTCTTCCATATTACCATTTGTTTCAGTAAGAGCTTTTTTACAATCTAGCATTCCTGCTCCTGTTGCTTCTCTTAACTCTTTTACCATATTTGCAGTAATCATAGTATTCCTCCTTATTTTAAATTTTCAATTAATTCTTCTTTTTTCATTTTTGAATAGCCTTTGATTTCTTTCTTCTTAGCTAAATCTCTAAGTTCTGCTACTGTTAAGATATTTAAATCTAATTCTGGCTTTTCTTCTTTGATTTCTTCTTTTTCAGTAACTTCTTTAGTTTCTTTTACTTCTTTTTTATCTTTTTTAGCAAAAGTTTTTTCTTTAACAGGCTTTTTATCATCTTCACTTACATAATCAATAATAGTTCCACCATTTGCTTCAATAATAGCATTTGTTAATGAACCAAGTACTACTTTGATACTTCTTACAGCATCATCATTTCCTGGAAGTACATAATCTACATCGTCTGGATCACAGTTAGTGTCAATTAGACCAAATACTGGAATACCTAATTTTTTAGCTTCTCTTATTGCATTATATTCTTTAGTTGAATCTACAATAATGATTGCTTGTGGTAATTTAGTCATTTCTCTAATACCACATAAGTTTTTATTTAATTTTTCGTATTCTTTCTTAAGTCCTACTACTTCTTTCTTAGGTAATCTATCAAATGTACCATCTTTTTCCATTTTTTCGATTTCTTCTAGACGATTTACTCTTCTTCTGATAGTTTTGAAGTTTGTTAATGTTCCTCCTAACCATCTTTCAGTCATGTAATACATGTTACTTCTTTCTGCTTCTTCTTTACATACTTCTTGGGCTTGTTTTTTAGTTCCTACATATAGAACTTTACCTCCTTCTGCTGCTATTTTATTTAATGCTTCATATGCTTCTTCCATTTTAGCAACAGTTTTTTGTAAGTCAATGATATAAATATCATCTCTAGAGTTATAAATATACTCTTTCATTTTAGGATTCCATCTTTTAGTTTGATGACCAAAGTGAACTCCTGCTTCTAACAAATAGCTCATAGATACTACTGTCATATTAAACACTCTCCTTTCGTTTTGCTTCCAAATATCTCTTTTTTAATATCCACCTATTAGGCACTGGGATTATTAAATCAATATTTGTGTATATTTTTTGAAAAGCCATTTATATAGTACCATATTATGCTAAATAAGTAAATATTTTTCATGAATTTTATAACAAAAGTGCTATGACAGAGACCTTAGACTCTGTCATACCCTGAAAGACTTATTTTATATAAGGCTGTAAGGGCAAAAGAAAAAGAGATAACTCTCTACTTCTTTAATATAAATGATTTTAATATAATATTATTATTGCCATCTTTTGTATATGATATTATACCATCACTAGTTTCTTTATCTAGAATATCTGCTAGTCTAGTACTATAAGTAGCTTTAACACTTGCTATATATTCTCCTTTCTTATATTCTACTTTATCACTAGTAATCATTGATACATATACACCATTACTACCAGGATGTCTATTATCAAAGTAAACATAATCTTTATCATACTTAGTATTACCCATTTTGCCTTTAGTTATTTTAAAATCTTCTCCTAGTAATTCTTTATAGTATTTATTAAATATCTTGTAATCTAAATATGCTAAAGTAAAATCACTAGTAGGAGTATCTTCTACTACAGACTGGTCTCCTGCTGATAAAACTATAAAACTATCTATATTATCTTGATAGCTTAATATATATTCCATAACAAATAATTGTCTATTTTCATATTTTTCTAGGTAATTATAATTATATTTAGGACTATATTTACCATTATCATCTTGACTATCAATACCTTCTTTTACTATTAACCAACCAAGAGGAGAACCTATTTTAGATAAATGATTGTTGATATCTTTTAGTTCTTTTTCTTCATCTATTTCTATTTTATTATCTTCTTTTATTAATATTTTATCTGCCACTATGTAACCCGCTACTAAGAGGCATATTATGCCTATTATTATGCAAAAAATATTTAACTTTTTCATTTTTTATCACCTACTATAAGTATAACATATAATTAAAAAAAATTAACCTAAATTTGGTTAATTTTATTATTTTATTTTTCTTGCTTCTAAATAGAATCTCTTATCATAACTATGTCCCATAGAGAATGTTTTTCTAGGTAAGGCACCATCTAATATTACAGTTCTAAATAATTCTTCTTTAGGCATTGCTTCAAATAGAATGGCTACATTATTTTCTTCTTTGCCCATACCTCTAGTTGTTTCATCGCCATGAATATAATCTAGTTTTCCTTCATGATCTTTTAGGTATTCATCTAAGAACATTTGAATAGAACCTACTGCTATATTAGATTTGGGATTACTAATATATAATTTTTTATCAAAATCTTTTGTTACCAATTCAAAGTATTCCCCTTTTCCTTCTTCATTGATATCATAATATTTATTTAATTCTTCAATTAAGTTATTTACATCTGTATTAAATATTACTCTATGTATTGGTTCGAATTCTAAAGCTTCACTATGTAAGTTTACTATTTCTACTAAGGCATATCTAGCTGGATTATTTAAATATTCTTCTTTGCTCATAGTTTTCTTTAAGTTTTCATAATTTGCTTTAGCGGTTGCTAATGAATGATTTCCATCTCCCATTGCAAATAGTAGTATTCCTTTATCTTTAACATTATATTTCTTTTCAAAGTAATCTATATCCATAAGGCCTTCTAATCCTTTTTCAATATCTTTAATTACTTCATCAGATAAGTTATAACCTTTAATGTGACCTCCATTTTCCATTAGGTCAAAGTCGTAAACGATATCTTTAGCTGTTACTTTGTTTTTTAAACTTTCGATAATATTTTTCTTTTCATCATCTATTAAAATCATTATATGTGGTAATTCTAAGGGAGCATTTTCTCTTACTTTTAGTCTTGGTGGTATTCTTTCAATTACGGTTTTTTCAGTTGCTCTTATTAGTGTTTGAGAACCTTTTTCATAAGAATAGTCTTCTAAGTCAACCATTCCCATTAATCCTTCTCTTACTTTACCATCACTTTGTTTTCTTTCTAGATAAATCATAGTATTTGGATATTCTTGGAAAATATTTTCTTTTAAATAGTCTTCCATTGTTAAATTTATCTTTTTGATTCTTTCTTCAACATTTTCTTCTTCTAAATATAATTCTGGTAAGATTAGATTTAGAGTTGATGGTGAAGAACCTACTATACTCTCTACTTCTTTCCAATATTCGGGTTCACTTGTATATTGGTCACAAGCTACTACTGACCATTTGGTCATGTCTACATCTTTTGGTAATAAGATGTTTGCTCTTTTAAATGGTAACATTTCTGCACTCTCCTTTTCTTTAATTATATATTAGCAGATATTTTGTTTATTGTAAATATTTATTTGTTATTTAAGATGTCTTTTATTATTTCTCTTTCATCTAAATGTTCTCTTACACCATTTATTTCACGATATGTCTCATGACCTTTTCCTAACAAAAGAATTATGTCTCCTTCTTTTGCATTATCAATAGCATATTTTATAGCATCCTTACGACTTGGTATTTTTATGTATTTTCCAGATGTTTTCTTTAAGCCTATTTCGATATCATTCATGATATCATTTATATCTTCATATCTAGAATTATCTTCAGTTACTATGGTAAAGTCTGCTAGTCTTCCGGATATTTCGCCCATGTCATAGCGACGTTCTTTACTTCTATTTCCACCACAACCAAATAAACTCACGATTCTTTTTGGATTATATGCTCTCATAGTATCTAGTATACTTTGCATTGATACTCCATTATGAGCATAATCTATTATAACACTATATTTACTAGATACCGGTACTATTTCTACTCTTCCTTTTACTGCTACTTTTGATAGGGCTTTTTTAATATTTTCTACTTTGCATCCTATTAGATATGTTGTTAAAATAGCACTAGAAGCATTATAAGCTGAGAATTCTCCTGGTGTATTTACTAGAAAAGTATCTTCTATGATTCCTTTAGTATTTAGTTCTAGTCCTATAAAATGTTCTTTCCTTAATAATTTGATATTATCTATTAAAAGATTAGCTTCTTTATTTTTACCAAAGGTATGTATATCACAAGTACTATTTTTTATCATATCTTCATAGTGGATATCATCAATGTTTAGTATACCATGTTTGCATTTTTGGAATAATAGGCTTTTACTATAAATATAGTCTTCCATATTCTCATGTTCTCCTTCACCGATATGGTCTTTGGTTAAGTTAGTAAATACTCCATAATCAAAGGAAAGGCCCTCTACTCTTCCTACTTTTAAAGCTTGAGATGATACTTCCATAATGGCATATTCTACTTTATCATCTACCATTTCTTTTAGATATTTTTGTATATCATAACTTTCAGGAGTTGTATTTACAGTATCGTAATGAGTGTTTCCGATAAATACTCCCATTGTACCTATAACTCCAGTCTTGTGACCATCTTCTTCAAGAATATTCTTAATCATCCATGATGTTGTTGTTTTACCTTTGGTTCCTGTTATTCCTATCATAGTTAATTTACTAGCAGGATTATCAAAATAGTTTATGGCTAATAATGATAAATTCTTTCTAGTATTTGGTAATTTTACTACAGTTACATCTTCAGGTACTTCAACATCTTTTTCGATAATGATTGTTGTTGCTCCTTTTTCAATAGCGGATTTTATATAATCATGACCATCTACTTGAGTTCCTGATAAGCATATAAAAGCTGAACCCTTAGTTACTTTTCTGGAATCATAGTATAATCCTGATACTTCGGTATCTAGACTTCCTTTTATTAATTTATAATCAATGTTATTTAATATTTTTTCTAATTTCATTGTTTCACCTCTCTAATTTATTATATTACTTTTTGCATATTTTTTAAAGTTTTTTATTCCACAGTTAAATAAGAAATCCACAATTAATTAATAAAATAGGAACTTTAAATTCCTATTCTATAACTATATTTTCTGCTTTTAATTCATCTTTAAATATTTCTTTAAAGTTTACTAATTCTTTTTTTATTACATCTGGATATACGGCTTTGGTTGTTCTTACGGCATCGTATATATTTTTAAAATCTATTGTTTTACGATCTTCATATATAGCATTAGAGAAACATTGTCTTAATATTACTAAAGCTATATCGGGATATCTAGATGATATTTCATATACTCTTTTAAATTCTGTTGTCATATTTACAATGAATTTCATTATTTTTTCCTTAATAAAATCGGTATAAGGAAGAATTACTCCTGTTTGTTTTTCTAATTTGGGTAATGTTTTTAAAAGAATTTCTACGGTCATTTCTTCAGTTGGTTCTGATACATCTACTTTTTCAAATCTTCTTAAGAAGGCTTTATCACGCATGATATATTTTTCATATTCATATGTTGTAGTAGCACCGATCATTTTAATTGTTCCACGACTTAGTCCTTCTTTAAACATATTGGCTAGGTCTAAGGCTCCTGCTGCATCATTACCTATTAATGTATGTATTTCGTCAATAAATAAAATTACTTTCTCTTTTTGTTTTAATTCTTCTACTAATTTAAGGACTCTATTTTCTTCACCATCATTAGTTAATAATGCTGTTGTATTGACACGATATATAGTATAACCATCTAAGGCTTTTGGTACTTCATGCCTTTGAATACGATAAGCTAGGCCCTCAACTATAGCGGTTTTACCAATACCTGGCTTACCTACTAGTACAGCTGATTTTTCTGGTGTTAGTAGTACTAAAATTAATTTTTTTATTTCTTCATCCCTTGCTATAGCAGGATTTGTTATGTATTCTACATCAGTTAAATTATCCGAAAATCTTTCTAATATACTTTCCATTTATTTGCCTCCTAGTGAGAGAAGGATTAATATTAATCCACTTACCATTATACCAGATAGAAAGATGGCATCTAAAAAACCACCGTTTGTTCTTTTTTTATAATCATAATACATTTTATATTTTCGATTTGTCATGGTATTCTCCTACAATATATTTTTTATATCTTTCTTTAATTTTTCATCTTTAATATTTGCTAATAGTGTATTTAACTCTTGTGACTTTTGATATAATTTTAATTTTTCTTCATAAAAATATAATTTATTTTCTATTGACTTTATACTTTTATGAATAGCATTTCTACTTACATTTTCATTTTCACTTATTTCTCCTAATGATAAATTATTAAAATAATAATCTTCAAAATGTTCTTTTTGTTTATCACTTAATAGTTCACTATAGAAGTCATATAATATTATTAAATATTCTCTTTTTTCCATTAAATTATTTTTACTAATGTATATATTACTTCAATAACTATTAGTAATACTCCTAATCCGAATAGTATATATACCATTTTTTTCTTTGATTCATCTTCAATGTAATAGTAGCAAATGCAAAATAAGAATAAAGCAAATAATATTAGTGTTGCTGGTAAAAAGACAACATTTATTATGGAAAGGACTAATAATACTAGGAATATAACTCCTACTATTAAAGATATTATTAGTTCTACTTTTTTTAATCTTTCAGCGTCTACTAATTTATATTTCTCTTCTTTCTTCTTTTTTATTTTTGATATTTTTTCTTCTTTTTTCATTTTTTTATCTCCCTTTCTATTTCTTATAAATCTTTAAATAAACCATAAATATACTTTTCAATATCAAAGGCTTCTAAATCATCTTCTTGTTCTCCTAGTCCTACATATTTTACTGGTATATTTACTTCTTCTTTAATAGCAAGAACTATGCCACCTTTAGCTGTTCCATCTAATTTGGTTAAAACTATTCCTGTTATATCTGTTACTTCACTAAAGGCTTTGGCTTGTGATATTCCGTTTTGTCCTGAAGTGGCATCTACTACTAAAAGTGTTTCATGTGGAGCATTAGGAATCAGTTTTTTTATTACGGAATTCATTTTGGATAATTCATTCATTAAGTTTACTTTATTTTGAAGTCTTCCTGCTGTATCTATTAGTATTACATCATAATTTTCTTTTATTCCTTTTTCAACGCCATCATATACCGCTGCTGATGGATCTTTTGATTTAGTACTAACAACATCAATATTGGTTCTTTTTCCCCATTCTTCTATTTGTTCAACAGCACCTGCTCTAAAGGTATCCCCCGCTACTAATAGAACTTTTTTACCTTCTTTTTTTAATTTATTGGCAATTTTTCCGATGCTTGTTGTTTTTCCAACTCCATTAACACCAATAAAGAGAATTACGGTTGGCCCTTCTTCACTATAATTTATTTTACTTTTTAAAACGCCATTATTTACATACATTATTAATAGTTCATCAATTATTATTTCTTTTAGAGTTTCACTATCCTTTATATTTTCTTCCTTTACTCTTTTCTTTAATTTATCAACAAATTTTACAACTGTATTTACACCAATATCTGCCATTATTAGAATATTTTCTAATTCCTCAAAATAATCATCATCAATATTCTTATACTTCTTAGATAATTTAGCTAATTCAGTTGAAAATTCTTTTCTTGTTTTAGTAAGCCCTTCTTCATATTTTGCTGCCTCTTTGTCTTTTGAAAAGACATTTTTTATCTTATTAAATAATCCCATGCTTTTTTACCTCCTGTTAATTATCTATATACATTATAACATTTTTATGTATAAAAATAAAGAAAAATTAAACATCTATTTTAGATATTTAATTTAAAATACTGTTTAATTCTTCTATTTGTTTATTTAATTCTTCAATATTACAACCATTTGTCTTCTTCTTATCTGATATATTATATTTTTCTTTTATTCTGAGTATTCTAGCCACTGATTTGTCGATATCTTCTTCTTTTATTTTACCTGTTTTTACCATTTTTATTACTTTATTTATTACTTTGTAATCTTCTTTACGATATTTAAATAGGATAATATCTGCTCCCGATGTAAAAGCTTTCTTTAATGAAACACTTTTATATAATAAATCAACTGGTTTCATTCTTATATCATCAGTTATTACTAAATTGTCATAATGAAGTTTTTCTCTTAAATATTCTTTTATTAATTTTTTTGATAAGGATGAGGGTAATCCTTGGGTTAGTTTTCTTATAACTATGTGACTTATCATTATACCATCACAACCATTATCTATTGCTTCTTTGAATGGTAATATATGCTTATTTAATACTTCTTTATAATTAAAAGTATACGGTAATAATATGTGAGAATCTTTTTTTGTTATTCCATGTCCTGGAAAATGCTTAATAATAGAAATTACATTATTTTTTTGCATTTCTTCCATATATAGTATTCCATATTCTTTTACTATATCAACATTATCAGAAAAGCATCTATCTTTTATAACTTTACTTGATGAATTGTTATCGATATCTAAATCTGGAGCAAAATTCATATTGATACCAGTATTATATAACATTTTGGATATTATTTCAGAATGTTTTTTTATTAATTTCTTGTCTTCTAACTTAGAAAACTTATTAATACTTTTTAAATTTTTTATTTCTGATGGCATTCTGTTTACGCGACCGCCTTCTTCATCTACCGCTACGAATAAAGGTATTTTATTTTCTTTATTAGCATCTTTTAATTTATTAATTAAAGTTAACATTTCACTATAAGAGGAATAATTTTTTTTATAAAGAATTACTCCTCCTATTTGATTGTTTTTGATTAATTCTAAAATTCCTTCTGTATTGGAACTGTTTATTCCAAACATAAACATTTGGCCAATTTTTTCTTCTAATGTTAATTTTTCTAGCATAATTATACTCCTTTAGAGAAAACAGAAAAGACTATTTAGCCTCTTCTGTGCATCTTGTTTCTCTTATTACTGTTACTTTTATAGTACCAGGATATTTTAATTCATTTTCTATTTTTTCTTTGATTTCTCTAGCTATTTGATATGCTGTTAAATCGTCTACTTCTTCAGGTTTTACCATTACACGAAGTTCTCTACCAGCTTGAACGGCATATGCTTTTTCGACACCGGAAACATCATTACCTATTGCTTCTAATTCTTCTAATCTTTGAATATAATTTTCTGAAGAATCATTTCTAGCACCTGGACGTGATGCTGAGATTGAATCTGCTATTGAAACAATAGACGCTATAATGCTTGTTGGTGGTACATCTCCATGATGGGAAGCTATAGAATTTATAACAACCTCATCTTCACCATATTTTTTAGCTAGATCAGCACCAATTTTTACATGGCTTCCTTCCATTTCAAAATCAATTGCTTTTCCAATATCATGAAGTAAACCTGCTCTTTTAGCAAGATTGACATTTTCTCCTAATTCACCTGCTAATATGCCGGATAAATTAGCAACCTCCATAGAGTGCTTTAAGGCATTTTGTCCATAGCTACTTCTAAAGTGTAACTTTCCTACTATTTCTACTAATTCAGGATCCATTTTAGATAATCCAAGTTTATATAAAGCATTTTTACCATACTCTTTAATAGCAGTTCTTACGTCTGCACATGTCTTAGCATATAATTCCTCTATTCTAGCTGGATGAATTCTGCCATCTTTGATTAATGTTTCTAGAGTAAGTCTTGCTATTTCTCTTCTTAATGGATCAAAACTTGAGATTACAATAGCTTCTGGAGTATCGTCAATTATTAAATCAACACCTGTTACTGATTCTATTGTTCTAATATTTCTTCCTTCTCTGCCAATTAATCTACCTTTCATTTCATCATTAGGTAATGCTATTACAGATACTGTTTGTTCACTAGTAATATCTGCTGAATATTTTTGCATTGTGCCTACTAGCAATTCTTTACTCTTTTCATCAACTTCTAATTTGGCTTCAGCCTCTTTTTCTTTGATATATGCTGTTATTTCTTTTGACATTTTTTCTTCAACGATTTTCATTATTTCAGTTTTTGCTTGTTCTTTGCTGTATTTACTTATTTTTTCTAATTCTTCTAGTTCTTGTTTCTTAATCTGTTCCATTTCTTCTTTTGCATCTTGAATTTTTTGCTGTTTTTCTAATAAATTATTTTCTCTTTCCTCTAGAGAATTTTCTCTATTTTGCATTGCTAAATCACGGCGATCAATATTATTTTCTCTTTGAAGAAGTCTTTCTTCTTGCTCTTTTATTTCGCCTTTTTTCTCTTTTATTTCTTTATCCGCTTCAATTTTTAATTTATGTATTTCTTCTTTAGTTTCAAATAAAGATTCTCTTTTAATTTTATCTGCATCTTTCTTTGCTTTTTCGATTATTGAATCTGCTTCTTTTTCTTGATTTTTTTTCTTTAAAATATTTATAACTATAATGCTAACTAGTCCAACAATTAATCCAAGAACAAATAGTAAAATGGAGAAAACTGTTTCATTCATCTGAACACCTCCATTCTTTAATTATATATTATAGAAAAAATTATTAATTTTAATTTAAACTATACAATTTAATTGTATCTTAGTTTTACAATGTTGTCAAGCAAATTTTAATTTTAAAATGATTCGAATAAACCATAAGCAAAAAAGACTATTTCTAGTCTACTACTTTGTATTATGTTTAGAAGAATCAATTATAAAACTATTAACAATTTCAGGTGGTATTCTATATTCGGATATTTTTTCTGGTAAAGGCTTGACATTATCAGTTGGATCATCAGGGAGAACTACTTTTGGTGTATAAAATTGACAATATTCATTTTTTCCCAATCCTGCGCAACACAAAACAATGCCATCATTCTTACTATTAGATTTATAAATAGATGTCTCTAAAGTGCTATCAAAAAAATAATATTCTCCATCAAGTTCAACAATATTTGATGCATGTATTCCACCAGTATCATTAGATATTAATCCAACAACTTCAGATTTTACCCCGACTTTTTCTAATACTTTCTTAAACATTAGTGCATTACTTGTACAGACACCACTATGCAATACTATAGCATTATATAAATCTAAAATTACTATTTCTTCTGCTTTGTAACCTTCTTTTTTCTTCATTATGTCTTCATCATAAGTATTATGTTCAACTATATATTTTTGAACAAGGCAACAATTTCTTAATTGGTCCATGACATCATTAGATTCTTGTAAATCTAATTGTTTAATTATTTTATCGATTGCTTTATTTATTTCATATTTTATTTGTTCTATTGAAACACTATTACTTACTACACTATCAAACAAAGATGGAACCATAGAAGAAATTTCACCATTTTCATCCATTATTTCATATAAATCCTCACCATTTGCTCCTTTTCTATCAACATATTTTTTTAAAATTTTCCCAGTACCATTGCCAGGTAAAGCAAAAGACTTTATTGTACTTCCCGCTTCTAACATAATAATTCTCCTTTGAAAACTTCTATTATTTAAAATTCTATTTTTTAAGGTAATAATATAATTACTGAAAACTTTTTTTCTTGAAACAATTATATTATCAACGTAGCAAGTATATCATATGTTAGCATAAAAGTAAATGCTATTTAAAGAAAAAACGATAAAACGTTTGGTCTTATCATTTTAGTCATCACTAAAGAAATCATCAAAGAAATCATCATCATTAGTATTATCTTGATACATATTTGATATAGTTTCTGTTTTTACTGGTGTTTGCTCAACATTTGTTGGTGTTTGCTCAACAGCAGGTGCAGTAGGCACTTCTTTATGTACTTCTTCTGAAGGAACATCTACTACTTGATTTGTTTTATTTGAAACTAGTTCTTCAAATGGTGAATTTTTCTTTTCTTCTACTTCTTTAGTTTGTTCCTCTTCTTTTTCTATTTCTGCTATTTTAGCATCTATTTTCTTAACCAAGTCATCTATATTAAAACTTGTATCTGAAGCTTCTGAACTATCATTAGCACCCATAAATGGTGGCAATCCTCCACTAAATGGATTAGACATTCCCATAAATGGATTTGGTGCTCCAAATGGAGTTGCACCAGTTGCTCCTGGGAATGGGTTACCTCCCATGGCTTCCATCTTTTCTTTTTTCTTTTCCTTAACAAATTCTCTTATGTCGAATAATTCTAATTCTTTCTTTTGACGTGCTGGTGGAACTGATTTAGGATATGTTCTACCCCAATCTACCTCAAAGTCTGTTTGGAATCTAGTTTTATATGGAAACATTCTTCTTCTTAAAACTATGATTTCAAATTTATTTAATCTTTGTAAATCACTTACTGTAACAAGTGGTGTCGAAGCAGTCTTTTCTTTTTCTTTAGACTTTACTTCACCACACATTTTACTTATTTCTTCTAGGGCTGCTATTTCACTACTTATTAAATATACTAAGTTACAGTTACCACGAATGGTATCACCATTTTCTTTACCATATACTTGAGTTAATTGAGCAAAGTTCTGAATTATAAATGTAAATCTTATTAATCTACTTCTTGCTGCTGTTACCATAGTAGTTACATCTTTTAAAGGTGGCATGTTAGCAAACTCATCTAGAATGAAATTAGTTCTAAATGGTAACTTTCCACCACTTTCTTGGGCAACATCTATTAGTGTTTCATAACATTGTTTGATAAATATAGTAGCAAGTGGATGTAATGTTTTCTTTTCATCCTGAACAATTAAAAAAACAGCAGTTTTATTTCTTCCAATATTTCGCATATCAAAATCACTATAAGATAACATTTCAGATAAGTTTTCTCTAGAAGAGAATAATTTAATTTTTTGCTTAAATGTAGCTATAATACCTTGCTTTGTTTCGTCAGCAGTAAATACTGTACCAGAAGCATTTATATATGCTGGTTTTGATGGATCTTTACCATTAAAGTATTCTTTAATATAATTGTTGTTTGGTCCACCAAATCTTTCTTCTCCTAAACTACACATTAAATTCAAACTATTTAAGTTTACTTGTTCTGGAGTTCCATCTTCAAATAAACCTAGGGCTAATCCGGTAAAGTAATCGGCAGCAGTTTTTTCCCAGAATGGGTCTCCGCTATTTTTTTCTTCATATAATATATTTAACGCTAAGTCATCTAATAATTCTATTGCTTTATCAGTATTTCCTTCTTTATATAATTGATATGGTAAACTCATTGGATTCCATGCATTACCATGCTGTGGATCTCTAAAGTTTAATGTTATTATATTATATCCTTCAGCTTTTAAAAGCTCTGCTGTCTCCTCATATAATTCACCCTTAGGGTCAGTTAAAATCATTGATTCATTATGTTTAGCTAATAACTTTATCATTGGTTTTGCTACTATTACAGTTTTACCTGAACCAGTAGCACCCATTACTAAATAATGATCTTCACCATTATCTACCCACATTTTGCCTTTCTTACTATGCAGTGCTATACCAGCGGCATCTATTTTTTCATCTTTAATGTTTACTTCTACTAAACCATTTTTGAATTCTCTATCAGTTGCCCATCTTGAATAACCTTTCTCTTTTTTTCCACCTATCGTAATACCAAAGCCTTTATCACGATCAAAGATATAGGATTTTACGGCCATAAAAATTCCTATTAGGGCTGCTAAAAATAAGAAAAATGTCATTCCTATATATCTTGGAGTAAAGGCTTTAAATGGTAAAAAACCATAAAACTTTCCTTCAGTTGCTATACTAGAGGCATTTAATACACCTATTGCACATAAATATAATAAAAATACACAAAAGGCTATAAATATTGTTAAATCTTTCTTTTCTACTTTTATTTTCATACACTTATCGTCCTCCAAAATTACTAACCTTATTATAGCATTAATAGTTTGAATTGTAAATGTTTTAGAATAAAAAAGAACATCTATTTTTCAAGATATTCTTTTATTTACTTAAGATTCACTTTCTTCATCATTCAAATAAAAATTAACCTTATAATTCATAATACCATTTTCTCTAAAAACATATCTATTACCATTCTTATCAATAACAGTATATATTCTCTTATCACCAACAGTCTCAAATAAACATTTATCTGCATCAGTTGTAATCTTATCAAAATTATTATTAATATAAATTTTTCTAAAGAATAATTTTTCTTAGTAATATCATCAAGTAATTTATAAGCTTCCTCTATATCATAATTTAACTTATTAACGTAATCAGATAAATATAATACACAAATCTTCTCCTTAGTAATTAAATCAGACTTAATAGTCCTATTATTACTATTACTATCTATATTAATTTTCTTAATACTATCAATAATCTTTTTGTAATCATCTTTATCAGAAAGAGGATATACAGCATAAGTAGAATTATCAAAATCCACTATTACAATTATTCTAAAATCATTATCAATAACATTAGTGGTATCAAAAGTCATTTCATTAAGTTTACCTTGAATATAATAAATATAATTATTTTTAACACTAACATATTCAATCTTATTTACTTCAACTGAAGTATCAATAGAATATTCTTTTAAATAATCAAATAAATTATTAATAGTTATTCCTTTGCTATCAATATAATCAGAATATAAAACATCATATAATTTACTAGCATTATAAGTAGAAGAATATTCCAAATAGTTATTAACATAATTAGTTATTGTAAAAAAATTATTATATTCATCAACAACTTCTAATTTATCACTATTACTTTTCCTATTTAAAAACAAAACTAATCCTGTTATCAAAGTACAAATTATAATTATTACTACAAAAGTTCTAATATCATCTTTTTTCATCTTATCTCCTTAATTACAACCATTATTAATATAAGTTATTAATTCATTAGCAAATTTTTGTCTATTACCAGCCTTACATGGTCCCTCTCCAGGTCTCTCAAAATTCATGCAAAAATAATAAGTCGTATCATCAATAGTATGATTTTCCATTAAATAATTTCTTATTGTTGGATATCTATCATTTAATTCATATAATAAGTATTCAACTTGTGAATTAATCTTATTCCAATCATTACCATAAGTAGATTTTAAATTATCTTTTCTTCCAAAACACCACTGTGCAATACCCACACAATCAATTTCATTAACTAAACTAGGATTAAATGCTGAATTTTCACCCTTAAGATTACCCATAATACCCGCTATTGAATTATTAGAGTAACCAGCATTCTTTAAAGATAAACAAACAGCTTGTTGATTATCATTACCTCCAACATAGCCCTTATTATCTTTAGGTCTAGGATTCTCTTCAGAAACATAGTTAAGTCCATCTACTCTCTGACCATTTTTTCTTATTTCAAAATGTAAATGTGTTCCAGTAGAACGACCACTGCTTCCCATTTTTCCTATAACTTGTCCTTGACCAACTTGATCACCAGCACTAACCGTAATACTATTTTCATATAAATGTGCATATAAAGAAATATTACCATCAGCATGTTGAATCATGACATAATTACCATATCCACCACCGCAAGATAAATCATTTCCCGATGATGAACAATTAACTTTATCATTCTTAGTAGGATAAATAACTGTACCACTTTGAACTGCTATAATATTTAAATTAGCCCCACCGTAAGAAGCAATATCTGTACCAGTATGATCACTTTTTTCTCCAGTAATAGGATGAATTCTACCACCAAAATAAGAAGTAATGACAGTAGCAACCGGATCTCCTCCAGCAAATAAGGCTCCACCTACACTAGTAGTTTCATTACTACCAATAGGCCACCAATAATTAGTTGAAGAACTAATATAAGAATAATTACCACTACCACTTCCTGTAGTTCCTTCAGCTATTTCAATAATTCCTAAACTCATAAGAGGAGTTATTAAAACAACTAAAAAAATTATTAAGAAAAAGAAACCAATAGCAATACCAATTATTATTAGTTTAATCTTTAATGGTAAACTTTTCCATAACATTTTTGCTTTACTATTATTAGTTTCTTTTTCATCCATAATTCTCACCACCTAATAGTAGTTATAAACCACCACCTGAGCCAAATGACTCTAATTCATCTTCAGTTACTATTACATTGATTTGCATTCTTCTATTACCACATACAAATAATGCTTCACCTTGACTAAATCTCTTTATTGATTCTTTTTCATTATCATTTAAATCTATTAGCATAGCTAAGTCTTCTACTGCTTGTTTCTTTAATCCCATTACTAAATAATAAGATGAGTTGTCAAATATTGCTTTACCATGCATTAATATTCCATCTGCTACAAAGTCTGATGGTTGCTGTGTTATTATTATTGTACCAGTATTGTATTTTCTGGCTCTTCTTTGTACTTGAGCTAAGAATTCAGCACCTAATTCATTTTTTGCTCCTAATAAAACGTGGGCTTCATCTACTGATAAAACGGTATTTACATTAGGATTTAAACATAATCCCCAAGCAAACTTTAATACATTAAATAATAAAGCATTTCTTATATTAGCATCAGAATTCATTAACTCTTTAATATTAAATACTAGAAAATCACTTTCTGTATTTATTGATGTATGTCCATTAAAGTAGTATTTTAATTCTCTAACTAATGGTCTTAATTTTAATTCTAATCTTTCCATTACATCTCTTTCATGAGTTTTCTCAGTCATAGATGTTAATTTACTAGTTACTGTTATATAGACATCACTAAATGTTGGATAATCTTTTGATGTAAACTTAGAAAAGTCTGATGTAAATGTTATTCCAAATCTAGCATATGTATCTTGTACTACACCACTAAATAGGGCTAGTACATCTTCTTCTATATCAGGAGAATAGTATTTCATAAATGCTTTTAATGATTGCAATGTTTTATTTAAAACAGTATATCCTAAACCATTTTTAATTTCGTTTTCATCAGCATCCATGATTACTTCAAGTGGATTTACCATTCCGTATTCTCCACCTTTACCAAGATCTACAACATCACCGCCATACATCCTAGTCATTTCACTTATTTCACCTTCAGGATCTACTGCTACTATTTGGTAGCCATTTCGGATATGACTTCTAAGAATTAATTTAGCTGCTGTAGATTTACCACTACCTGATGTACCTAAAATAATCATATTAGCATTATTTCTATTGCTTTCTTTTTTTAATTGATACAAGAATTGATTAAATAATACTACACCACCAGAGAAATCTACACCAAGTAATGTTGATAATCCATCATCTTTAATACTATCAAAGATGAAAGGATACATAGCAGCCATTGTTGGAGATGGCATAGGAGTTCCTATTCTATCTTCAATTGGTTGCTTTTCAAATATAGGAAGTATTGATTTTAATACTCTTTCTTGTTCAAACCTTAATGGTACTGCTCTTAATTCCATAGCATCCATATAGTTTTTAATATTTACTTTTTTCATTTCAAGTTCTTCCCTAGTATTAGCAGTTATCATAATATGCATTTGAAAATCAAATGTCTTTGCTTGAGAAGCAGTAAACTGTTGAATAAAGTATTCTAATGAATCAACATCTTGTCTTATTCTTTCTTGAATTGTTCTATCTTTTTCTTGTTGATATCTACTTCTTAAATCTGATATTTCTTTATTTAACATTTTAGCAAGTACAGTAAATGGTACTGGTATATGTTTTATTACTAGTTTAACACCAGACATATTTGTTAAATTAGATAGATATCCTGGTCCTATAAATCTAGGATAAGATATTACTGTAAGTATTGTTGCATACTTATCGCTTATTACAAAATCAGAAGGATTAAATTGTAATCCTTTAGGAGCTAGTTCACTTTTAAAACTCATTACGAAATCACCGTCCCAAAATTAGTAGTCATTCCACTATTAAGAAAATTATCTAATATTATTCTTAAATCATCATTTGATACTTGAGTAGCTTCAAGTCCTGCATTAGCTAATCCAGTAACTAATGTTCTAAGTCTTTTCTGAATTAAATCATCATTCTTTTCTTTAAATAAGATATAATACTCAGTATCAGTAATATTATTATTCATAAAATCATTGGCTTTATCAATATCTTGATTAATTAACTTTCTAACTGCTGGATTAGGAGTCTGATTATATAATAATTGTAATCTAGCTAAGTAATTATTTAAGTCTACTGGACGGTCTGCTGATATTAGCCAAAATTCAAAATCAATCATATTATAAAAGTTTTTTAATGCTATTAATACATTATCTTGTGTGCCTTGATCTAGAATAAAGATATTTCTAGGTCTTATCTTAACACCAGTTACTTTCTTTTTATTATCTAATACTATCATACCATTAGATATATTTCTAATAGGTATCCAATCCTCCGTATATTTAGAATTACTTTTTGTTTTTGTCTTCGCTTCCAAATTCGCCATAAAAACACCAACCTCTCCATATATAATTTCTTCTTTCATTATAGAATCTTAATATGCTTTGTATTGCACAAAGTACATTATGATAATTTGGTATCGGTACTACTAGTAAACCAGTTATACCTACTGGTAAACAAGATAATATTATCACTAACGTACTTGATGACTGAGTTATCATTAATAGCAATAATGATAACCCAGCACCAACACTAAACATTATTAAGTCTATTGGTCTAAATATATTAAATATCAATGTACCTCTTTTAGCATTAGCAGGTACCAAATATCCATTCACTATATATCACACTCCTTTTTATTTTATTTCTTCGCATCATTTTTTGCTGCTTCTAAGCCTTTAATTTTTTTGCCTTCATCTTTTATACGTTTATCGACATCTGCATTAGCTCTAATTGCACTTGCCAAATCAGCAGCATGAATACTGTCATCTGCTCCTACTGACATATCTCTTAATCCTGTTTCTAGACTTGCATCATCAAAGATAATTTCTTTTCCACCCCTGTCAAGACCTTTCCATTGAATTCTACCATTTGCATCTTTTGTTTGTCTTATACTTCTAGCAATAGAATAATACTCAGGTGTTATATCTCTAGTTTTAACCAAGTCATCTGCCTCTTTCCAAATAGCACTTCTAGATGCTTCTGATGCTTGTTGCTGCCATTGTGCCTCTTTTATCATTCCTTCAGCCTTAGTATCTAATCCTGCAAAACCTGCTATTGAATCAAATATAGAATCTTTAACAGTATATCCTGCTGCTTGTTTTAAATCTCTCTTATCTCTATTATCATTTGTTTGCTGTACGACACCTCTAACACCTTTTAAATCTTTTATTTTTCTTCCTTTATTAAGGCCACTAGCAGCACCACCTATTGCTGAAGCACCAGTACCAAATACGCCTTTTGTCGCTTGCCATAATTTTTGACCTGTCGTTCCTTCATTTTCTTTCCAATTTTTTCTAATACTTCCAGCACCATAAAGCACATTGGAAGCAGCCGCTCCAGCTGCACCTAACGCTGCTCCAGCACCAAATAGGCCAACTTTTTTTGCTTCATCTGGTAATTTCATACTATAACTAAATCCTGCAGCACCACCTAATGATGGGAATATTTCCTTAATCAAATTAGGTATTTTTTTAGCAAATACAAGAATCGCTATAATCATTATTATAGTAATGTACGATTTGCCAAATATGTTATTGCTCATATTTGTTGTTGCAATTAAATTTTCTGCAAGATTGCTACGCCATAGCATGTCTATTGCATATACTGCAAAATATATTATTGCCGTTCTTAAAAAGAAATCTAAAAAAGTTGTTAAGCACTGAGAACCCCATTTTTTTAATTGCTCCTCGCCCTTTGGTGTAATATACATAGCTATTGGAATAGGTGCTACTATTTGAAGGTATGCTAACTGTAATACTCTAACGCCAACTTGTATTGAATATACCATTATTAAATATAGAACTGCTATTCCGACTAGTAATGCCATGAAGCCACCACCATCAAAATCTATAACATATTCTTTTTTATTTCCTGTGGTATCAATGTATTCATCATTAGTGCCCGTTCTTTTATTTAAACACTTCCTTGCACTTGTATAATTAAGTTTTCCATCATGACTTTGTATTTCTTCATCTAATTTATTTTTCCCATTCTCATCAGTAGTAACTAGTACTATACATTCGCTAACATCATTGTTTGCATCATCAGTATTAATAGCATCATTTAGCCTATAAAAGGAGGTGAAAACATTTGCACTTAATTGTGCACCGAAATTGCTTACATCTTGGGATGTCCCAAATATTATATTTGAAATAACATTACTTTCAATTATTTTATTTTGTACATCATAAGCAAATCTGAATAGTGAAGATGTACTGCCAAGCAAGACTACTGCTACTACTATTTTCACTATAATATTTCCAGCACCCTTCTTTTTATCAAGCATTGTATCGGGATCAACTATATATTGTATAAAAGAGAATGTAACTCTAAATATCATAAATAAGCCAATAATTAAACTTATCCTTCCGAAAAGTACATTTATCTCTTTGGCACTTATTATTTCTGCTGTTCCTAAACCCTGAAACACTTTAAAAGTAAAAGCTATTAAGCTATACACTAAATCACATAAAATAAACATTAATGATCTAAATCCATCACTTATAGCATCTCCTACTTTTCCTAGTAATAATATGTTCACTACATTCACCTCCTACTTTAAGCATGTATCTGCATTAATTATTTCCCATACTTGGTTTCCTAAATCCAATATTAAATTAACTAGTATTGGAGCTAAAAACACTAATACTGCGGCTACTATTCTTTTAATAAATTTTTCTCTAGTTTTTTTCATACCATCTTCATTTGAAGAAAATACCGCTTTGGAAAAATCTAGTATCCCAAAGACAATTAGCAATAATGGAACTGTTATTCTTATCCATTTCATCACTGTATTTATTAAATCTTTGGCATCCTTCCCAATCAAATCTTCACAATTTTTGAAATTAATGTTGTCATTATCTATTTTTGTGTTGTTATTATTTTGATTTTTAGATATTGACTTATCTAAATTCAATGCATAATTGTTAAAGTTTTTATCATACTTTGTTTGGTATGTTATACTAAAATCTTTTTTATTTTTATTAATACAACTTGTTGAAGTACATTTAATCATATCCTTTTTATATATATTTTTTATACAACGATTTTTTCCTGTATAATCTTTATTCTTGTTCATCAATTCAGTAAATGATATTTTTAATTTCAATTTTGATGTTTCAAAACTACTATTTACTTCAATATTATTGTCATACATTTTATATTCATTTTCTGTCAAAAATACTTCGATAATGTTTGCTCCATTTGTATACGCACATTTTACTTCCCATTCATCATTTAATACTTCATTATCGGATTGTGGTTTTTCATTAATAATAGTATCACTTTTTACATCTACTATCTCATAAGCATATTTTTCATCAAGATTATTAAATTCTTCTTTTAGTTGGCCATCAGTATCACCGCAATCAAAATCTATTTTTCCACCGCCTTGAGTTGTATATTTAACACATTTTGGACATTTTGTAAATGTTTTAGGAGTAACATATACAGATTTTCCCGTTCTACTTTTACTATTTATTTTTACCCAATTAGTATTAGAAGATATATCATTAGCATTACTTGGTGCAATAAATAATCTTGCATTCCCATTATTAGTTTGTATAAATTTTATTCCAGGTTGACTATCTGTTTTGTCATATATACACGTTAACTCTGGAAAAGTATTTGCTTCTGCTCTATCTATGCATAAAACCATACTAATTATAATTGTTAATATTAATAATACTTTCTTTTTCATAATCTTCACTCCGTTCATTAGACATAAGAATTCACTATAACTAAATTATAGCATATAAAATAAAAAAAAGAAATCATTTTTTTGTGATTTCCTTTATATGTTCATTATTTTTTTATTTGTTGCCAACATTTAGCCCACGAACTAGTGTCTGAGCCTTCAATACCAATTTTAGTAATTGCTCCCATAACTATTTGGACAATCCATACTACGCAGAATACAAGTACGGCATATAGAAATCTGTTTAAAAGTGATTTTTTTGCTTTTTTTACTTCATCCTCTTTACTTGAAATAACTGCTTTACCTAAATCAATTGATCCTAATACGATTAATAATATAGGTACTCCTATCCAAATAATATTGATTACTGTTCCAACAACGTTCCATATTGGAGCGAATTCTGGATCTGTACAAATGTCTATCATAAACATATAGTTCCCTCCTTAAATATACTTATATAATACACTATATTTATAGAAAAGTCAATTGTTTTGACTTTTCTTTACATAGTTTTGGTTATCTTGACTTTGGTTTTGCTTCTAATTCTTCATTTTGAATATTTAAAAGTCTATTTCTTTGTGCTAAAAGTGCTTGTCTTAATTGTTCTTTTTGAGTTAAGTTTTCTTCATGTTTAAGATCATATTCTGTTCTTTCTTGGGCAGTTAATGCTTCAATCATTCCTTTTTTATGATCCATAGTTCTACTTCTTATATTTGCTTCTTCTAATGCTTCAGCTTCTTTTATAGCACTTTGTCTATCTCTTTCTTGTTTTTCTTCTTGTTTTCTTATTCTATATTCAGTTAATTTTGCTATTTGAGTAGATGTTAAATCGGTTATTTTATCTTTACCATTATTAATTGCCGCTAATCCTACTCCTGCTGCGGATAAGCTAAATATTCCTACTTTATCAAAAACATCTCTTAATTTTAAATCTATATTTTTAGTTGTTAATGTTTTTAAAAATGAATTTTTTACTTTTGCTAGTTTAGACTTTAATGATGATGCTTTTTGTTTTACTCCATCTTTAAACTTCAAAGTTCTTTTATCTTCTTTTTCTGTCATTACGGTATTTTCTATATTTCTTTTAGTTTCTTCATCAAGTTCTAGTTCTTCTTCTTTGCCTTTTAATCTTAAAGATTGCTCTAAAGCTACTGTATTTTCTTTATTTCTTAATCTTCTATTCTTCTCTTCTAAAGCTTCTGCTCTTCTTATTGATTCTTGTCTTGCTCTTTCTTGTTTTTCTTCTTGCTTTCTTATTCTGTATTCAGTTAATTTTGCTATTTGAGTAGAAGTAAAATCTGTTATTTTATTTTTACCTTTATTAGCAGCTGCTAAGCCTACTCCTGCTGCTGTTAAACCAAATATTCCTACTTTATCAAAAGCTTCTCTTAATTTTAAATCTATGTTTTTAGTAGTCAATGTTTTTAAAAACGAATTTTTTACTTTACCTATTCTTGATTTTAAAGAACTAGCCTTTTGTTTTATTCCTTGTTTAAATTTCAATTCTCTCTCTTCTCTTTCTTGTGCTTTTACTCTTCTTGCCTCTGCTTCTAATGCTCTTGTATTTTCCCTGTTTCTTGCCATTCTATTTGCTTCTTCCAGAGCCTCTGCTCTTTTAATAGCAGCTTCTCTTTCTTTTTGATAACGAGCTATTTCTTTGTTTAATTTATGAATATATATATCACTTTGTAATTGCTTATAGGTATTTATTATATTATTACCTACATTTCTTAAAGCTGCTTTCTGACTACTAACTACTGCTTTACCAAATATTTTTAAATTTTTTTGTACAACTTTTATACTGCTTTTTAGTTCTTCTCTAGCTCTTTGTAGTTCTTCTCTTTCATTCATTACTATCACCTATCTTACGAAAATATTACATTAATTATTTCTAAAAGATTTTGTTTTGCTTTTTCATCTTCAATATCAATTAATTTATCATAACCTTCTTCATCTTTTATTATTTCTGAAGTAAATATATCAGAAGAATCATCTCCATTATCTACTGAGTATATTACATACTCTTTTCCATCGATGCTTAATACTTTTAGCACTTCTGCTACTTTATCTACCCCATCTATTTCAATATTAAATCTTTGATTTTCCACACTAATCACTTCCCTTTCTGTATTAATTATACTATATTTTTTTAATATTAGCAATTAAAAAAATAGTAATTTTTTTACTATTTAAATTTTAAGAAATCAAATATACTTTTTTTCTTTTCTGTTTCTTCACTTTTTTTGATATATCCTAATTTTTCTAATAATGGTGATAATATATCACTGTTATCTTTTTTGTCATTTAATGGTGGTATATTATAGTATACTTTTATTCTTGTTTCTACTTCAAAATCTGCTATTTCTGACTCTGATAATAGACTCTTATTTAATACTACTTTTTTACCTTTTATATCATTAATTATTTTAGGATTAATTATTGCTAATTTATTTAGTTTAAGTATGGATGGTTCTACTAAATATAATACATCAGTACATAGATATTCTTTATTAGATTTATTTAAATCTAATAAAAATATATCTATACTATTATACTTGCTTATTATATTATTTATTTCATCATCTTTTACTGTTAATGTATCTTTGTCTTTAAAATAAGTTAAATCTCTTTTATCCACTTCTAAAGCCATTACACTATAGTAACTACTTAATACTTTTTTTAACATATATATTAGTGAAGTTGCTCCTGCTGAATCAGTAATATTTTTTATTCCTATTATTCTTTTGTTGGAAACTGAATGAGAGGAGTCAGTGGTGGTATTATTATTTTCACCTGTATCAATTTTTTGTAAATAGGCTACATCACGATATACATTTGGATTAGTATATAGATACATCAAATTATTTTGATCTTTGGTAAAATTATAAATACCCATATTAACTAATTTAGCTAAAAATGGTTCAGAATCACTTATACTATCATCTTTATCTAATAATAATATTACTTTATCCATATCTATACTCATAGATAGTTTTTGTAAATTAGTTAAATCTTTATAATCTTTAATAGCAGTTATATCTAAAAACATTTTATTAAAGAAAAAGTTTTTAAACTGAGATATTATTTCATCAACAGTATATTCTCCTTCTAACTTTTTTGATACTTCAATATCTAATTCATTTAATACACTACTATATTTATTTGATATGACTGTATCCATTAGTTATTTATCCTTTCTATACGACGTGTTTCTCCATTTACTGGTATTGTGAATTTTAGTTTTAAAAATGGAAATTCTATATAAACAAAAGTTCTTACCTTATAATAACTACTAGTAATGCCATCTATAGAACTATTTTGATCTATTTTAGCTATACAATAACCTCTATCTTCATTTATATAATCATATCCTTTGCAGTTACTTTCTCCTATATCATTTACACGATAAGAAATACTCTGCAAATAATCATTAATTTGTCCGAAAACACCTGAAGTTATTCCTTGTAAGTTATTACTATTTTCCATTTCTTGTATTCCTTCATTTTGTTCTATGATATCTAATACTTTATTTTTTACTCTAAACGCTCTTGCATAGTTAAAAGCTACTGCTACAAAAACAATATAAACTGATAAAAATATTATTAGTACATATATCATAAATGTTCCACCAACTGAATCTCTCATTATTATCACCTACTTTTGTTATTTGTTTATTATCCCATGTTGTCCATGGCATTATCACCCTTATTTGTGATATTGTTAAATGTGTTTTCAATCCATTTTCTACCAACTGAATCTTTACTACCAAATAGGAACATACCAATTCCTAATACTGCTACTAAAAGTACGATAGTAATAACTGTCATTGAAACTTCACCTGTTGCTTCTTTCATTTTTTCACCTTCTTTCTTATATATATTTTTTTTATTCTTTTTTATATATTTCAAATATTATACAGTTGATACTAATATAAATATTGAAATCAATAATAGTAATAATGACCCTGCTCCTGTTACAACCATCATTATTAATGTTTTTCTTTCCATTGTTCCAAGTCTTGCTTGATATTTCATTTCTCTAGCTTTAGCTTGAAGATTTGATACTGATTTAGAAAATGAAACTAATTGTTGATGTTTCTTTTCTTGTTCTCCTAAGCCTAATCTATATAATAATCTCATCATTCTCATTGAATCTCTTACTGGGTATTCTTTAGCAAAATCCATATATGGATCTATTGATGAATCTCCTGATTCTATTCTTGCTAGCATTCTTTTTAATCCTGGCTTAAATACTTCAGGGGCATCATCTACACTCTTAGCAAGTGCTACTGGCACTGTATAATGATGAATTAGTACTTCAAGTGTTTTTAAGTAATATGGTAGTAATGAATCTATATAATTTAGATGTTGTTTATACCATCTTCTTAAACTTAGATATTGGCTTTTAAATACTAAATATCCAATTACTAATGCTATTATTACAGTTAAATAACTTAATTGTGATAGAAATAAGAAAACTAATATTACTGTTACTAATACTCCATTTCTTACTCTCTTCATAAACACTTCATTTGGATCATATACTCTATCACCATATTTAGCTATTAAAAGAAAATCATAGTCTTTTTCTTTTAATATATTTGTTAATTTACTATTACTTCCAAACATTCCAGAAGTATTTATTTTTTTATTTACAATGAAAATGTAAAATACTACTACTGCTATTATAAGCATCTCTATATACATTACTCAGCACCTACATTCTCGTTGTAATATTTTTCTCCATTAAGAAGAAAACAACTATTTATTATTACTACAGCATGAACAAATAATCTAATAAAGAAATTATCTATCATGGCTATGTATGTTTCTTGACCTATTAATAATTGTATTAATGCTACCATTCCATATAATGCTATTCCAAATATTATAAACTGTCTATGGAAGTTTGCTCTGTCTGTTCTATCTCTATATACTCCCTCTACTAATATATCGATATCTGATAGCATATTTTCAAATGTTTCTTCAGTATCTTTAGCACCTTCTTTAGTTACTTGTAAAAATAGTTGATGCATATTTTTTACCATATAATATGGGTACTTTGTATCCATATATTTTATTGAATCATAGACATCTCCTTTTTCATAGGATAAAGCTATCATAGTCTTTACATCTGATAATAATGGTTCTTCTAATATTCCTGATTCTACTACTCCTTCAAGTGATTTTACAAAAGCCTGAGTAGTAGCAAATTCCATTATAGTATTAGTACAATATACTTGTACTTGTTCAAATATATATTCACTATATTGTCTTTTACATCTTAGGTATGTTATATATGGTATAAATGATACTGCTATTATGATATATATTATTGATATGAATAAATTATAAAAATATAAATAACTTATACCTCCTGCTAAACCTGCAAAGCCTAATATTTGAAATAGATATTGTCTAGGTGTATATTCTAAGCCTAATTCCTTTACTTTATCTCTCATCACTTTAAAGGAATAAGGTTCTATTTTTTTATATGTATTTATAGCTTGTTCAGAAATAAATTTATATACGGATTCTCCTTGTTTTGTACGATATGAAACTATAAATATTATAATTATTCCTATTATAATTATTTCCATTATATCACCTACCTTATCTGTTACTTATATTATTTATATTTATTGGTCTTGGTATACTTTGATTAGTGTACATATTTGGATTTGGTATGTTTCCTTGAATATTTTGTGGATTATTATTTTGGTTTATAATGTTTGGAACGCTCCACGCTATATTAGGATTATTATTTACATTATTATTTACATTATTATTTATAGTATTATTTTGAGGTAATTCATTTTTTACTATACTATTATCTATTACAAATTCATTATTATCTGTTGCTTTAGTATCATCAATTGATTTAAATTCTTCTTTTACTAAGATGTCTGGTGGCATTATTACTCCCTGGCTTTCTAAATAACTTAATAAATATTTAGATGGGTTAGCCACAGTTTCATGTCCGTCTGGAGTCTTTTTATATAGTATTTTGTATTCTGCTTTATTATCATCGGTAACATAAAATTCTACTACCTCAGATACTTCACGATGAAATCTTTTATATTTTTGACTATAATATCCTTTGATATGAACTCCTAATTGTACATATCTATGAATAGTTGTTAAAAATTGTTCTACATCTTGATTTGTTTCTAATAAACTATACATTCTACTTGGAATTGATTCTGCTTTATCAGCATGTATTGTAGATAAAATATTATGACCAGATGATATACTGTTACGAACAGCCATTACGGCTTCGGCACTTCTTACTTCGGATAGTAATATCCATCTAGGATTTTGTCTCATACAAGTTACTAGCACATCAGAATATGAAGCTATATTATTAGTCTTCATAGCTACTATATCTCTATGAGGAAATATTTTATCTAAGTGTAATTCTAAGGTATCTTCTATTGTTATTATTTTTTCATTTTCTTTTGTGTGAGCAGCTAGGTATTTTATGAATTCTGTTTTACCAGATCCTGTTTCTCCACTTACTAAAATATTACAATGTCCTTCTACGCATTTTAATAAGAAATCATGAATATTTAGCCTTATATAATCCTCTGCTATTATCTTATCTTTTTGTAATCTTATTTTAGCAGGAGTTTTTCTTATTAATACTGCTATTCCATTTTTTGCTATCGAATCGTGTACGAAGTTCATTCTTAGTTCTGCTGATTCTGCATCCAGAAATGGATTAGCCATATTAAATGATTTACCCATAGAATTGGCACACTGGAAAGCTATTTTTTCCATTAATTGATTATTTATTCCTGTGTTTTCTACTCTATATACTCCTTGAGACAATGTTTTTAACCATACTTGTCCATTATTACTATATGATATATCGGTTATATCATCGTTCTCTAAATATTGTTTTAATGGGCCAAAGTCTATTTGGGTAAAAGCCTCATCCATACTTTAACCTCCTTTTTATTTTCTTTTTTATCCATTTGTTTTGGTATTATTATTAGTGTTTGTGTTATTATCAGTCTTTGTATTGTTTTCAGTCTTTGTATTGTTTTCAGTTACTTTATCTGTGATGTTAGGTAGATCATCAACTGATACAAATACTGTTTTTGAATTAATAAATTCTTCAATATCATGACTACTTACTGTTACTGTATCTTTTTCTGTTAGAGTAGCAGTGTTTGGTATTAATATTAATTCTACATCATAGTCATCTAAGTATAATGCTTTTCTTAATAGTAAATGTGTTTCTTCAGGAACTGCAAATAGCATGTATGCTGGAGTTCTTGTTTCATCACTATTTTCAAATACATGTTGTCCAGATGAATCTTTAACATCTAGTACTTCAATATTACTTATGAATTTTCCAAACATTACCTCACCATTATCATTTAATGATTTATAATAAATATTAATATGACTACCTGGTGCCATTGAATTTGCATAAGTAGATGCTATGGTAACTGGATAGTTTATTACTGTATAGCCTTCTGGAACATCTGCAAATGCTGAATCCGGTAATTCATCTCCTGATACTACTAAATCAGAATAGAATAAACTACCTTTTGCTATTATAGTGTTATAATTGGAATATTTTCCTACTATACTATTTATATTTGTATAATAGTTTCCTACTAAAAATGATTTTGGTACATTCATTGTTCCTATCATATCTTTTTTTATGTATGTTCTTGGTTGAATTGTCTCCCTTGCATATGGTACTTGTACTAATTCTACTTTTGAATTAATACGATAATTATAACCGATATATAGCACTACCAAACATACTATAATACCTAATATGGTAACAGTATTCTTGTTACCAAGAAATTTTTTCATTGAAGCTTTTAAGTTATTCATAATTTTCCTCCTTTTTATTTCCTTTAACTTAATTTATATTTATATTCTTCATATTGCCATGTTACTATGTATTTTATTATCGCATATTCTTTTTCAGCACTTGTAAGACTTTTAATTGTTACTTTCTTATTCTGCTTATCTATTTTTATGCTATCTTTATTATACATGTTTTTTTCTATGTTTGCAAGTGTTAAAAAATAATCATAATCATCATTGGCATTTTTAAAATATATGTCTCTTTGTAATATTGCCATATTTAACTCTTCTTGAGTTAAATTACTTGAATCTTTATATTCTACATTTGATAATGTTACATTTTTTATTTTACCTGAAACTAATTCGTCAGGTATATTTAATTCTAATGTTGCATCATATTTTTTGGTAGCATTACTTTTCTTTACTATTGAATAGTATGTCATTTCTTTTTTCTTCTTTTCATATGGATTTTCTTCTCCCGATATTGTCTTCCCATTATCTCTTTTACCAACATATTCAAATATTCCCGTTAATTGATTTAATACTTCGTAATTGCCGCTAGTATTATATATTTTGTAATTTTCTATCCCTGTATCTATTCTTACCGATACTTTAGGGGGCTCTTCCATTATATCAAAAAACTTTATTGTATATTTTGTGCCAATTATTAGAGTAGACTCTGCAAATCTTCTAGTGAAATTTTCAACAAATTTTTCTCTTACTATTTTAAGTTCTCCTGTTTCTCTATAATATGAAATATCAATCGAATCAACCATAGCGGCTTCGGTGATTTCTTTTAATAAATAATAATCATTTTCATTAGTAGTAGTTAATTGTTGGAATAATAATATTATTGATACTCCTATTATTCCTAAAATCATTACTCCTACTGTTACTGTAGACCATTTCATGAATTATCACCTACTATGTTATCTCTTTTCTTATCAAAATATTTATCAATAAATGAACTTTGTCCATTTTCAATTGTTTTCCAATCAAAATATCCACCTTTATTAAGTTCATCTTTATTATATTTCTTAATCTCACTAGTCTTTTGACTATCTAATGTAATAGAATATTGTTCTCTATTATAAGAACTTTCTAATCTTTCTTTATTTCTTTCTATATTATACCAATCATACCAATTCATTCCAGGATTTCTATTAGGAAATGGATTATTTAAATCTATTGGTCTATATATAAATGTATATTTAAGATTTTTCTTACCTCCTGTAGGTTGTCCATATAATGGATATAAATTAATATCACAATTATCTTTAGAGCCATTTAATGTATACTCCCATGTTCCTGTCCAAACTTTATTTTTATCTTTACTATCTGCTTTTACAGATGATTCTTTTAATCTATCCATACCACTGATAGTAGCTACTACTTCATATTTTTTATTACTATTCCAATCTATTGGAGTATAATATTTATTATTTAGACCAAGGTTATCACCTTGTTTATAGGTTACTTTACCAGTATATTCTTCTACTACTGAATTTGGTAAATATACTATACACATGGTTGTTAAAGTATTTCCATTAGTAAAACTACCAGTTTCTTGACACTTTATATTTTGTTTAAAATAATCATCAGGTATTTGTTCATTACCAAATTTGACATTCTTTAGTCCAAAACCATCAACAAAATTTTCTTTTAATTTGGCTTGCATTTCTTTAGTAATATCTTCTATTGTACCTTTATACTGTTTTACTAAACTCCAAGATATAGTATTATGATACATTATACCAAATTTAAAGCCTCCACCAGCATATGTATTTGTTGGGGTTAATATTGTCGTTATTGACCCTGTTTGTGATATTTTTATATTTGCTTTCGATTTTATTTCGTCATTTGCATCATTTGTTTTAACAGTTAATTCTTCACATGTGCTTGAAAAAGATGAACTAGAACTATTACACGATGCTTTTATATTTGGCTGACTTGGTTTACATTTTTTGTCATTATATACTTTTATGACAAACTCTCCGGTTGGTTTTACCCATGATGCATATAATACCATTTCTTTATCACTTCCAGGATATCTTTTTCGTTCACCACGCCATCCTTTTTCTACATATACTATATATCTTCCTGGTGAGTATGTTGTAGTATTACCAAGTATTTTAAATTCGTTAATTGTCGAAGCAGAATATCCATTCTTGAATGCTCCTATTGTGGAAGATGATATTTTATATACCTCTCCTTCTACTGCATCACTCCATGAATATGGTTTACAATGTGCATAGTCCTTTCTTACGTAAGTACAACTTCCTTTTGTTCCATCAGATGTTTCTACTACATAATTTCCATTTATATCTCTAAATATACCTTCAGATATTATAACCTTTACTGACTCTCCTGAACTATTTTTTACTATTTCTATATTAGGATTATTTTTTATATCAGGTTTAATTGCCTTATTTAGTGAAAGAGTTTCCCAATTTGAATAACTTCTATTATATTTATTTTGATAATCTCTATTAGTAACTGCTATTTGAAATCTTATTTGGGTTCCATCTTCAACATTCCATTCTGATGTATTAAAAGTTATAGAAAAACCAACATTTTGATAAAGGCATTGACTTGCCGCTACCCCATCGGTACATCTGTTGTTCCAGCCTGAAGAAGGAAATGTACCATTATATGCTTTTTCACATTCACTTTTTTCATTTTGAAAGTAATACTGTTGACAATAAAAATTATAATTTATGTTATTTACTATTGAACCATTTACTTCTTTTTCACTACCAACCTGATTACCATTAGAATCAATAGCTCTAATTTTGATTTTTTGGCCACCGCCACTTTTAACTATACTCGAATCGTTTCCTTTATAATCTGTATAGTTTTGTGTACAATTTATGAAAGCCCATCCAGTAAATGTGATTTTTTCATCTCTAATATTTAAATTTGTTACATCATACCTTACAGCACCACAGTTACCTTTTTCTGCTTTTACATTTTCTAATAATGATAAAGATGTAATTATAATGAATAAAAATAAGAATATCTTTTTTTTCATTTTAATACACCTCTATTTCTTCTCTTCTTAATGATAATAGTTATTACTGTAATTAATATAATTACTCCTACACCACTTATTATATATAATTTATATT
>OHCF01000160.1_pt1 | contig 49261 bp, 49 predicted proteins | sample 1577511 | NCBI WGS metagenome assembly OHCF01 (sample SAMEA3879568, study PRJEB24766) | human gut metagenome | biome: human-associated habitat; feature: feces | place: USA | collected 1985/1987 | reverse complement strand
TGGCTTGGAGAGGGAGACGGCGTTTTCTGCCGATTTGGCGGGCGCTGCGGCGGCGAACGCTGCGCTTCTGCGCGCGAGGGAGGCCGAGAGCGCGGACAATGCGTCCGACTGGATAAGAAAGCTCCTGAGCGCGGACGGCCGCGACGGGGCGAGCGCGGCGGCAGCGCGAGGGAAAAATGACTTTTCACTCGCGCAGGAGCAGGAGGTGCGTGAGACGGAGTCGTTTTCACTGAGCTTAGAGCGCGACGCGCGCCGATACGACGGCGGATTTTTATTTTACTGAGAAAGGGGCGGGAGGATGAACCTTGCACCGATGCGATACAAGGATTATGTCTGGCCGCACAACCCGGAGACCTACACCATCTCGTTCAAGCGGCAGGTGGCAGTGGCGAAGGTGCCGTTCGGGCGCTACGGGATGCAGGATCTCGGAATGAGCTACCGCGTGATGGAGGGCGAAGGCGTTTTTGCGGGGAAGGGCGCCTACGACGAGTTCAAAAAGCTGGCATCGGTCTTCTATCAGGGCGGGCCGGGGCTGCTGATCCATCCGGTGTGGCAGGCGTCGCAGGCGTACTTTGTGTTGCTGGAACTGGCGCAGCAGCCGCTTGAAAACTACGTGCGCTATCGCTTTGCCTTCTGGGAGACGAGCCCACTCGATACGTCGCTCATCCGCGTGAGCGGCGGAAGCGGCAGCGCGGGCACGGGAACGAAAACGGCGAGCTCGTACTACACGGTCAAGCGCGGCGACACGCTGTGGGGCATCGCGAACACGTATGGCGTGACGCTGACGGCGCTTTTGAACGTGAATCCGCAGATCAAAAATCCCAACAGGATCGCCGTGGGAGAGCGGGTGACGCTGCCGTGATGAAGGGGTATCTGACGACGTGCGACGGTGCGCAGTTTGAGCTGCCGACGCTGCTGAAGTGGGAATTTTCCTACACGGGAAGCGTGCCGTGCGACAGCTTTACGCTGCGGTGCGCATACGAGCCTGCGATGGCGGAGACGCTGCGGCGGGCGGTGCGCTTCACGGCGAGAGAGGACGGCACGGTCGAATTTGCGGGCGTTGTGGACGAGTGCGGCGTGACATGCGATGAAAAGGGCTTGCAGCTTGAGGTGAGCGGACGCGGCATGGCGGCGCTGCTGCTCGACAACGAGGCAGAGAGCGTGAGCTATCAGTGGGCGACGATGGAGGAGATCCTCAAAAACCATGTGACGCCGTACGGCATTGTGTGCACGGGCTATGACGCGGTGACGGCTGCGCCACGGTACCGCGTGGCGAACGGGTCGAGCCAGTGGAAGGCGCTGAACGATTTTGCAGCGCTGCACGGAGGGATCGCGCCGTATTTCGACAAGACGGGCGCGCTGGAAGTGAAGAAAAACCGCAAGGGCGCGCGCGTGAGCATCAACGCCAAAACGCCGGTGACGGCGCTTTCCTACTGCGACAAGCGCTACGGCGTGATCGCCGAGGCACTGGTGGTGGACAGCAAGGCGGGCGTAAAGCAGAGCGTGAAAAACGAGGCGTTCTGTGCTCGCGGCGGCACGAGCAGGCGCGTATTTTACGTGCCGGCGCGCAGCGGCACGCAGGCAATGCGCTACACGGGGGAGTATCAGATCGCAAAGTCGAAGGAGGGCGCGGAGACGCTGCGCGTGACGATCGCGGGGCGGTTCACCGCCGCGCCGGGGGATATCGCGGCGGTGAGCGGGACGAAGATCGGCATTGTGGGCAATTTCCGCGTGATCGAGTGCGTGAGGCGCTTTGGCGAGAGCGGAGAGGCGTGCGAAGTGACGATGCAGAGGGAGTGAGAGACGATGTGGCTATCGAGAAAGCTGAGCCAGCATGAGATGCAGGACGTGGCCTCGGCGCAGGACGGAACGGTGACGGTCGAGGGCGGCGAGCTGGCGGTATTCAGCAGCGGGGAAAAGCGCGAGGTGAAGACCGCCGCGCCCGGCGGCTATGAGTGGCAGCCGAAAAAGGGCGAGGATGTGCTGGTGGTGCGCGGCGGGACCTTTGGCGAGGAGGCCTACGCCGTGGGCGCGGTGGGGCAGAGCGCGGACGACCTGGCACCCGGCGAGGTGCGCATTCGCTCCGCCGCGGCGGGGACGGAGATCGTGCTGCGCAACAACGGGCGCATCGACATCAACGGGCTCCTTTTCATCAACGGGATGCCGTATCTGGGAATGGGAGGCTGAGGATGGAGCTGAAGATCAAAGACCGCGATTATGTGGCCGACGGCGCGGGCGGGCTCGTGCGCGTGAGCGGCTGGGACGAGCTGCTCGAACGCGTGCTCTTTAAGCTGAGTGTGCGGCGCGGAAGCTTCGCGCTCGCGCCGGAGCTTGGCAGCAAGCTGCACCTTTTATGGCGGGAAAAGGGCGAGAGCCGCGCGACGGCGGCAAAGCAGTACGTGGCCGAGGCGCTGGCGGATGAAGAGGGCCTGAGCGTGACGGGCATGGAGCTTGCGGAAAAGAATGGATTTTTGGAGCTGCGCGTGCTGCTGCGCTATGAGAACGAAACGGGCGAGGCGGTCGTGACGATAGGGGGAGAGTGAAGAATGGAAGAGCTGAACGCGATCTACGAACGGATGCGCACGATCTTTGCCGAGGAGGCGGGCTTTGTGCCGAACGACGGCTGCGACGCGATGGTGCGCCTCTATGCGCTGGCGAGCGAGGTACAGTCGCTTCTGGCGCAGGCGGATTGGGTGCTGGATCAGAGCTTTCCGCAGACGGCGGTGGGGCAGTATCTTGATTATCACGCCGAGACGCGGGCGCTGACGCGCCTTCCGGCGGCGAAAGCGGCGGGCGTGCTGCGCTTTTCCGCGCCGTCGGCGGCGGTGACGGATTATGAGATCGACGCGGGAAGTGTGGCGATGACGAGCGGCGGCGTGCGCTTTGAGACGACGGAGAAGGCGACGCTTGCAAAGGGCGAAACGTATGTGGATGTGCCGGCGAGCGCCGTGGAGGCGGGGGCGAGCGGCAACGCCATCGCGGGCGCGATCCATCTGATGTCCGTGTATCCGGTGGGGATCACGCAGTGCGTAAATCCTGAGGCGTTTTCCGGCGGCAGCGACGAGGAGAGCGACGAAAAGCTGCGCGAGCGCGTACTAGCAAGCTACAAGCGCCTGCCGAACGGCGCGAACGCGGCATTTTACGAGCAGGAGGCGATGAGCTTTCCGAACGTGGCGGCGGCGAAAGCGGTCGGCCGCGCCCGCGGCATCGGCACGGTGGATGTGTATGTTTCGACGCACGCGGGCGCGCCGGATGAGAAGCTGCTCGGCGAGATCGAGGCGGTCTTGCAGAAAAAGCGCGAGATCGCGGTGGATGTGGAGGTCAAGGCGCCGACAGAGAAGACCGTCAACATGAGCGCGGAGCTGACGGCGGAGCAAGGCTGGACGATGCAGGAGATCACCGATGCGGCGACGGCGGCGCTGCAGGCGTACTTCACCGGCGAGCGGCTGGGTGAAGCGGTGTATACGGCGAAGCTCGCGAATATCCTCTACGGTGTGGAGGGCGTGAAGAACTGTCACCTGCTCACGCCGGACGAGGATGTGAGCGTGAGCGCGACGGAGCTGCCGGTGCTCGGCACGGTGACGATCACGGAGATCGGGGCGGGTGAGGCATGACGTATTATGACTATCTCTGCCGCCTTTTGGAGCCGATGCGCGTTTACCGCACCGAGCGCGGCACGCTGAGCGGCGGAGAGCTGTACGCGGCGGGCGCGGTGCTGGATGAAGTGGACGGCGCGATGGAATACGCCGAGCAGGAGGGCGTTTTGCAGACGGCGGAGGGCGAGGGCCTTGCAAGGCGGGAGAAGCTCTTTTCCCGCTGCCCGGTCAGCGTTTCGACTGCGCTGCGGCGCGAAGCCATCGCGGCGCTCGCGCGCATCAACGCCGACAGCTTCACGTTGGATGCGATCAACTCGACGCTCAGCGGCTGCGGCATCAAGGCGCTGGCGGAGGAGACGGAGAAAAAGGGAACGGTCAAGGTGTGGTTTCCGAACACCGTGGGCGTGCCGGATGAGTTTTCACAGGTGGAGAGCATCATCCTCGATATCATCCCGTGCCATTTGCTGGTGGAGTTCTACTTCCGGTATCTGACGTGGCTCGAGTGCGAGGCACAGAAATTTACATGGCAGAGCGTGGAGGACGCGCATCACACGTGGGAGAGCTTTGAAAAGGCGGTGCCGAAAGAAGAATGACGGAACAGGAGATCTCGGTCAAACTGACGGAGACCGAGCAGCGCGCCAAGTCGAACACGCACCGCATCGAAAAGCTGGAACAGCAGCAGAAGGACCTGAATAAGCTGGTAACGGCAGTGGAGGTGCTCGCCTCGCGCGAAAAGGGCGTGGAGACGGATGTCAAGGAGATCAAGGCGGACGTGAAGACCATCACGCAGAAGGGCGGAAAGCGCTGGGATGCGATGATCGACCGCGTGCTGTACGTGCTCATCGGGGCGGCGATCTCCCTGCTGATGACAGGGGGGAGCTTATGAAAAGGAAACGCACGAGCTTTTCCAAACTGTTGCTGCTGCTCGAAAGCGCGATCGTGCTTTATACGACGTATGAGGGCTTTGCATTGGCAAAGTTTGCGGTTGCGTCAGGTTTTATGGGTACGCTCCCATGGATCGCGACGATGGTGACGGCGGCGTGGGGCGCTTACGGGACGAGCGCCGCCTGCTACTACGCCAAAGCTAAGGCGGAAAACACGGCGGGCGGCGTGACGTATGAAACGGTGTGCCGCGGGCAGGACTGCGAGGGGTGAGAGAGCATGGAGCTTATGAAAAAGAGACTGGCGAATCTTTTGAGCGTGAAGAGCATCGTGACGCTGTGCCTGACGATCACGTTCTGTGTGCTGACGGTGCAGGCAAAGGTGACGCAGGAGTTCAACACGGTGTATCTCATGGTGATCGCGTTTTATTTCGGCACGCAGAACGGCAAAAACGCGCAGGAGGAAACGTAAATGCGCCACAGCAGAAGCATCAGCGACCTGCGCGCGGACGTGGCGGAGAACTGCCGGGCGCTGCTTATGCTCGCTGAGCGCGAGGGGTTGAGCGTTCTGGTGACGGAGACGGTGCGCGATGCGGAGTATCAGCGGATGCTCGCCGAGAAGGGCTACGCGGCCAAAGGAGCGGTGACGCCGTCGTTCCACGCCGAGCATGCAGGATTGGCCTTTGATATCTGCAAAAATGAGGCGGGGCACGAGTACGACGATCCTGCGTTCTTTATAAGGGTCGGAGAGATTGGGAAAATGCTCGGATTTTCCTGGGGAGGAGACTGGGGGAGCTTTCCCGACCGGCCGCATTTTCAGTGGGACGCGGGCGCCACGTACACGAGCGCGATGATCCGCGCGAAGCGCTATCCGCCGCCCATGCCGCGCTATGAGGAGGAAGAGATGACGCAACAGCAGTTTGACGCGATGATGGAAAACTACCTGAAAAGACTGGCGCAGCAGACGCCGGCAGGCTGGAGCGCGGAGGCACGCGCCTGGGCGGAGAAAAACGGCCTGATCGCGGGAGACGAGGCGGGGAACAAACAGTACCGCAGCTTTTTGACGCGCGAGCAGATGGCGGTGCTGATGCAGCGCTATGACGCGATGCAGCACGGCAAGTGACTAAAGGAACAGGTAAAAGCGTCGGAGGGTCTCCCCTCCGACGCTTTTTTGCGCTGTCACGACAGAAAACTTGCAGGAAATCTTGCAAATTACATGCTTTGCACAAAAAGAACGTGAAACGTCTCCACGGAAACGACAAAAAGCGACGCTAAAATTTGTTCAGTTTTTTTTCGCTTTCTGAACGGGTTTTCATTGATTTTGCGAGGAAGTTCCACTATAATTTACACTGAAGCCTGTATGAGCATCTTTCGAAGAATTTTTGACGGAATCCATGCAAGCAGAGAGGGCTCTTCGGCGATAAAAATGTTTATCAAAATCAGGGAGGGTTTTATCTTGAATAAGGTCATGTCACTGCACGATGCCGTTGCAAAGTACGTCGAGAATGGCGATACTCTTGCGATCGGCGGTTTCACCACCAACCGTAAGCCGTATGCCACGGTTAGTGAGATCCTGCGTCAGGGTCAGAAGGACTTCATCGTTTATGCCGGCCCCGGCGGCGGCGAAGTCGATATGCTCATCGGCGAGGGCCGCGTGGCTGCTTACATCAACTGCTACACCGCTAACTCCGGCTACACCAACGTTTCCCGCCGCTTCCGCGCTGCCATCGAGCAGGGCAAGCTCACGTATGAGGACTATTCTCAGGACGTGCTGATGCTCATGCTGCACGCCTCTTCTCTCGGCCTTCCGTTCCTGCCGGTCCGCCTGATGCAGGGCAGCGGCCTGATGAAGTTCTGGGGCATCAGCGAGGAAAAGCGCAAGACCATGCCCAAGATCGAAAATCTCAAGTGCGCCGAGATCGAGAACCCGATGGTGCCGGGGCAGAAGGTCGTAGCCGTGCCCGTGCCCAAGATCGACACCGCCATCATCCACGTCCAGCAGGCCTCTCCGGACGGCACCTGCATCATCATGGGCGATGAGTTCCATGATATCGACATCGCGATCGCCGCGCGCAAGACCATCGTCACCTGCGAGGAGATCGTCTCCGACGAGTTCATCCGCCGCGACCCGACCAAGACCCGCATTTTCGGCGAGTGCGTGCAGGCGGTCGTCAAGGCTCCCTATGGCGCATGGCCCGCTCAGTGCTATGATTACTATGACGACGACGACGCCGGCCTGAAGGAATACGACAAGGCCTCCAAGTATCAGGATGCCGAGGATGCCGTCAAGCAGCTTGAAAAGGCTGCGGCCAAGGCTGCCAAGGCGCTGGAGAAGGCTCCCGAGGACGAGAAGCTCAAGCTCGCCGCCGAAAACGCCCAGAAGGCCTTCGAGCTCGCCAAGAGCGGTGAGAAGATTCCCGAGACCTTCAAGGATTTCCTCGAAAAGTGGGTCTACAGCTGCGAAGATCAGTCCGCTCTGCTCGATAAGCTCGGCGGCAGCCGTCTGATGCGCCTGAAGAACGAGCCGCACCTCGGCTATTCCACTACACATTAAGGTTTGGGAGGCTAAATAGAAATGTCTGATTATACGAAGTATACCAAGCAGGAAATGCAGGCGTATGCCATTGCTAAGAATATCAAGGAAAACCAGATCGTCATCGTTGGTACGGGCCTGCCGCTGATCGGTGCGTCCCTTGCCAAGCGCGCGGTCTGCCCCAGCTGCCACCCCATCGTCGAGTCGGGCCTGATGGACTGCGACCCCGTTGAGGTTCCCCGCTCCGTCGGCGATAACCGCTTCATGGCGCACTGCGCCGTGCAGTGGCCCAACATCCGCTTCGTCGGCTTCGAGGCCAACGAGTGGCTGCACGACGAGGATCGTCTCGTCGCCTTCATCGGCGGCGCGCAGATCGACCCGTACGGCAACGTAAACTCCACCTGCATTTTCGGCAAGGGCGACTACCTGCAGCCCACCACCCGTTTCACCGGTTCCGGCGGCGCCAACGGCATTGCCACCTACTGCAACACCATCATCATGATGCAGCACCAGAAGCGCCGCTTCATGGACCATGTCGACTACATCACCTCCTGCGGCTGGATGGACGGCCCCGGAGGCCGTGAGCGCGCAGGCCTGCCCGGCAACCGCGGTCCTCAGATGGTCGTTACCGACCTCGGCATCATGAAGTTTGATGAAGAGACCAAGCGCATGTACCTCGCTTACTACTATCCGTTCTCCTCTCCCGAGATGGTTCAGGAGAACACCGGCTTCGAGATCGACGTTTCCCGCGCCGAGTTGATGGAAGGCCCCTCTCCGGAGATCATCCGCCTCATCCGTGAGGAGATCGACCCGGGTCAGGCATTCATCAAGGTTCCCAAGGATAAGTAATTTGTTATTTCGATTTAAGAAGGAGAACTTAATATGAGCGAATATTCCATGCCCTCTTATTTCCAGAGCATGCCGGTCATCGGCAAGGACCTCAGCGCATTCCACGAGGACAACGCCGCTGAGATCCAGGCGGTGGAGCAGGAGATCCACGAGATCCGCGAGGCTGCCCTCGAAGCCGGTAAGAGCACCGAGGCGCTCAACGAGTCCGGCCAGTGGACGGCGATGCAGCGCATCATGGAGCTCGTTGACGAAGGCACCTGGTGCCCCCTCAACAGCCTCTATAACCCCCAGGATAACAAGAACGGCAGCGTTGGCATCGTCAAGGGCCTCGGCCGTATCGACGGCAAATGGGCCGTCATCATCGCGAGCGACAACAAGAAGCTCGCCGGCGCCTGGGTCCCCGGCCAGGCCGACAGCCTGCTGCGCGGCAGCGACACGGCCAAGCGCCTGCGCATCCCCCTCGTGTACGTGCTGAACTGCTCCGGCGTTAAGCTCGACGAGCAGGAGAAGGTGTACCCCAACCGCCGCGGCGGCGGTACGCCGTTCTATCGCAACAGCGAGCTCAACCAGATGGGCGTGCCCGTCATCGTCGGCATCTACGGCACGAACCCCGCCGGCGGCGGCTATCACTCCATCTCCCCGACCATCCTGATCGCGCATCAGGATGCCAACATGGCAGTCGGCGGCGCCGGTATCGTCGGCGGTATGAGCCCCAAGGGCCATGTCGACAAGGAGGCTGCTGAGGCGCTCATCAAGGCGCAGAAGAACCTCAAGAGCGATATCCCCGGCACTGTCGCCATCCACTATGGCGAGACCGGCTTCTTCCGCGAGGTCTACGCCGATGAAGAGGGCGTGCTCGCCGGTATCCGCAAGTACATCGACATGCTGCCCGCTTACGATCCCGAGTTCTTCCGCGTCGACGATCCCAAGGAGCCCCTGTTCGACGCCAACGACCTCTACAGCATCGTTCCGTTCAACCAGAAGCGCTCCTACGACATGGTCGAAGTTCTCGCGCGTCTTTTCGACGGCTCCGAGTTCATGGAGTACAAGCACGGCTACGGCCCCGAGATGATCACCGGCCTTGCCAAGATCGACGGTCTGCTCGTCGGCGTTGTCGCCAACTATCAGGGCATGCTGATGAACTACCCCGAGTACAAGATGGCGACCTACGGCCAGGCGATGGGCGTGGGCGGCAAGCTGTACCGTCAGGGCCTCATCAAGATGAACGAGTTTGTCACCCTCTGCGCGCGTGACCGCATCCCGATGCTGTGGGTCCAGGATACCACCGGTATCGACGTCGGCAACGACGCTGAGCGCGCTGAGCTCCTCGGCCTCGGCCAGAGCCTGATCTACTCCATCCAGTCCAGCAAGCTGCCGATGATGGAGATCACGCTCCGCAAGGGCACCGCCGCGGCGCACTACGTCCTCGGCGGCCCGCAGGGCAACGACAACAACGCCTTCTCTATCGGCACCGCTACCACCGAGATCTACGTCATGCACGGCGAGACCGCTGCGGCCGCCATGTATGCCCGCCGTCTCGTGAAGGAAGAGAAGGCCGGCGAGGATCTGCAGCCCACCATCGACAAGATGAACGCGCTGATCCAGGACTACGCTAAGAAGTCCAGCCCGAAGTTCTGCGCCAAGGCAGGCATGACCGACGAGATCGTCGACATGAACGACATCCGTCCCTACATCCAGGCCTTCGCCAACGCCTGCTATCAGAACCCCGAGAGCATCTGCCCGGTCCATCAGATGCTGCTGCCGCGCGTCATCCGCGACTACGACGCCCTGAACGCACAGTAAAATATCACAACAATGCTTTTCTCGGCGCTGCGCGGAGGCAAGAACCGCGCAGCGCACGGGAAGGCAAACGGAGAGTACAATGAGCATTTATACCATGGGTATCGACGTCGGCTCCACCGCGTCGAAATGTGTGATCTTAAAAGACGGCAGCGAGATCGTTGCCAAGTCCCTCGTCGCTGTCGGCACGGGCACGTCGGGTCCATCCCGCGCGATCGCTCAGGTGTTGGAAAACGCGGGCATGACGCGCGAGCAGATGGACTTCGTCCTTGCCACGGGCTACGGGCGCAACAGCCTTGACGGCCTTGCCGACATGCAGATGAGCGAGCTTTCCTGCCACGCCAAGGGCGCGGCGTTCCTGTTCCCGAACGTGCGCACGGTCGTCGATATCGGCGGGCAGGACGTGAAGGTCATCGAGATCGAAAACGGCATGATGAAAAATTTCGTCATGAACGACAAGTGCGCAGCCGGTACCGGCCGCTTCCTCGATGTCATGGCCCGCGTGCTTGAGGTGAAGGTCGAAGAACTGGGCGATCTTGGCGACAAGTCGACCAAGGAGGTCGGTATCAGCTCGACCTGCACGGTGTTTGCCGAGAGCGAGGTCATCTCGCAGCTCGCCATGGGCACAAACAAGTGCGACATCATCCACGGCATCCACAAGTCCGTCGCGGGCCGCGTTTCCGGCCTCTGCCACCGCATCGGTGTGCGCGACGACGTGGTGATGACCGGCGGTGTCGCACAGAACCACGGCATCGTGAAAGCCCTTCAGGAGCAGCTCGGCCACGAGATCCACACCACGCCCCTCACGCAGTATAACGGTGCGCTCGGCGCCGCTCTGTTTGCCTACCAGAAGGCTTTGAAGAACAAATAATCCCCATCATTCGTTATCAAATTTTTCTATATCGCATTAGGAGGAATCAATCATGGCTAAACAAGTCAGTCCCGGCGTGCTTGCTCTGCGCAAGGTCGTCGATGACGTCTATGCCGACGCCCGTGAAGCGAAGAAGCAGGGTAAGCTGGTCGGTTGGTCCAGCTCCAAGTTCCCCTGTGAGCTTGCTGAGGCCTTTGACCTCAACGTGATGTATCCCGAGAACCAGGCTGCCGGTATCGCCGCCCAGCGCGACGGTGAGATCATGTGCCAGGCTGCCGAGGATCTCGGCTTCGACAACGATATCTGCGGTTACGCACGTATCTCCCTGGCTTACGCCGCCGGTAAGCGCGCCAGCCGCAAGTTCGACCCCGAAACGCTTGAGTTCATCATCGACCCCAACAGCGGCAAGCCCCTCAAGGACGAAAACGGCAAGGTCGTCATCGATCCTGAGACCGGCAAGCCCAAGAAAGACCCCAAGACGCAGGTCCCCTACACGGTTCTGGACGATATCCACGAGATCGAGGCTCTGCCCGAGACCACCGAGAAGGAGATCGCCTACAAGAACTTCCGCCGCGAGGCCATCAAGCCCTACAAGCAGATGCGCATCCCCCAGCCGGACTTCGTCCTGTGCTGCAACAACATCTGCAACTGCATGACCAAGTGGTACGAGAATATCGCCCGTATGTGCAACATCCCCCTCATCATGGTCGATATCCCCTACAACAACACCGTGGAAGTCAGCGATTCCGCTGTCAAGTACGTCCGCGCTCAGTTCGACAACGCCATCCATGAGCTCGAAAAGCTCACCGGCAAGAAGTTCGACGAGAAGAAGTTCGAGCTTGCCTGCAAGCACGCGAACCGCACCGCGCAGAACTGGCTGAAGGTCTGCGACTTCCTGCAGTACAAGCCCGCCCCGATGAGCGGCTTCGACCTGTTTAACCACATGGCCGACGTCGTCACTGCCCGCGGCAAGGAAGCTGCTGCCGACGCCTTCGAACTCCTGTCCAAGGACCTGCAGAAGAACATTGAGGAAGGCACCTCCACGCTGCCCTTCCCCGAGCAGTACCGCGTCATGTTCGAGGGCATCCCCTGCTGGCCGAAGCTCCCGAACCTGTTCAAGCCCCTCAAGGAGAATGGTATCAACGTCACCGCAGTTGTGTACGCGCCCGCGTTCGGCTTTGTTTACAACAACATGGACGAAATGGCCCGCGCTTACTACAAGGCTCCGAACTCCGTCTGCATTGAGCAGGGCGTTGCCTGGCGTGAGGGCATCTGCCGCGACAACAAGGTCGACGGCGTGCTCGTCCACTACAACCGCTCCTGCAAGCCCTGGTCCGGTTACATGGCTGAAATGCAGCGCCGCTTCACCGCTGACCTCGGCGTGCCCTGCGCCGGTTTCGACGGCGACCAGGCTGACCCGCGCAACTTCAACGAAGCGCAGTACGCGACCCGCGTGCAGGGTCTGGTCGAGGCTATGGAAGCCAACAAGAAAGACTAAGGAGGCGTGCAAAAATGAGTATCGAAGCTATCGTTAATGAATTTTCCGCTGTTGCCGCCAATCCCAAGGGCCAGCTCAAGGCCTATAAGGACGCAGGCAAAAAGTGCATCGGCGTGATGCCTTATTACGCCCCCGAAGAGCTGGTTTACGCCGCCGGTATGATGCCGTTCGGCATGTGGGGCAGCAACGACAAGACCGAGCAGCGCTCCAAGGAATACTGCGCGACCTTCTATTGCACCATCGCCCAGCTCGACCTCGAGATGCTGCTCGACGGCACGATGGATCTGCTGGACGGCGTTATCACCCCGACCATCTGCGACACGCTGCGCCCCATGAGCCAGAACATCCGCGTCGCCATGAGTGAGAAGCTGCCGTGCATCTTCCTCGCCCATCCTCAGAACCGCTTTGCCGACTGGGGCAAGCAGTTCTGCCTGGATCAGTACAACAACGTCAAGGCCGGTCTTGAAAAGATCGCCGGTCACGAGATCAAGAGCGAAGACATCGCTGCGGCCATCAAGGTCTACAACAAGTCCCGCGCTGCCCGCCGTGAGTTCGTCAAGCTCGCAAGTGACCACTGCGACGTTATCGACCCGATCATGCGCTCGGCCGTCTTAAAGGCTGCCTGGTTCATGGATAAGGCCGAGTACACCGAGAAGCTCGAGGCTCTCAACGCCGAGCTCAAGGCGCTGCCCGAGGCCAAGTGGAACGGCGTGAAGGTCGTCACCTCCGGCATCATCTGCGACAACCCGACGCTGCTCAAGATCTTCAAGGACAACAACGTTGCCATCGCGGCGGACGATGTCGCCCATGAGTCCCGTGCCTTCCGCACCGACGCGAGCGAAGAGGGCGACCCGATGATGGCGCTCGTCGATCAGTTCACCAACATCGACTACGACGTCCTGCTCTACGATCCGCAGTCCAACCAGAACCGCCGCGGCGAGTTCGTGGCCAACATGGTCAAGGAGTCCGGCGCGCAGGGCCTCGTGCTCTTCATGCAGCAGTTCTGCGATCCCGAGGAGATGGAGTTCCCGTACCTCAAGAAGGCGCTCGACGCCGCTGGGATCCCCTTCATCAAGCTCGGCATCGACCAGCAGATGCGCGACTTCGGCCAGGCGGCGACCGCCATTCAGGCGTTTGCCGACGTGCTCTCCGTGCAGTAAGGAAAGTCTCTTTTCCCTCCTGCCGTGCAAGGCAGGAGGGAAAAGCCGTTAAAAACGCGCAAAAAGTGCATACGCGCTTGCAATTTGAGCAATCGCTTTGCTATAATCCGAATTGAAAGGTAAAAGGAAGAAATGGAATACAGCAGCCTGTTCGTTACCCTGATGGGTATTGGCACGGTGTTCTTTGGCCTGATCTGCATCATTTTCCTCACCATGGCAATGGGTGCGATCCTCAAGGGCAAAGAGAAAGCACCGGCCGCCGCTGCCGCCGCTCCTGCTGCCGCCCCCGCGCCGGCTCCCAAGCCGCAGGGCATGCAGCCTGAGATCGTGGCCGCGATCACTGCCGCTCTCTCGGAAGAGGTCGGTATCTCGTCCCGCAGCATGAACATCGTGAACATCAAAAAAATCTAATTTAATTTTTAGGAGAGAACAAACATGATCAAGCAGTACAATGTCACCGTTAACGGCACCACCTACGAAGTCACCGTCGAGTCCGCTGCCGGCGGCCGCATGGCTTCCGCTCCCGTCTCCCGCGCTGCCGCGGCTCCCGTTGCCCGCGCTGCCGCTCCCGCTGCTGCTCCCGCGCCTGCCGCTGCTCCCGCTGCCGCTCCCAAGGCCGCCGCTCCCGCCGGCGCCGGCACTGTCGCCAGCCCCATGCCCGGCACCATCCTCGATGTGAAGGTCGCCGCTGGTCAGGCTGTCAAGGAGGGCGATCTGCTCTTCATCCTCGAGGCCATGAAGATGGAGAACGAGATCTTCGCTCCCTGCGCGGGCACCATCTCCTCCGTCGCAGTTGCCAAGGGCGCTGCTGTCAACCCCGGCGACGTTCTGTGCGTCATCGGCTAAATAACAGCATTCCCCTGAATTAACTGTGAAAGGAAAAGAAACATAAATGGCTGCTATTAACAATTTCATGCAGCAGACCGGCTTCTATATGTTCGGTCAGGAAGGCAACTGGAAATGCCTCATCATGATCGCCGTTTCCTTTGTCCTGCTGTATCTGGCCATCGTGAAGGGCTTTGAGCCGCTGCTGCTCCTGCCCATCGCGTTCGGTATGCTGTGCACCAACCTTCCCGGTGCGGACATGTTCCACGAGATCCTGTTCGCCGGAGGACATGTCCACTGGGACCTCTTCGGAGGAGCGCCCATCACGCAGGAATTCCTGACAGAGATGTCGGAGGCCGGCGTAGCCGATGCGGTGCTTGCCCCGTGGGCAGTCGGCAGCACCGTTAGCCTCGGTCTGCTCGACGTTCTGTACCTCGGCGTTAAGCTCGGCATCTACCCCTGCCTGATCTTCATGGGCGTCGGCACGATGACCGACTTCGGTCCCCTGATCGCGAACCCCAAGTCCCTGCTGCTCGGCGCTGCCGCTCAGCTCGGTATCTTCATGACCTATGTCGGTACCCAGTTCATGGGCTTCACTTACCAGCAGTCCGCCTCCATCGGTATCATCGGCGGCGCTGACGGCCCGACCGCGATCTTCGTCACCTCCCGTCTGGCTCCCGAGCTGCTCGGTCCTATCGCCGTTGCCGCTTATTCCTACATGGCCCTCGTCCCGGTCATTCAGCCCCCCATCATGAAGGCTCTGACCACCAAGGAAGAGCGCCGCATTGTCATGCGCCCGCTGCGTCAGGTCAGCAAGCGCGAGAAGATCATCTTCCCCATCATGATCACCGTGTTCGTGGCGCTGCTCGTTCCCTCTGCCGCGCCTCTGATCGCGTGCCTGATGCTCGGTAACCTGTTCAAGGAGTCCGGCGTTGTGGAGCGTCTGCAGAAGACCGCCGGTAACGAGCTGATGAACATCGTCACCATCTTCCTCGGCTTCACCGTCGGTGCTACCGCCACCGCCACCACTTTCCTTTCCGTTCAGACCCTTGAGATCATGGCTATGGGTATCGTCGCGTTCGGTTTCGGTACCGCGGGTGGCGTGCTGCTGGCCAAGCTCATGAACCTGTTCCTGAAGGAAAAGATCAACCCGCTGATCGGTTCCGCCGGCGTTTCCGCCGTTCCTATGGCCGCCCGTGTTTCTCAGGTCGTCGGCCAGAAGGAGAACCCCTCCAACTTCCTGCTCATGCACGCCATGGGCCCGAACGTTGCAGGTGTTATCGGTTCCGCTATCGCCGCAGGTGTCCTGATGTCCCTGTTCGGCTAATTCTCAGCGATTTGAAAAAGAGCACCCGTAAGGGTGCTCTTTTTTTGCGCCCGCAGGGGCGCAGGTGCTTTCCGCGCGCCGCGCGGAGGGAAGGATAGCCCGAAAGGGCTGCACCTTTTCCCGCGTAAGCGCGGGAGGGAGAGCGGCGTGCGCGCCGCGACACCAAAGGGGGTATTCTCTCACGTGAGAGAATATCCCCCTTGGACCCCCAAGAGAACGCAAGGGGCCTTGCCCCTTGCCCCCGCCATTGCAAGCGAGCAGCTCGAAGAACTGCAATGCTTGCCGAATCAGGTGCCTGCCTTGTTTTATATCTAAACGATTTGACTTACTTCTATCTTCGCTGTCGCTTTGCCTGCGATTCATTACCCTTACATAACTGCGTTCTACTTCAGATTCTATCAATCCTGGTATTGCCTGCCGAAGCGGCATAGCTTCGCTCGCCGCAGTACGCATTATCGAAACGGTATGCATTGTTGGCAGCAGGAGATTAGTCTGTACCTCTACAAGATGGGCAGAGCGGCACCCGCAAGGGGTGTGCCGCATCCGTAAGGCAGCAGAGCCGCCAACGGCTGCGCAACAGCAGGTAGTAGGAGCAGAGGCGTCGTATAGCAGCGCTCAACGCGGCTTCGCCGCGCGCAGGCATTTCCATTCCGGAGGGAAAAAGGTCATTCGGGATTGAGACTGCCAATCTAAAACCTTTCTCTTGGGGGATTGAAAGGGGGCTATTCTCTTCCACAAAAGAGAATAGCCCCCTTTGACTCGTGCCGCGCTCGGTGAGCGCGACTATTTACATCGAGATCCAGCCGAACGCGCTGGCGATCGAGCTGATCAAAATGATCGCCGCGAAGAACGGGCACAGGAAGCGGATCATGGCGTTGAAGACCTTTCTTCTGCGGAAGGGCGCGCCGTTCAGCGTGACCTCGTCCGCGATGCGGTCGACGCCGATGACGCGGGAGACGAGGATGCAGCTTGCGATGGCCGCGATGGGCATCATCACGGAGTTGGTCAGGAAATCGAAGAAGTCCAAAAACTGCATGCCGATCACGGTGACATTTGCCAGCGGGCCGTAGCCCAGGCTGGAGAGGCTTCCGAGGAGAACCATGGAGACGCCCATGATGCTCGTGGCCTTCTTACGGCTCCAGTGCAGCTCATCCTGCAAGGTAGAGACGGCGCTTTCCGTCAGCGCGATGGAGCTCGTCAGCGCGGCGAACAGGACCAGCAGGAAGAACGCGATGCCGATCACCGTGCCAAAGCCCATGGAATCAAAGACCTTCGGGATGGTGATGAACATCAGCGAGGGGCCGGCCTTCAGCGCGCTGGGATCGCCGCCGGAGAAGGCGAACACCGCGGGGATGATCATCAGGCCCGCCATGATGGCGATGGCCGTGTCGAAGACTTCGACATTGCGGGTGGAGCTTTCGATCGGGACGTCCTTTTTCATGTAGGAACCGAACGTGATGAGAATGCCCATGGCGATGGACAGGGAATAAAACATCTGCCCCATGGCGGAGACGACCGTCATCCAGGAGAAGTTGTCAAGATTGGGCACAAGGAAGTACTTGACGCCCTCCAGCGCACCGGGGCGGGTCACGGAATACACGGCGATGATCAGCGACAGCACCACGAGAATGGGCATCATGATCTTGGAGACGCGCTCGATGCCGTTTTCCACGCCCGCAAAGATGATCGCCAGCGTCATGGCCGTGAAGACGAGGAAGCAAAGCTCCGAGGACACGCCGTTGGAGATGAAGGACGAGAAATAGCCGTCCTCCGCGACGAGGTGCGCCTTGCCCATCAGGTATTCCGCCAGATATTTGATGACCCAGCCGCCGATGACGGAGTAGTAGGGGACGATCAGAATCGGAATGATGGCGTTGATCCAGCCGCCCACGCGCAGCGCAGGCTTATCGCTGAAGGACTTGTAAGCGCCGACAGGGCTCTTGCCGGTCATGCGGCCGATCGAAGTCTCCGCAATGATCATCGTGTAGCCGAAGGTCATCGCCAGAATGATGTATACCAGCAGGAAAATAGCGCCGCCGTATTTGGCGGCCAGATAAGGAAAGCGCCAGATGTTTCCGAGGCCGACGGACGCGCCCGCAGCCGAAAGGACAAAGCCAATCTTGCCGGAAAAGGAACCTCTTTTATGATCCATGAAGAATCTCCTCTCTTTTTTACGACATACAATTTACTTAGTATATCATAGAATAAAAATGAAAACAATCTGAAATCCGAAGAAAAGAGAGCTATTTGTCGTTGGCCGTGCAGAAAAATAAAAAAGGAAGACTCGAAAGAGTCTTCCTTTTTCCATATTTAAGACCAGAGCAGCTGCATCGCGACGATTAGCGCCGCAGCGGCGAGGATATACACACCTGCGATCAGCAGTCCCGCCTTGAGCGCGCCGCGGATGGCGGCATTGCGCTCCTCGCGCGTCAGCTCGCCGGCAGCGCTTTCCCACGGGCGGTCGTTCGCACGGGGCGCGTCGGGCGCGGAAAAGTCGCTGCGCTTGCGGTGAAAGTGTGGGAGAAAGGTCGGCTGGCGTTCGATGCCGCTCATGTCGGCGATCGTGCGGCCGTCGTCCTCCTCGTAGAAGTCGTCCTTCTTCATCACTTATCGTACAGGTGGCAGCACACGAAGTGGCCCGGCTCGATCTCGCGCTGGACGGGTGCTTCCTCCTTGCAGCAGGCCATGCAGTTGGCGCAGCGGGTGTGGAATTTGCAGCCCTTGGGCGGATTGGCAGGGGAGGGGATGGAGCCCTCGAGCACGATGCGGTTCATCTTCACCTTCGGGTCGGGGATGGGGATGGCGGAGAAGAGCGCCTTCGTGTAGGGGTGGAGCGGGTTGCGGAAGATATCTTCCTTCGCGCCGTACTCCACAAGGTTGCCGAGGTACATGACGCCGACGGTGTCGGAGATGTGCTCGACAACGGAGAGGTCGTGGCTGATGAAGAGGTACGTCAGCTTGTATTTATCCTGCAATTCGTTCAGCAGGTTGATGATCTGCGCCTGGATGGACACGTCGAGTGCGGAGACCGGCTCGTCGCAGACGATGAACTCGGGGTTGAGCGCGAGCGCACGCGCGATGCAGATACGCTGGCGCTGGCCGCCGGAGAACTCGTGCGGGTAGCGGTCCTTGTGGAACGGCTGTAAGCCGCAGTTGTCCATGACCTGGTCGATATAATCGTCAAATTCTGCCTTCGGGACGAGGTTGTGCTCGCGCACGGCCTCGCCGATGATCTCGCCGACCGGCATACGCGGGGAGAGCGAGGAGAACGGGTCCTGGAAGATGATCTGCATCTTCGTGCGCAGGGCGCGCAGCTCCTTGTGGGAGAGGTCATAGACCTCCTGTCCGTTGAAGAGCACCTGACCGCCGGACTTGGAGTCATACAGGCGCAGGATCGTGCGGCCCGTGGTCGTCTTGCCGCAGCCGGACTCACCGACAAGGCCCATCGTCGTGCCGCGCTTTAAATTGAACGTGACGCCGTCGACGGCCTTGACATAGCCGACCGTCTTCGACACCATACCGCCCTTGATCGGGAAGTATTTCTTGAGGTGATTGACCTGCAGAATGTACTGCGGGTCATATTCCACGGGGGTGAAATTGTTGTCGATGATGAGTGAGGACTTCTGCGCCTCATCGACGTGCTCCTGCTTCTTGACAAATTCATCGGCATTCTGCTTCTGCGTTTCCTTCAGTTCATCGAGGACCTGATCGTCGTTCTTACCGGCTTTCCAAAACGGCATCTTATTCACCCTCCTTTCCGTTTTCCTTGCCCTCGGCCAGTTCTTCCTCCACGACCTCCTCGAGGTCGGGACGCTTGCCATCGTAGTAGCGGTAGCAGCTCACCTTGTGCGTCGGCGAGATGCTCACCTCGCACGGGTAGTCGCCCTCGCAGCCGTTCACGCACATTTCGCAGCGGTCCTTGAAATAGCAGTAGTTCGGCATGTTGATGGGGTTCGGCACCTTGCCGGGGATGGAGTAGAGCTTTTCGACCTGACGGCCCACGACCGGCTTGGAGGCCATGAGGCCGATGGTGTAGGGGTGCGCGGGATGGGCGAAAATTTCCTCCGCCGTGCCCTGCTCGACGATGCGGCCGGCGTACATGACGACCACATAGTCCGCCATTTCGGCGATGACGCCGAGGTCGTGCGTGATGAACATGATCGAGGAATTGATCTGATCCTTCAGATTGCGCAGAAGGTCGAGGATCTGCGCCTGGATCGTCACGTCGAGCGCCGTGGTGGGCTCGTCGGCGATGATGAGCTTCGGGCTGCACGCAAGCGCCATGGCGATCATGACGCGCTGGCGCATACCGCCGGAGAGCTCATGCGGGAACATCTTGTAAACGCCCTCGCTGTTGGCGATGCCGACCATTTCAAGGAGCTCAATGGTGCGCGCCTTGATCTGCGCTTCGTCGTGGCCCTTTTCGTTGTGCAGGGCCAGCACCTCGTCGACCTGGTCGCCGATGCGGAACACGGGGTTCAGCGCGGTCATCGGCTCCTGGAAGATCATGGAGATATAGTTGCCGCGTAAGTGCTGCATGACGCTGTCAGGCGCCTTTGTGACGTCGTAGGCCTTGCTGCCGAGGTTCAGGCGAATTTCGCCCTCCACGACCTGACCCTGCGGGCGCTGCAAAAGCTGCATGAGCGACAAACTCGTGACCGATTTGCCGCAGCCGGACTCGCCGACGACGCCGACAGTCTTGCCGATGGGCACGGAGAACGTGACGCCGTCGACCGACTTGACAACGCCCGTGTCGGTGAAAAAGTAGGTGTGCAGGTTGTCGAATTCGACCGCGTTGTTGGGGTCGTGCATCTCGGTCAGATACTCGGATTCGGGAACGTTCTTGCGCTTGCGCTTCTTTTCGAGCGCATTTGTGATCTTGCGGTTTTCTTTGGAAATGCGGCGGGATTCCTTTGCGGAAAGATAGCCGTCATTATGCTTCTTAGCCATTCAAATTCCCTCCTTTCTCAGCGCTTCATCTTCGGGTCGAACGCGTCGCGCAGACCGTCGCCGACGAAGTTGAAGCCGAGGACCGTCAGCATCAGGCAGATGCCGGCGGGGATCCAGATGAACCAGTAGCTCGTGAGGACGTAAGAGTTGGAAACGTCGTTCATGATGTTGCCCCAGGAGGCGAACGGGAACTTGACGCCGAGGCCGAGGAAGCTGAGCGTTGCCTCGGTGATGATGGTGGCGCCGAGGCTCATCGTGCAGTTGACGATGAGCTGCGGGATGACGTTGGGGATCAGGTGGCGGAAGATGCGGCGCGAAACGCTGATGCCGCAGGCCTCCGTCGCGGTCATGAACTCCTGCTCGCGCAGAGAGAGGATCTGGCCGCGGACGAGACGGGCGATACCCGGCCAGCCGAGGAAGCCCAAGATCAACATTAAGTAGAGCATTCGGATCTGCGGGTCGACGCGCATGCCGTCCATCGCTGCGCCCAGAATGATGATGAGCGGGGTGGAGGGGATGCAGTAGAAGATATCGACGATACGCATGATGAGGTTATCGACCCAGCCGCCGAAGTAGCCGGAGACGCCGCCGAGCACCACGCCGAGCGCCGCGGAGATGATGACGACGATGAAGCCGATCATCAGCGACACGCGGCCGCCGTACATCAGGCGGGTGAGCATATCCATACCGTTTTTATCCGTACCGAGCCAGTGCGCGGAGCTGGGGAAGGAATAGGCGTCGAACACGCGGGTGGACGTGCCCTCCTTGATCGACCACTGGTACTTGGCGGGATTGTATTCAAGCTTGATCTCGCGCTCCTGACCGGCGTCGTTCACATAGGTGTACTCGGTCTCGCCGTTTTCGACGGCCTGCTGCACGCGCTCTTTGAAGTCCTTGCTGATGACCGTGCCGCTGACCTTGGACTGGATGACAAAGCGGCTGATGTAGGCGATCTCCTCGCCATTCAGCATGACGCTGTCTTCATCAAGCGTATAGGTCTTGCCGCCGGCCGTGAACTCCGTTTCGCCGTTGGCGTGCGCCTTGAGGGCGTTGAAGCTGAAGTTGAAGCCGAACTTCTGGCTGGGGTCGTTCGAGCTGATGATGTCTTTATAGGCGATGGCAAGGAGTCTGCCGCCGCTCGAGACGGAGTAGAGTGAGTCGCCCTCCTTGGTCACGTCGTAGGTGACGCCCTTGTAGGAGAAGCTGTCGTCCTTGCCCATGTGCAGCGTGAGCTGCGCCTGGAGGATCGTGCCGAACTCCTGGCCGTCGGCCACGAGATAGCGGTACTCGGTGTTCTTGCTCATGGCGGCGTATTCCTTGAGCTGGATATCGTCGCGGTAGAAGACCTCGTCCTGCCCGTAGGGGCTGATGAGGCCGCCGATGAAGGAGAAAACGAACATCACGGCGAGGATCGTCAGACCTACGACCGCGAGGCGGTTGCGGAAAAAGCGCTTGGCGACCAGCGTGCCCGGGGAAAGGACCTTGACGCGGCGGTCGTCGTTGAGGGAAAGCTGCTCGGGGGAGCCGCTCTCCTGCTGATCGTTGATCTTCTTTTCTTCAGACATGGATTAGCGCCTCCTTTCTTACGCGATGCGCACGCGGGGGTCGACCACCGCGTACAGGATGTCGGAGATCAGGTTGCCCAGCAGGGTCAGGATCGCCAGGAACGTCATGTAGAACATGGAGAAGGGGATATCGCCCGCGACCATCGCGTTATACGAGATGAAGCCGATGCCGGGGATGGCGAACAGCGTCTCTGTGATGAGCGCGCCGGCAAAAAGGCCGGGCAGCGAGCCGCCGATGAACGTCACGAGCGGGATGAGCGTGTTGCGGAAGGCGTGGTGATAGATGACCTTATGCTCGGAAAGACCCTTGGCGCGGGCGGTGCGGATGTAGTCGGCGTTGAGCACCTCGAGCATGTTCGTGCGCACATAGCGCATCCACGGGCCGATGGAAATGAAGACCAGCGTCACGATGGGCAGCACCAGATGCTTTGCCATATCGAGGATCTGACCAAACTGGCTGAGGGAGTTGAAGTCACGTCCCGTCAGGCCGACAAGGTCGAACCAGCCGAGCTTGACCGAGAAGATGAGCTTTAAGAGCGTCGCGAAGAAGAACGTCGGCAGCGACATACCCAGCAGTGCGACCGTCGTGACGGTGTAGTCAGTCACGCTGTACTGCTTGGTGGCGGCCACGATGCCGAGCGGCACCGCGATGAGAAGCTCGAACACGAGCGAGATAGCGCCCATGATGAACGAGACCCAGATGACCTCGTTGAACTTCTGGATGACGGGCACGGTATACTTCCAGCTGTCGCCGAAGTTGCCGGTGCACAGGTTCTTGAGCTGGACGAAAAAGCCGGGGATGAGGCCCAGGTCCAGACCGTATTGTGCGTTGAGCTGTGCCAGCCACTCCTCATAGGGCTTGGAGCCGGGAGCCTGCGAGAGCTGCCGCGCCATATTCTCCACGTAGGAGCTGGGCATGCAGCGCATAAGCAGGTAGATGATGAATGTCACAAAAAAGAGGATCACCACCGACAGCAGCAGGCGTTTTACCAGATATTTGCGCATAGAATCCCTCCGTTTTTTGATAACGGCCGCCCCGCGCCCGGGGCCTCGTCGCCGTTTCGGGTTTGATATGTCTCTCTCTGCATATCAGCCAAATGCTCCGATGCACCGGGGCATTTGGATCATAGGCAGATGTGCCTGGGGCAGGCTACCCCGCGGCAGAAGCCGCAGGGTAGCCATGCGCCTAAGTAATGTTTTTGTGCAGCGACGGAGCTTACTGCAGGTCGAGCAGCTCAATGTCGTTGTACCAGGTCCAGTAGGTCGTGATATCAGGCGTCACGGTGTCGAGGTTGACACGCTTGGCGGAGAAGATCACGCAGTTCTGGCGCTGATAGATGGGGATCTCGACCGCCCAGTCGGCCACGATGTCAAGGCACTGCTTATACAGGGTCTTGCGGTAGGTCTGGTCGGTGGACTGACGAGCCATCATGATGAGCTCATCGAGGTCGGCATCCTTGATCCAGTAGGACTTCTCGTTGGAGCCGCCCTGGCTGTGATAGATCTGGAACATATCCGGGTCGGGCGTGGCCTGCCATGCCATGGCGAACATGTCGGCAGTACCGGCGTTGATCGCGTTGGTCATCTCGGCGAAGTTGGACATATCGGAGACGATCAGGTTGAAGCCGATCTCCTTGAGAGCGTCGGACGCGAGGGTCAGAGCCATGAAGGAGGGGTGGTCGCCCTTGCCGCTGCCGCCAACCATGACTTCAGCGTCCATGCGGCCGCCGGCGGGAGCAGCGGTGATCTTGCCGTCAGCGACGGTGTAGCCGGCAGCCTCGAAGTAGCCGAGAGCGGCCTGCTTGGCGGCGGCGTACTTGTCGTCGGCGCTCATGCCTTCGGTGTAGATGTCGTTGCCGTTGACGTCAACGGAGAAGGCGACCTTGTAGCCCTCATCGGTAACGCGCGGAGCGGCCCAGGAGGTGTCGGAGATGGGGTAGTTGATGACGTTGGCGAACTCACCGTAGTAGGAGTCGACAGCGACATCGCGGTAAACGGCGATAACCGTGGCGATGGCCTTACGCAGATCCTTGGAGGCCTCATCACCGCCGTTGCCGTCGCCGACCTTCACGCGGTTGGCGTTGAAGCCGACATAGCCGTAGCCGAGGTTGGCGACGAGGTCGGTCTGGATGGTATCGCCGGAGATCTCGCCGTTAGAGTTGGCTTCCTTGATCTGCTCGGCAGCTTCCTTGGAGTAGGAGGGGTCAGTTACGTCGATCGTGCCGGAGACAACGCCGGGGATCTTATCTTCGTCCTGCATCTCGCGCCAGATGACAGTGTCGATCTTGGGCTCGCCCTTCCAGTAGGTCGGGTTCTTCTGCAGGGTGACGGCGCCGTTGGACCAGCCCTCGAAGGTGTACGGGCCGGAGCCGATAGGCGTGGAGGTCACGGACTTGACGTGGGACAGATCGCCCTTGACAAAGCCGAACATGTTGTTGTCGTAGTCATACTTGTCAGTCTCGCCATAGTAGTGCATGGGGCACACGGTGACGGGGAGCTGATAGATGGCGGTGGCGTTGACCTCGGTGAGGGTGACGGTCATGGAGTAGTCACCGGTCTTGACGATACCGGCAACGTTGGGAGCGGACTCGCCGGTCTGGACGGCGACGGTATAGTCGGTGTAGGCGTCGCCCAGCTCAGCCTCGAGGAAGGAGGAGATGCTGGTGCCGGCGGTCTCGGCGTTGATGCCGTCATCGGAGATGTCGTAGCCGTACTTAGCAACGATGGCAGCCCAGAAGTCTTCGACGGTCGCGTCATCGGCGAGATCGAAGCCCCAGTTGCCAGCCTGCGCGGCGACGGAGTCATCAGCGGTGGCGGAACCGGAGGCGACCACGTAGTCAAGGATCTCCTGGGCGAACTTCACGCCGGCGGCGTTGAAGGCGGTCCAGTAAGCGTTGTACTGCTCTTCGGTGTAGAAGTCGTTGGCGGCGTAGGCGTCAGGACCGGCGGCGAGGATCAGGTTCTGCACAGTGTCCATACCGCTGCGATAGGCTTCCAGACCCTTGATGGGCAGGGAGTACAGCGTGGAAACGCCGTCATAAGCGGGGTCAAGCAGGACATAGTAAGAGAAGATGACATCGTCGATGGTCATTTCCTCACCGTCGGAGAACTTGACGCCCTCTTTCAGCGTGATGTTGTAGTCGACCGTGCCGTCGCTGTTTTCAACGATGTCGCAGTCGGCAATGCCCTTGTAAGTATAGTCGGTGCCGTTGTAGGGACGGACGTCGCCCTCGATGCCCTTGAGGACGACAGAGCCCTCGCGGTCGACGAGAAACAGACCGTCGAAGACCATACCCATGACCTGATTTTCATAGTCATTGGTATAGAAGAAGGGGGAGAACTTACCGTCGAAGTTCTGCGTGCCGACAACAAGCGTCTTGCCGTCGGTCTGGCCGTCGTCCGTCTTCTTGTCGCCGCAGCCGGCCAGAAGACCAAGACACATGACCAGAGAAAGGATCAGTGCAAGTGTTCTTTTCATTGAATCTACTCCTTTATAAATTTTTGCTAAAACGGGTCGCCCCGTGCAGCACAAAGTAAGGCACCCGCGCGTATACACGCGCGGAAAGGGGGAGTGCGCCTCCTATGGACATCTGTGCGCCGAAAAACAGCGCGTAGAATTTTTTTGATTATAGCATGAAAGGATGCACATTGTACAGAGTAAAATCTTAGAAGTTATTTTTTTTAGGCAATTTGTCCCATTCTGCCTGCATAATTTCGGCGCGCAGAACAAGGACACTCAGTAGGGCTATCAGCTTCAGCAGGACATAGAGCAGCGCGAAAAACGTCTGTCCTGCGTGGTCATTGACGAAAAAGAAGATCAATTCGCACACGATGCCGAGAAGAGAAAAGACCGCCGTGACCGCCGTTCGCACGGGCAGAACGGCCACGCTTTTTTTGTAGTTGTACTCGCGCACCGTGCCCCAATCCATGCCGAGCTTTGCAAGCGCCCAGATGACGCTCGCCGCGCCCAGAAACTCGCCGAGGTAGGGGAGCAGAACGTAAAAACAGTTCTGCATCCCCGGCGCAGGAATGCACCCGCCCGCGGCGACCGCAACGGTCAGAATGGCTGCCATTCCCCACACGGCGCGCTTAGATCTGCGCTGCTTTGCATCATCGCTTTGGCAGGCATAGAGTGCCCCGTCGTAAACATATTCGCCCGCGACGTTCAGATGAAAGTCGTTCAGGTGCTCGCGGCGGTTGTGTTTTTTGTGCTGTTCGCCCATTATTCGATGCCCGTGAGGTCAAAGTCCGCGAGGGCCTTCTCCGCCTCGGCGCACACGCCGCGAAGGCACGCTTCGTCAAACGGACTCTCAAGGCCGGCGTTTTTGAGAAGGTCGGTGAACGTCCGGCTGCCGCCCTGCACGGTGTAGGCCATGTAGTGCTGCCAGGCGTTCCCCACGTCCTTGCGGATCATCGCCCAGAATTCGAGCGCCACGGTCTGGGCAAGGCAGTAGTCAATATAATAGAAGGGGCTCGAATAGATGTGGTGCTGGCGCTGCCAGCCCATGCCCTCGGAGTAGAACGGGATCTCGCCGTCAAGCTTCATCCACGGCATGTAGACGCCGAGCAGCTCCTTCCAAACGGCGTGGCGCTCGGCGGGCGTCATTTCGGGCTTTTCATACACGATGTGTTGGAAGTGGTCGACCATCGTGCCGTAGGGGATGAACGTCAGCGCGCCGGAGAGGTGGCTGTAGAGGAACTTCTTCGCGTCGGGGCCAAAAAAGCCGTCTGCCCATGGCTCAGCGAAGAATTCCATGGACATCGAGTGGACCTCGCAGGCCTCCATGCTCGGCCAGATGTAGTCGATGGGGATGCGCTTGCGATTCGTCCAGGCCTCAAAGGCGTGACCGGCCTCGTGCGTCACGACCTCGACGTCGTGCTGCGTGCCGTTGAAGTTGGCGAAGATGAACGGCACCTGATAGTCCATGATGCTCGTGCAGTAGCCGCCCGCCTGCTTGCCCTCGGTCGAGAGCACGTCGAGCAGCTCGTCGCGCAGCATCGTTTCGAAGAACTCCTTCGTCTCGGGCGAAAGCTCGCTGTAGAACTTCATACCCTGGGCGAGAATGTCGTCCGGCGTGCCCGCGGGGCGGGGATTGCCGGAACGGAATTCGAGCGCGTTGTCGGCAAAGCTCATCGGATACTGCTTGCCCAGGCGCTTGGCCTGCTCGCGGTACACCTTGTCGGCCACGGGGACGAGATACTTGACGACCGCCTCGCGGAACTTTTCGACGTCGTCTTTCGTATAGCAGTTGCGGCCCATGCGGTAGTAGCCGAGCGTGGTATAGCCCTCGTAGCCGAGCTTTTTGCCCATCGCGTCGCGGAGTTTTACGAGCTTGTCGTAGAGCTCGTCGAATTTTGCCTGGTTGTCCTTGTACCACTGGCCCTCGGCTTTCCACGCGGCAAGGCGCTTTTCATCGTCAGCGCAGGTCTTGAACGGGGAGAGCTGCGAGAGGGTGTAGACCTTGCCCTCGAACGGGATCTGCGCCGAGGCGAGCAGCTTTTCATACTCCTGCGTCAGGTCGTTTTCCTGCTGTAATTCAGGAATGATGGCGGGGGAGAAGGTCTTGAGCGCGATCTCGGCGTTGACGAACATCAGATCGCCGTATTCCTTCTCAAAGTCCGCGCGGAACGGGCTTTCGAGCATCGCCGCCGTCCACGCCTGATTGTATTCCTCAAGCTCGGGGTTGAAGTTGTTCCAGAATTTCTCCTCGCCGTCGTAGAATTCGTCGCGTGTGTCGATTGAGTGGCGGATGCTCGCGAGCGTCGCGGCGGTGGAGATGTGGCTCATCAGCTCCTGCTGCGAAAGGAAGACCTTGCGCGCTTCCTCATAGCTCTTGGCGGCCTTGAGTTCCGCCGTCAGCGCGGAAAGCTGCTGCTTGGCCGCCGCGGGATCGGGGCGGGTGTAGGTCATTTCGGAAAATTTCATGTTGTTTCCTCCATCAAATTTTTATTGTTACATTTCTTATTCTTGCCGGTTATAGATCGCGGACACGTCCCTGCGTCCGCCGCCGATGACGACGACCGCCGCGGCCGCCGTGACGAGCATGAAGCCCGTCAGCACGCCGCGCACGGGGAGAAACGCCACCAGCGCGCCCGCGAGCAGATTGCCCGTGAAGCTGCCGACGGTGTTGAGCATGTTGAACGCGCCGTTGAAGCGGCCCTTTTTCTCGTCGGGCACGTAGCTCTGCGTGGCGGAGATGCGGATGGTGTAGCTCGTCACGCCGAGGATACCCGTTAAAAAGCACGAGGCCATCATCACCGGCAGCGGGCAGTAGAGATAGAAGCCCTCACACAGCGAGATGACGACATAAACCATCAGGGCAATGGAATACTTATGCTGCACCGGCAGCTTGATTTTATAATGAATGCCGCCGCCGATGGCGCGGCCGAAGATCGCCATGCCCCAGACGAGCATATAGATGTATTCGCCGTTATCGAATGTCGACTTGAAGTACGGCAGCGTGATGACCTGCGACGCGCCCGAGGCCAGCATGCTGAATGTGAAATAGATGGCCACGCGCAGAAGCCCCTTTTCACTCATCAGATAGCGAAAGCCCTCTTTGATGTCGCGCAGGAGCTGGCGGCCCGAGGAATGCTGCCCTTCGAGCGCGAGCGCGGCACGCTGCTTTTCGATGTAGTGTTCCTCGGCGCGGATCTGCGTCTCCGCCGTCGCGGCGATGAAGAAGCACAGCGCGTTGATGCCGAGCAGCGGCGCAATGCCGAAGAGATTATAAAAGTACGTTGCGATCGGGATGATGAGCGCCGAGAGCGTCTCCAGCACGCTCGCGATGGAGTAGGCCTTGGAGTAGTTCCCCTCAGAGATCAGCAGGGGATAGAAGCTGTCGTAGGCGACATAGTAGATGCTGTTGATCGAGCCGATGATAAAGCAGAAGACCGCGAGCATCGGAAAGCTGAACCAGCCGCGGCTCAGGATCAGCGCAGCGACAAGGTAGACCCCGGAGGAAAGGAAGTCCAGCGTGTAGATCGTCTTCTTGCGCGAAAAGCGGTCGAGGATCGCGCCCGAGAAAATCGGCATGACGATCTGCGGCAGCGTAAATGTCGCAATATAGATGGCATAGAGCAGGTTCGAGCCCGTGTAATCCAGTACGAGCAGGCTCAGCGCGAAGCCGGACATCGAATTGCCCAGCATCGAGATCACGCTGCCCAATGTGATGATAGTGAAATCCCGCGTCCACAGCGGTGAGACCGGAGCTGGCGCGGGAGAAGAGGATTCGTTCATAGAAATAGTCTCCTTCCGGCTTAAGAGCGCAAACAAAAGCCCGCTCGATGCGGGAGGGGGGACGGAAATCAACTGTATTATAAAGGATTTCGATAAAAGAATCAACTATAATTCCACCAAATATGGACAAATGCACAAATGCTGCCCCTGTTTTGTGCGGCACAGAGGGAGTGTCCGCTTGCCGAGAAGCATGACGTGTGCTATAATACCGCCAAACAAAAATAAACTGTGGAGGACATCACCATGCAACATGCACCGGCAAGAGAACTGCTGCATTTTATCAAAAATAGCCCCACCTGCTACCATGTGACCGAGAACATCCGCCAAAAGCTCCTCGCAAACGGCTATACCGAGCTTTCCGAACGCGAACGCTGGGAGGTAGCCCCCGGCGGGAAGTATTTCGTCCGCCGCAACGGCTCGAGCACCATCGCCTTCCGCGTGCCGGAGATGATCGACGGCGGCTTCGCCATGGCTGCGGCGCACTCCGACTCGCCAGCGTTCCGTTTAAAAGAGCATCCCGACCGCCGCAGCGCGCATTATGTCCAGCTCTCGACCGAAAAATACGGCGGCATGCTGATGTCCACGTGGTTCGACCGCCCACTCTCCGTCGCGGGCCGCGTCTTCGTGCGCGCAAACGGCGAGATCGTCGAAAAACTCGTGAGCGTCGACCGCGACCTGCTCGTCATTCCCAATGTCGCCATCCACATGAACCGCACGGCGAACGACGGCATGAAGTACCTCGCGAATATCGACACGCTGCCGCTGCTCGGCGGCAAAGACAGCGGCGGCATCCTGCCCATCGTCGCCAAAGCCGCGGACGTTGCAGAAAACGACATCCTCGGCAGCGACCTGTTCCTCTACTGCCGCGGCGAGGGAACGCTGCTTGGCGAGAACGAGGAGTACATCCTTTCTCCCAAGCTCGACGATCTCGAGTGCGCCTGCGGCTGCCTCGAGGGCTTCCTTGCGGCGAAGGAGAGCGGAAATATCGCCGTCTGCTGCATTTTCGACAATGAGGAGGTCGGCTCGTCCACCAAGCAGGGTGCGGGCTCGACGTTCCTGCGCGACACGCTGCGCCGCATCGCCCTGTGCCTCGGAAAGGACGAGCAGGAGCTCCAGATGATGCTCGCGCGCAGCTTCCTCGTCTCGGCGGACAACGCGCACGCCCAGCACCCCAACCACGGTGAATACGCCGACCCCGACAACTGCCCGTATATGAACGAGGGCGTCGTCATCAAGTTCAACGCCAATCAGCGCTACGCGACCGATGGCCGCTCCTGCGCTGTTTTCCGCGCCGTGTGCGAAAACGCGGGCGTTCCCACGCAGGTCATGTCCAACCGCTCCGATCTTCCCGGCGGCTCGACGCTCGGCTCGATCTCCGATACGCTCGTGCCGGTCAGCACGGTGGACATCGGCCTGCCCCAGCTCGCGATGCACTCTTCGTGGGAGACCGCGGGCGTGCAGGACTATGAATTCCTGATCCGCGCGATGACGGAGTATTTCGGCAGCGCACTGTAAGAGACCTGCCGAAACGGTAGACAAAAGCACGGAAACATGCTAAAATAAAACGGTTTTTGATCAAATACGCTTTCAACGACAGAAAGGAAATATATCATGGACGTTAAGGAAATTCTCAAGCACGTTGACCATACCCTCCTCAAGCAGACCGCCACCTGGGAGGACATCAAGCAGATCTGTGACGACGGCATCAAATACGGCTGCGCGAGCGTCTGCATCCCGCAGACCTATGTGAATCACGCCGCGCACTACGTCGCCGAGCAGCAGCACTATGGCTTCGGCCAGCTGCCCATCTGCACGGTCATCGGCTTCCCCAACGGCTACACGCCCAGCGGCATCAAGTGCATGGAGGCCGAGTCCGCCGTCGCCGACGGCGCGACCGAGATCGACATGGTCATCAACCTCGGCTGGGTCAAGGAGGGCCAGTACGACAAGATCCTTCAGGAGATCAACTCTGTGAAAATCTCCTGCCACGGCAACATCTTAAAGGTCATCATCGAGACCTGCCTGCTCACCGACGAAGAGAAGATCAAGCTCTGCGAGGTCGTCTCCAACTCTCACGCCGACTATATCAAGACCTCCACGGGCTTTGCCGGCGGCGGCGCGACCCGCGAGGATGTCGCCCTCATGGCCGCCCACATGACCAACGGCAAGAAGATCAAGGCCGCCGGCGGCATCGCGAGCCTGCAGGACGCCGAAGATTTCCTCAAGCTCGGCGCCGACCGCCTCGGCACGTCCCGCATCGTCAAGGCCGTCAAGGAGCTCGAGGCCAAGGGCGAACTTTAAGAAAGGGGAGGGCTCAATATGCCGACTCCGCATAACAGCGCGAAAAAGGGCGACTTCGCCAGGACCGTTCTGATGCCCGGCGACCCGCTGCGCGCGAAGTTCATCGCCGAAACGTTTTTAGATGAACCAAAGCTCGTCAACAACGTCCGCGGCGTGCAGGGCTACACAGGCACCTACAAGGGCGTTCCCGTCAGCGTGATGGCCAGCGGCATGGGGATGCCGTCCATCGGTATCTACTCCTACGAGCTGTTCACGCAGTACGATGTCGAGAGCATCATCCGAGTGGGTTCGGCGGGCGCGCTGCAAAAGGACTTGAAGCTCGGTGACGTGGTCGCGGGCATGGGTGCGTGCACCAACTCGAACTACGCCGCGCAGTACGGCCTTGGCGGCACATTTGCCCCCATCGCGGACTTTCAGCTGCTCTCCGCCGCCGTTGAATCGGCGAAGGAGCTCGGCGTCCGCATGGACGTCGGCAACCTCTACTCGTCCGACACGTTCTACGACGCGTCGAACCCGTCGCTCAAGTGGGCGGACATGGGCGTGCTCGCCATCGAGATGGAGGCCGCCGCCCTCTACTGCAACGCCGCCTATACGAAAAAGCGCGGACTTTCCCTCTGCTCGATCTCCGACAATATCCTCACCGGCGAGGAGCTTTCGCCCGAGGCGCGGCAGACGAGCTTCACCGCCATGATGAAAATCGCGCTCGAAACAGCCGTGAAGATGACGGCAGAATCCAAAAAGTAAGGAGATTATCATGCCATGCGCGTGATCGACATTGAAAACATTGTGACCAACATGAAGGACGACACCCGCTTCGTCCTGCGCTGCGAGGAGGTCTTTCACGACAAGATCAGCTCCGCCGCGGCGAGCATTTTAATGAACAAGGGGCAAAAGCCCATCGTCTGCCTGACGGGCCCGAGCGGTTCGGGCAAGACGACGACGGCGATGCGCCTGCGCGAATACCTCGAAAACCTCGGCGTGAAGGTCTGCATGCTCAGCATGGATAACTTTTTCCTGCCGCTTGATCAGCGTCCGCCCGAGGCGAGCGACTGGGAGTCGCCCTACTGCGTGAACCGCGACCTTTTGATCGAGGATATCCACCGCCTGATGGACGGCGAGCTCGTGGAGCTGCCGGTCTACGACTTCAAGGCCGGCGGCGTCGGCGGCTACAAGCCCATGCAGGGCGACAAGGACGCCGTCATCATCGCCGAGGGCATCCACATGCTCAACCCGCTGATTTTCGACCAGCTCAGAAGCGAAGCTACGGGCGTTTACGTTGCCCCGCGTACGCGTATCATCACGCACAAGGACCGCATCGTTCGTCCCGAGCAGCTGCGCGTGGCGCGCCGCATGATCCGCGACTATCAGGGCCGCGGCCATTCGCTGCGTCAGACCGTCGAGCGCGCCGAGAGTGTCGACCGCGGCGAGCTCAACTACATCATGCCGAACAAGCCGAACGCGAGCATCCACATCGACACGTTCCACGACTACGAGCCGTGCATCCTCGCGCGGTATTTGAAGGAGATCCCCGAGTTTTACAGCCAGCTCGACGATCAGTTTATCGCCGAGCACGGGCTGAGCGACCTGATGGACGTTGTCAACTCCGTGCCGTCGCTGCGCACGGACTATGTCCCGCGCGACTCCATCGTGCGAGAGTTCGTCGGCGGCAGCTGCTTTGAGTATTAAATCGGCAAAATCCGACAACGAACTGTAATTTCTGATTTTGATAATACGAAACGTAATCGAAATTTGGCGCTTTTGCGCGAAAAGGGGAGGAAGAGCGAATGCATTCTGACGAGCGGCGAAAGGCCATTGCCGACGTGCTGCGCGCGGCGGACGCGCCGGTCAGCGCCTCCGCGCTGGCGGAAAAATTCTCCGTCTCGCGCCAGATCATCGTGGGCGATATCGCGCTGCTGCGCTCCTCGGGCGAGGAAATTCTCGCCACTCCGCGCGGCTATGTGACGCCGAAGGAGGCACACGGCATCCTCCGCCGTGTCGCCGTGAAGCACACGCCGCAGGAGATGGAAGCCGAACTCAACGCCATCGTCGACAACGGCTGTACGGTCATCGACGTCATCGTCGACCACCCCATCTACGGCCAGCTCACCGGTCCGCTGCAAATTTCGAACCGCTACGAGGTCAGCCAGTTCATTGAGCGCTGCAAAAAGGCCGAGCCTTTATCGAGCCTGACCGATGGCATCCACCTGCACACGCTCTCCTGTCCCGACGAGGCGGCGTTCGAGCGCACGAAGAGTGCGCTGCGCGCACTGCGCGTCCTGCTGGAGGAAAACGGAAATTAAGGGTTGACAATCCTCACACAAGCGATTATAGTGTCATATGCATGTGTCAAGACACCTGCATATGACACTATTTTATTTTTAGGCTGTGAGGATATCATGGAAAAATTCAAAGCGTTCTGCAAACGCAAAAACATTGAAGTTTCGGCCAAGCGCTACGGCATCGATGCACTCGGTGCAATGGCGCAGGGCCTCTTCTGCTCGCTGCTCATCGGCACGATCATCAAGACGCTCGGCGCGCAGCTGGGCGTTCCGTTTCTGACGGACATCGGCACCTATGCGATGTCCGTCTCCGGCCCTGCGATGGCCATTGCCATCGGCTACGCGCTGCAGGCACCCCCGATGGTGCTCTTCTCCCTCGCGGCGGTGGGCTATGCGGCCAACGCCGAGGGCGGCGCAGGCGGCCCGCTCGCCGTGCTTATCATCGCGATCCTTGCCGCCGAGTGCGGCAAGGCCGTGAGCAAGGAGACGAAGATCGACATTTTGGTCACGCCCGCCGTGACCATCCTGGTCGGCGTCGCGCTCGCCAAGTGGATCGCCCCGCCCATCGGCACGGCGGCCTCGGCATTTGGCATTATCATCGACAATGCGACCAAACTCCAGCCGTTCTGGATGGGCATCGCGGTCTCTGTGCTTGTCGGCGTCGCGCTCACGCTGCCGATCTCTTCCGCCGCCATCTGCTCGGTGCTGGGCCTGACGGGCCTTGCCGGCGGCGCGGCTGTCGCGGGCTGCTGCGCGCAGATGGTCGGCTTCGCCGTGATGAGCTTTAAGGAAAACCGCTGGGGCGGCCTTGTCTCTCAGGGCCTCGGCACGTCGATGCTCCAGATGCCGAACATTGTCAGAAATCCCCGCGTCTGGATCGCGCCGACGCTCGCCTCCGCCATCACCGGCCCCATCGCCACGTGTGTGTTCCATCTTGAAATGAACGGAGCACCCATCAACTCCGGTATGGGTACCTGCGGCCTGTGCGGCCTCATCGGCGTGTGGACGGGCTGGGTCTCCCCGAGCGAGGAGGCTGTCGCCAAGGGTGCGGCGGCCATGAGCCCAACGGGCTTTGACTGGCTGGGCCTCATCCTCGTCGCCATCGTGCTGCCCGCCATCCTTGCTCCGCTCATCAATATGGTCTGCCGCCGCCTCGGCTGGGTCAAGGACGGCGACCTGAAGCTCGACTGAGAAAATAACGTGTAAAAAGTGTGGACTTTTTGTAAAGAATCCCATCAATTATCACAAAAAAAGTAAAATTGGGGAGAATCGGACTTGATTCTCCCCTTTGCTTTTGCTATACTGTCAGACGAAGTGCGTCCGCACTTCAAAATAAACCGGAGAGCGGCCCGCCGCCGACCGGGAAAATAAGGAAGGATAGAAGAATGAAGAAGTTTTTTGCGCTGCTTCTCGCTCTCGTCATGGTTCTGTCCCTCGTTGCCTGCGGTGATAAGAAGACCGACGACAACCAGGATGCCAACAACACTGACGATCAGCAGGGCGAGACCACCACTTACACCAATCCTGACGATATCGACGACAACATGACGTCTGAGGACGGCAAGTATGAAGTCGCGTTCGTCACCGACGTCGGCCAGCTGAAGGATAAGTCCTTCAACCAGGGCACCTTCGACGGCGTGAAGCTCTATGCTGCCAACAACGGCCTGAGCTACAAGTACTATCAGCCCGCCAACGGCGATCAGGCTACCGATGACGACCGCTACGACGCCATGAAGGCTGCCGTGGACGGCGGCGCCAAGGTCATCGTCTGCGCCGGCTTCATGCAGGGCACGGCCCTCGAGAAGGCCGCTAAGGAATTCACCGACACCAAGTTCGTCTTCATCGACGGTTGGTCCCTCGGCCTTGACAACGTTGCGGGCATCGCCTTCAACGAAGAGCAGTGCGGCTACTTCGCCGGTTACGCTGTCGTCAAGGAAGGCTATGAGAAGCTCGGCTTCACCGGCGGCGGCGGCGGCACGAACCCCGCCTGCATCCGTTACGGCTGGGGCTTTGCTCAGGGCGCCAACGACGCTGCTAAGGAAATGGATAAGACCGTCGACCTGAACTACTCCTGGGAGTACGGCGCTTCCTTCCAGGCTTCCCCCGAGCTGCAGACCATGGTCTCCGGCTGGTACTCCAACGGCACTGAGATCGTCTTCGCCTGTGGCGGTTCCATGTTCCAGTCCGTCGTCGCTGCCGCTTCCGCTGAGGACGGCAAGGTCGTCGGCGTCGACGTCGACCAGTCCAGCGAGTCCGAGACTGTCGTCACTTCCGCTATGAAGGGCCTGAGCGACGCTGCCGAGTGGGCGATCGCCAAGGTTTACGATGGCACCTGGGACGAGATCGGCAATGCTGCCACCTCCCTGGGCGTTGCTGAGAATGCTGTCGGCCTGCCGACCGCTACCTGGTCCATGGAGAACTTCTCCGTTGCCGACTATGAAGACCTCTTCCAGAAGGTCCTCAACGGCGACATCACCATCGACAACAACTCCGAGATGGCTGACCCCTCCACCGCCGGCCTGAGCAACGTCAACGTCAACTACATCGGCGGCTAATTCCCAATAGCGCATACATAAAAGAACGGAAGACTTCGGTCTTCCGTTCTTTTTCACATTTCTGACAGGGAAAGACATGAGAAAATCTTTTGCTTTTCATCGGGAAACGTGATATAGTATAATGTAATTATGGTTTCCGTCCTCGCAGCGCAGCGCGTGCGGGCCATCAAAACGGAAGGAGGGCGAAAAAACTTGGAGAATCAGTATGCGATCGAAATGCTGAATATCACGAAGAAATTCCCCGGTATTATCGCCAATGACAACATCACCTTACAGCTCAAAAAGGGCGAGATCCACGCCCTGCTCGGTGAAAACGGCGCGGGAAAATCGACCTTAATGTCGGTTCTCTTCGGCCTTTATCAGCCGGAGGAGGGCATCATCAAAAAGGACGGCAAGGTCGTGTCCATCAAGGACCCGAACGACGCCACCGCGCTCGGCATCGGCATGGTGCATCAGCATTTCAAGCTGGTGGACGTTTTCACGGTGCTCGATAACATCATCCTCGGCGCGGAGACGACGAAGTGCGGCTTTTTGCAGAAGAAAGAGGCGCGCAAAAAGGTCGAGGAGATCTCGAAGCGCTACGGCCTGAATGTCGACCTTGACGCCAAGGTCGAGGATATCACCGTCGGCATGCAGCAGCGCGTCGAAATTCTGAAGATGCTGTATCGCGACAACGAGATCCTCATCTTCGACGAGCCGACCGCGGTGCTCACTCCGCAGGAGATCGAAGAGCTCATGGCCACGATGAAGGAGTTTGCCCGCGAAGGCAAATCCATCCTCTTCATCTCCCACAAGCTCAACGAGATCATGGAGGTTTCCGACCGCGTGAGCGTCCTGCGCAAGGGTAAGTATATCGGCACGGTCAACACAAGCGAGACCACCAAGCAGGAGCTTTCCAACATGATGGTCGGCCGCCCCGTGCAGCTCGAGGTCACGAAGGACGAGGCCAAGCCTGCGGGCGAGGTCTTGAAGGTCGACCACCTCTGCGTCCACTCCCACGTGCAGAAGCGCAACGCCGTGAATGACGTTTCCTTCACCGTCCGCGCGGGCGAGATCGTCTGCATCGCCGGTATCGACGGCAATGGTCAGACGGAGCTTGTCTACGGCCTGACAGGCCTTGATAAGCCGTCCTCCGGCACGATCACCCTCTGCGGCAAGGATATCTCTCATGCCTCCATCCGCCACCGCGGCGAGCACATGAGCCACATTCCCGAAGACCGCCACAAGCACGGCCTCGTGCTCGACTTCACACTCGAGCAGAACATGGTGCTCCAGCGCTTCAACGAGCCGCGCTTTGAAAACCACGGCTTTATCAACAACAAGGCCGTGCGCGACTATGCCAACTACCTGATCGACAAGTTCGACGTGCGCAGCGGCCAGGGCGCGATCACGCGCGCGCGTTCCATGTCCGGCGGCAACCAGCAGAAGGCCATCATCGCCCGCGAGGTCGACCGCGACAAGGACCTCATCGTCGCCGTGCAGCCCACGCGCGGCCTGGACGTCGGCGCCATCGAATTCATCCACAGCCAGCTCGTTGCCGAGCGCGACCGCGGCAAGGCGATCTTGCTCGTCTCGCTCGAGCTGGACGAGGTCATGAGCCTCTCTGACCGCATCCTCGTCATGTACGAGGGTGAGATCGTCGGCGAGCTCGACCCGAAGAAAACCACCGTCGAAGAGCTCGGCCTTTACATGGCCGGCGCCAAGCGCATGGCGAAGGAGGAGGCGGCCGTATGAAAAAAGAACACTTCCTGCAAAGCGAAGGCTTCAAGACCGTCGCGGCGTCCGTCCTCTCGATCCTGATTGGCCTCGCCGTCGGCAGCATCGTCATTTTGATCGTCGGCCTCACGAGCCCGAACCTCTCGCTCTCCTCGGCGTGGGACGGCATCCGCATCGTGTTCGGTGGCCTGTTCTCCACGGGACGCGACGCCTCCGGCACGCTGACGTGGGGCTTCAACCCGACGAATATCGGCAACATGCTCTTCCGTGCCGCGCCGCTCATCATGACGGGCCTTTCCGTCGGCATGGCGTATAAAACAGGCCTTTTCAACATCGGCGCGCCGGGCCAGTACCTCATCGGTACGCTCGTGTCGCTCTCCATCGCCCTCGGTCTTCCGTCCGAGACGATGTCCACCACGCTCATCTGGCTGCTCGCCTTCCTCGGCGGCACGCTCGCGGGCGCGATCTGGGGCGCGATCCCCGGCCTTTTCAAGGCCCTGCTCAACATCAACGAGGTGCTCGCCTGCATCATGACGAACTGGATCGCGGCGAACCTCGTCACATGGCTCTTTGATATCAGCAACTTTAAGAACGTCACCGAGTCCACCAAGACCGGCTACATCTACAAGACGACCTACAACGGCGTTGCCACCGCGAAGATGGGCCTTGACAAGCTCTTCCCGAACTCCCAGGTCAACGGCGGCATCCTCATCGCCATTGTCTTTGCCATCGCCGTTTACGTGATGATGTCCAAGACGACGTTCGGCTATCAGCTCAAAGCCTGCGGCTCCAACCGTCATGCCGCGCGCTACGCCGGTATCGCCGACAAGCGTAACATCGTCATCTCCATGGCGATCGCGGGCGGACTGAGCGCGGCGGGCGCTTCGCTCTACTATCTCTCCGGCAACACAGAGTTCTTCTGGTCCACGTACCAGTCGCTCCCTGCCATCGGCTTCAACGGCATCCCTGTTGCGATGCTCGCCTCCTGTAACCCCATCGGCATCATCTTCACGGCGCTGTTCATGTCGATGCTCGATATCTCGGGCCTGCAGCTGACGAACCTGACGGCCTATAACGAGTACATCACGAACGTCATCATCGCCGTCATCGTGTACCTCAGCGCCTTCTCGCTGGTCATCAAGATGTGGATCGGCAAGCTCGGCAAGAAGAAGGACGACGGCGCGGATGCCAACGCGGAGCCCGCACCGGCGGCAGCTTCCGCACCAGCCGGTGCACAAGCGGAAACGGAGAAAGGAGGCGACGCGAAATGACATTCCTCATTCAGCAGACGCTCATTTATGCCGTCCCTCTGATGATCGTGGCGCTTGCGGGCGTGTTCGCCGAGCGCAGCGGTATCATCAACCTGGCGCTGGAAGGTATCATGGTCTTCGGCGCGTTCATCGGCGTCTGGTTTGTGCGCATTCTGCAGACGAGCGACGCTATCCTCGCCCTCAAGCAGAGCGGCAACTGGGCCGCACTGCAGGGCGTGGAGCTTCTCACGATGCTGGTCGCGGCGGCCTTCGGTGCGCTGTTCTCGCTGCTTCTGAGCTTTGCCTCTATCAACCTGCGTGCCGACCAGACCATCGGCGGCACGGCGCTGAACCTGATGGCTCCCGCACTCGTGCTGTTCTTCATCCGCATCATCGCCAACCAGAATACGCTGCAGATGCTCACGGGCGACGCGGCGAGCTGGTTCATGATCAAAAAGTCTACGCTCGGCATCGACAAGAACACCGACCTCGGCTTTTTCGGCGAGACGTTCGTCAACAAGGTCTACCTTGCGACCTACGTCTGCATCCTGCTTTTCATCATCCTGTCGATCCTGCTCTATAAGACGCGCTTCGGCCTGCGCCTGCGCGCCTGCGGCGAAAATCCCCAGGCGGCGGATTCGCTGGGCATCAACGTCTACAAGATGCGCTACGCTGGCACGACCATTTCCGGCGCGCTCGCGGGCATGGGCGGCTTCGTCTATGCGCTGACGACCGCAAACTGCGCCTCGAACGGCGACGTTGCGGGCTTCGGCTTCCTCGCACTGGCCGTTATGATCTTCGGCAACTGGAAGCCCGTGAATATCGCGGTCTCCTCGCTGTTGTTCGGCCTCTTCAAGTGCATCGCGGCGAGCTACGCGAGCATCGACATCAACGGCGACGGCGTCTACATGCTCGCCGAGATCGGTATCAGCGCCCATCTCTACCGCATGCTGCCCTACATCGTCACGCTGCTTGTGCTGGCGTTCACGTCCAAGAGCTCCCGCGCTCCCAAGGCCGAGGGCATCCCTTACGACAAGGGCCAGCGGTAACGTACATCAAAAAGCGGTATGGCAATGCCATACCGCTTCTTTGCAAAATGAAAGAGAGAAATGTATGGAAGTTAGAGAGATCACAGCGGCAGAGGAGAAGCAGTGCATCGCGCGCTTGATTTTAGAGGCGCTGCCCGACTGGTTTGGCATTCCAGAGGCGCGAGAGGAATACATCGAAAAGAGTGTTAAGCAGCCGTTTTTCGCCGCGTTCGACGGCGAGAATGCCGTCGGCTTCCTTTACCTTGCCGAAACGGGGAGGGATACGGCGGAACTCTATGTCATGGGCGTGCTGAAAGAATACCACCGCCGCGGCGTCGGCAAGATGATCTTTGCCGCAGCGAAGCAGCGGGCGAAGGAGCTTGGCTACTCGTTTTTGCAGGTCAAGACCGTGCAGATGGGGAAGTACCCTGAGTACGACGCGACGAACCGCTTCTATCTCACCCTCGGTTTTGGCGAGTTTGAGGTATTCTCGACGCTCTGGGACGAGTGGAACCCGTGTCAAATCTACGTGATGAGCCTGAAATAAGAAAATGTTGGAACTTTTTCCCGCCGTTTTGCGTCTATAAAAGCAGAAAAACAGGGGAGGGAAGCATATGACCGTCCGCGAACCGAAAAAACGCTCTAATTTGCGGCTGAAGCTCGGCGGCGCGTATTTTAGCGCGCAGCGAAAACTCAGATGGCTTTCGATGCGGAAGCATTTTGCGCGCGAGCGCAGCGGGGAAGACTTAGCATATCAGGCGTTTTCCCACCATACGCCGCTCATGCGAAAGCTCAAGGACGTCGACATGCAGCTCCAGCGCAACAAGGTGACGAATCTCCGCCTCGCCTGTGCGCGGCTCGACGGGCTTTTGCTGCGCCCCGGTGAAACGATGAGCTACTGGTATCTCATCGGAAAGCCGACGGCGGGGAAGGGGTATCTGCCCGGTATGATCCTGCGCAACGGCGGGTATCTGGCCGCGACGGGCGGCGGGCTCTGCCAGCTCTCAAACCTCATCTATTGGATGACGCTGCACACGCCGCTCACGGTCGTCGAGCGCCACCGCCACGGCTACGACGTCTTTCCCGACGCGAACCGCACGCAGCCCTTCGGCAGCGGTGCGACCTGCTTTTACCCCTATCTTGACCTGATGATCCGCAACGACACACAGGACACCTATCAGATGCGCGTCCGCGTCGGCAAAACAGACCTTGAGGGCGAGTGGCGCGTGAGCGCCGAGCCGACCGAGCGCTATGCGGTCGTCGAGCGCAGCCACGAGATGCGCGCGCAGTACTGGGGCGGCTACATCCGCCACAACGAGCTCTACCGGCAGACGTTTGATTTGCAGGGCAAGCTGCTCGCGGAGACGCCTGTCGCCGTGAACGACGCGGTGATGATGTATTCGCCGTATCTGGAAGAAAGCAAAAAGGAAGGCTGACAAAGTCAACCTTCCTTTTATCTTATTCAGCCGTTTCGTCCGCCTCTTCGGGCGTATCCTCTTCCTCGGGCTCTTCCCACGGCTGCATCGTGGCGACGCAGCGGTTGATGTTCTTGCCCTCGGCATAGAATTTGGCCTCGTAGTCGGTCATCACGCCGCGCTGTCCGTTCGCGTGCAGATCGCGTGTGACCTCAGAGAGTTCGAAGCCAAACTGCGGGATCTCCTCGATTGACCACTCAAACAGCGGGTCGTTGTCGGTCTTGAAATGAATTTGGCCGTTGTCCTTGAGCACCTTGCGGTAGAGCTTCAAGAAATTGCCGTGCGTCAGCCGGCGCTTGGCCTGCCGCTTGGGAGGCCACGGGTCGCAGAAGTTGACATAGATGCGGTCGACCTCGCCTTGATCAAAAATCTCGGGGAGCTGGTTGGCGTCGATGTCGATGAAGAAGACGTTGTGCAGCTCTGCCTTCGCCGCGCGCTCCATCGCGACGACCATCGCGTCGGGCACCTTTTCGACCGCGATGAGCAGCACGTCGGGCTCCGCCGCGGCCGTCTCGACGGTGAAGCGGCCCTTGCCGCAGCCGAGCTCCACGCGGATCTCCTTCGCCTCGGGCATCAAGTCGTGCCAGCGGCCCTTGCGCTCGTAGGGGTCCTTGATCTGATACGCCCCGCACCGCTCCATGCGGGGAAGCAGGTTTTTCTTTTTGCGCATTCGCATAGAATGAACCTCGTTTTCCTATAATTAAAGTCTATCATATCGAAAATTGGTGCAAGAGACAAGTCATTTTAAAAATTTTATACAAGAGTTGCTGCATTGGGAGAAAAGATCATTAAAAATGCAACGTTTCTTGCAATGACACCGGAAAAGTGTGAAACTTTTTTGAAAAAAGTGATTTTTCTCTTGCAAATATGCCTTGCCGCCCATATAATAGGGGACAGTTGAAGAAGACAGGAGGAGACACACGATGTCTTTTGTCAAATATGAACCCAAGGGCAACATTGCCTATCTCATCATTGACCGCGAAAAGGCGCTCAACGCGCTCAATTCTCAGGTGCTCGCCGATCTCGATGCCGCGCTCGACGCGGTGGACTTAAGCGAGATCCGCTGCCTGATCGTCCGCGGCGCGGGCGAGAAGTCCTTTGTCGCCGGCGCGGACATCGCGCAGATGAAGGAGCTCAGCAAGGAGGAGGCCGAGGCCTTCGGCAAGCAGGGCAACGACGTCATGCGCAAGCTCGAAGCGTTCCCCATCCCGACGATCGCGGCGGTGGGCGGCTATGCCCTCGGCGGCGGCTGTGAGCTCGCGATGAGCTGCGATTTCCGCATCTGCTCCGATACCGCCGTCTTCGGCCAGCCCGAGACAGGCCTTGGCATCACGCCGGGCTTTGGCGGCACACAGCGCCTTGCCCGCCTCGTCGGCCCCGGCATGGCCAAGCAGATGATCTACACCGCCCGCAACATCAAGGCGGACGAGGCCTACCGCATCGGCCTTGTCAACGCGGTCTATCCGCTTTCTGACCTCTACGCCGCGGCGGAAAAGCTCGCCGGCCAGATCGCTGGCAACGCGCCCATCGCGGTGCGCGCGTCCAAGCAGGCCATCAACGACGGTCTTCAGGTCGATATTGACCGCGCCGTCGTGATCGAGGAGAAGGCCTTCGGCTCCTGCTTCCAGAGCGCCGACCAGCAGGAGGGCATGGGCGCCTTCCTCGAAAAGCGCAAGCACGAGCCCTTTATCAACAAGTGATTCCATAGAATTATCTATTTATATTGTAGGAGGATACACACAATGAAAGTTGCAGTTTTCGGCGCCGGCACCATGGGCAGCGGCATCGCTCAGGTCTTCGCGGCCAAGGGCCACACCGCTCTGATGTACGCTTCCAGCGTCGCTTCCGCTCAGCGCCACAAGGATAAGCTCGCCGCTTCCCTGCAGAAGCGCGTCGAGAAGGGCAAGATGACCGAAGAGGCCAAGGACGCCATCCTGAACAACATCCTCGTCGAGGAGAAGTCTGCCGCGGCGGACGCCGACCTCGTCATCGAGTGTGTGGCGGAGAACATGGACACCAAGCGTCAGCTCCTCGGCGAGCTCGACGAGATGTGCAAGGAGAGCGCCGTCTTCGCGACCAACACCTCTTCTCTGTCTGTCACCGAGATGGGTCTCGGCCTCAAGCACGCCGTCATCGGCATGCACTTCTTCAACCCCGTGCCCAGCATGAAGCTCGTTGAGGTCATCCGCGGCGCCAACACCACGCAGGAGACCTTCGACTTCATCTACAACCTCTCCAAGGAGATCGGCAAGGAGCCTGTCGAGGTCGCTGAGGCTCCGGGCTTCGTCGTCAACAAGATCCTGATCCCGATGATCAACGAGGCCATCGGCCTGGTCGAGACCGGCGTTGCCTCTGTCGAGGATATCGACAAGGCCATGATGCTCGGCGCGAACCACCCCATGGGCCCCCTTGCCCTGGGCGACTTCATCGGCCTTGACGTGTGCCTCGCCATTATGAACGTCCTCTACAGCGAGACCGGCGATCCGAAGTATCGTCCCGCTCTGCTGCTCAAGAAGATGGTCCGCGGCGGCCAGCTTGGCAAGAAGTCCGGCAAGGGCTTCTACGATTACAGCAAGAAGTAATCCGTCCCTAAAAGGATAAAAAGGGGAGGCAGTTTACAAAAACTGCCTCCCCTTTTCTCTTTTGGAATGGAAAGGATTCCTGAAAATGACAGAAAACTGTCATAAAAGGAACGGAAATGTCAAAAAGACTTTAATGAATTCGGCGAAAAGCACGAATTCCAAAAAGGAATGATAGTTCCCCTTGCGAAAATGAAACGCACAGGATATAATGAGAGTCACGGAACTGATTTGTGAAAAATTAGACAATCCAATTATTTTTATAGTGAAGGAGCAAAAGACTATGGATTTCCATCTGTCCAAAGAACATCTGCTGGTCCGCAAAATGTATCGCGAATTTGCAGAAAATGAAGTCAAGCCTTTAGCTGAGGAACTCGATGAGGAAGAGCGCTTCCCCATGGAGACCGTCGAAAAGATGGCCAAGCTCGGCATGATGGGTATTTACTTCCCGAAGCAGTACGGCGGCGCCGGCGGCGATGTTCTCAGTTATGCCATGTGCGTGGAGGAGCTCGCTAAGGTTTGCGGCACCACCGCTGTTATCGTTTCCGCCCACACCTCCCTCTGCTGCGCTCCCATTTTCGAGAACGGCACCGAGGAGCAGAAGATGAAGTATCTGCCTGACCTTCTGTCCGGCCGCAAGATCGGCGCGTTCGGTCTGACCGAGCCCGGCGCCGGTACCGACGCCTCCGGCCAGCAGACCACCGCTGTCAAGAACGAGAACGGCGACTACGTCCTCAACGGCAGCAAGTGCTTCATCACCAACGGTAACGTTGCCTCCACTTTCGTCGTGTTCGCCATGACCGACAAGAGCAAGGGCAACCACGGTATCACCGCCTTCATCGTTGAGAAGGACTTCCCCGGCTTCTCCACCGGTAAGCACGAGAAGAAGATGGGTATCCGCGGCAGCTCTACCTGCGACCTCGTCTTCGAAGACTGCGTCGTCCCCAAGGAGAACCTGCTCGGTAAGGAAGGCGAAGGCTTCAAGATCGCCATGAAGACCCTCGACGGCGGCCGTATCGGTATCGCTTCCCAGGCTCTCGGTCTTGCCGAAGGCGCCATCAACGAGGCTGTCAAGTACACCAAGGAGCGTATCCAGTTTGGTCGCCGCCTGAGCCAGTTCCAGAACACCCAGTTCCAGCTGGCCGACATGCACACCCGCACTCAGGCTGCCCAGTACCTCGTTTACGCTGCCGCTATGAAGAAGCAGAATCACGAGGATTACTCCATGGACGCTGCCATGGCCAAGCTCTTCGCGGCCGAGACCGCTTCCGACGTCACCCGCCGCGCTGTTCAGCTCTTCGGCGGCTATGGCTACACCCGTGAGTATCCCGTTGAGCGCATGATGCGCGATGCCAAGATCACCGAGATCTACGAGGGCACTTCCGAAGTCCAGCGTATGGTCGTTGCCAAGTATCTTGGTGTGAACTAAAAAAGGAGGTAAAGATATAATGAAGATTCTTGTTTGCGTTAAGCAGGTCCCCGATACCTCCGGTAAGGTTGCCGTCAATCCCGATGGTACCCTGAACCGCGCTTCCATGCAGACCATCATCAACCCCGATGATATGAACGCCGTTGAGGCCGCTCTCAAGCTCAAGGATGAGCTGGGCTGCAAGGTCACCGTCGTCACCATGGGTCCCCCGCCGGCAGAAGGTATGCTGCGCGAGCTGATGGCCATGGGCGCTGATGACGGCTATCTCGTTTCCGCCCGTGAGTTCGGCGGTTCCGATACTTACGCCACCTCCCAGATCCTTGCCGCCGCTCTCGACACCATCGGTCTCGATGACGACGACATCGTCTTCTGCGGCCGTCAGGCTATCGATGGTGATACCGCTCAGGTCGGTCCTCAGATCGCTGAGAAGCTGCACCTGCCCCAGATCACCTACGCCGCCGATGTGAAGAAGGAAGGCGACACCCTGACCGTCAAGCGCATGCTCGAGGACGGCTACATGACCATCAAGGCTCAGACTCCGTGCCTGATCACCTGCATCAAGGAGCTCAATACCCCGCGTTACATGAGCGTCTCCGGTGTGTTTGAGTGCTACTCCAAGCCCATGACCGTTCTGGACTACAACGCTCTGAAGGATCACCCCCTCATCGACGCTACCACCATCGGCCTCAAGGGCTCCCCGACCAACATCCTGACCTCCTTCACGCCTCCCCAGAAGGGCGCCGGTCAGATGCTCGAGGGCAACGACATGGCTACCTGCGAGAAGCTCGCCGGCATCCTGCTCGAAAAACACATCATTTAAGGAAAGGAGATCAATACGATGCGTAACGAAGTGAAACTTGCTAATCCCAACTATGACTCCTCCAAGATCGAAGAGTTCAAGAACGTATGGGTCTTCTGCGAACAGCGTCAGGGCCAGATGATGTCCACCTCCTATGAGCTGATCTCCGAAGGCCGCAAGCTGGCGGACGAGCTGGGCGTGAAGCTCTGCGGTCTGCTGGTCGGCGACAATGTCGGCGATCTCGCCGAGAGCATTGGCGGCTACGGCGCTGATGAGGTCATCGTCTGCGACCACCCCCTGCTCAAGAACTACACCACCGACGCTTATTCCAAGGTCATCTGCGACGTCATCTCCGAGATGAAGCCTGAGGCCTTCCTCATCGGCGCGACCAACATCGGCCGTGACCTCGGCCCCCGCTGCGCAGCCCGTCTGCACACCGGCCTGACCGCTGATGCTACCCACCTGGATGTGGATACCGCAAAGTATGTCGAGTTCCTGAAAGAGAGCTCCACCATCGACCTCTCCAAGCAGAAGTTCGATTATGAGGATCGCAACCTGAAGATGACCCGTCCCGCATTCGGCGGCCATCTGATGGCTACCATCATCTGCCCCCGCTTCCGTCCCCAGATGTCCACCGTGCGTCCCGGCGTTATGAAGAAGGCTCCGTTCGATCAGGCTAAGGCTGATGCCTGCCAGATTGTGAAGCCCGCATTCAGCCTGACCGCTGACGACATCAAGACGGAAGTGCTGAGCGTTGAGAAGGCCGCTGAGAAGCTGGTCGATCTGATCGGCGCGGACGTGATCGTCTCTGTGGGCCGCGGCATCAGCAAGGATGTCAACAAGGGCATCGAGCTGGCTGAGCAGCTGGCGGCAGCCCTGGGCGGCGGCGTGGTCGGCGCTTCCCGTGCCGTGACCGATGCAGGCTGGATGACCGCTGACCATCAGGTCGGTCAGACCGGCAAGACTGTGCACCCCAAGATCTATGTGGCTCTGGGTATTTCCGGTGCCATCCAGCACACCGCAGGTATGCAGGATTCTGAGTGCATCATCGCTGTCAACAAGAATGAGGGCGCACCCATCTTTGGTGTGGCCGATTACGGCATCGTGGGCGATCTGTTCAAGGTCGTGCCTGAGCTGATCAAGCAGATCGAGGCAGCAAAGGCTGCTCTGTGATCGCCTGTTCCTGAGCATTGTTCAATAGCATAGCCTGAATTGTGAGAGGCCGTTGCACATTTTTGTGCAGCGGCCTCTTTTTTGTGTTTTTTATAAAGGAGCTGCTGTGCAGTGGCTGGCACAGCAGCTCCGATTTGCTCCACAGGAAAGGAACGCAGAAGGGAACACAGCGAAGCGCCACAAAAACGTACACAGAAACCACGATATGCAAAGCGGTGCATATAAATACAGTGATATACAAAACGAAACGCACCGAAGTGTCCCAAAAAGTGTGCGGAAACTGTTGCACTTGGCTTGTTTTGGCGAGAAGCGCAACACAACTGTAACGTTTTCGGACTCTTTGTTACGCTTGAGTTGCGATAAAAAGGCGAGAATTTTTTAAAAAATCTGTATTTTTTCTGCAAATCAAGCTCTAAACCTCTTGACGTCTGTATGGCTTTGTGATACTCTTGTTACACAAGAGTTGCGGATGTGATACGACAGAGTTGCAAACGAGTTGCAATATCCAAGATCACACTGCATAAGGCAACAGACCGGAGGCAATCTTATGAAGCGTGCAATGAGTACCGTGAAGAATATCGCAGCAGCTGCAATGACGCTGGCTGTGTTTTTTGGCTTTGCAGGCTTCAAGCCCGTCACCGCAAACGCTGCACAGGCTGCCATGCCTGCCACCGCTTCTGTGGAAGAAGAGAACTCCTACTTTGAGGAAGACGCTTACCAGCGCAGCTTCCTGACCCTGATCAATAACGAGCGTGCACAGGCTGGTCTGGCTCCTGTTGCTCTGGGCGACAGCAACCACAACGCCGCTGCAATGGAGCGTGCCGAAGAGCTGGCAGTTTCTTACTCCTACGTTCGTCCCAACGGTCAGCGCGATTTCACCGTTCTGGCAGAGAACGGTATCAGCGATGTCTCCATCGGCGAGAACTACATGGCCGGCTGCTCCACCCCCGATTCCGCAATGGATCAGTGGATGGCTACCGACTTCACCCGCGAGCGTATCCTGAACGCCGATGCTACCACCGTGAGCGTTGGCTACTATGAGGGCGGTGTTTACAATAACTATTGGGTGCTGATCTTCTCTTACCCCGAAAATTCTCACACCGAGGATTACCGTCAGGAAGTTCTGAATCTGGTCAATGCCCAGCGCGCAAAGTATGGTCTGACTGCTCTGAAAATGGGCGATGACGCTTTGACCGCCGCTGCACAGACCCGCGCCGAGGAGATCGCCGTTGTGAACTCCCACGTCCGTCCCGATGGCTCTAAGTGCTTCACCGTCCTGAAGGACTATGGCGTCACCGATACCCCCACCGGCGAGAATGCCGCATGGGGCAGCGTCTCTCCTGAAGAAGTCGTCAATGCATGGATGAACTCCGAAGGCCATCGTGCCAATATCCTGAACCCTGAGGCTCGCAAGATGAGTGTTGGTTACTACTACAACAGCAACAGCACTTGGGGTCATCAGTGGATCCAGATCTTTACCAAGTGATTAACTGCTTTCTTCTTATAAAAAGACTGGCGGGGCCGCAAGGCTTCGTCAGTCTTTTTATTTGCGCCCGTTTGTGTTATACTTATTCTGAGTTAT
>OHCF01000104.1_pt1 | contig 68880 bp, 57 predicted proteins | sample 1577511 | NCBI WGS metagenome assembly OHCF01 (sample SAMEA3879568, study PRJEB24766) | human gut metagenome | biome: human-associated habitat; feature: feces | place: USA | collected 1985/1987 | reverse complement strand
CTTGCATGTGTTAAGCACGCCGCCAGCGTTCGTCCTGAGCCAGGATCAAACTCTCAATAAAATGGTATCTAAAAAGCCAAAGCTTCTTAAATCTTTATCGAGCTATTTGTCATAGCTTAAAACTTTTTATCCTTACGATTCAGACGTAATTGACTTAACCGTCTTCCTCGCAAGCTCTGTGCATTTCGCACAGTTTTTCATCTGGTGCTTGTCAAAGTTTCGTTGTTTAATTTACAAGGTGCACGCTCCATTCGCGGAACAGGTGTTATCTTAGCACCTACCGTCCCTTTTGTCAACACCTTTTTTCACTTTTTTCAAATTATTTTTCAGAGCCAGATAGAGACAAATCCATCCATTGATGTTATAATAGGAAAACCGTTTCATTTTGGAGGTATTTCCCTTGGATTTCCAACATATTGAGGCAACTTTCGGAAAGCTGGAGTACCGTTCGCTCTCGTTTTCGAAAGGTCTTAATATTATAGAAGCGCCGAATGAGTCCGGCAAGTCGACGCTTCTCGCGTTTCTTCGCGTGATGCTCTACGGCTTTCCGCCGCGGGAGCGCGGCGCGCTGGCGGACAAGAACCGCTACGCCCCATGGTCACTATCGCCGATGCGCGGCACGCTGGCGCTCACATGTCAAAAGGGCAACATTACGTTGCAGCGCGACACCGCGCGCGCGAATAGTCCCATGGGCCGCTTTTCCGCCGTCTATACCGGCAGCAGTGAAACGGTCGACGGCCTGACCGCCGCCGACTGTGGCGAAACGCTGCTCGGTGTCCCGTGCGAGGTCTACGAGCGCAGCGCGTTCATCCGCCAGAGCAGTCTGACGGTCGACGCGAGCACCGAGCTTGAGCGCCGCATCGCCGCGCTCATCACCACAGGCGAGGAGGGCCAGTCGTTCAGCGAAGCGTCCGCCGCGCTCAAAAAGCAGCTCAACGCCCGCAAATACAACAAGTCCGGCCGCATCCCCGCGCTCGAGGCCGAGATCAGCGCACAGGAGCGCGCGCTCGAGGAACTGTCGCAGCTCACGCGCAGCAAGCGCAAGGCCGAGGAAGCCCTCGCCTCATTCGATGCCGAGGAAGCCTCGCTGCGCGAACAGCTCCGCGCACACGATCTCTGCGATGCGCAGGACGCCCGCCGCGCCGCCGCGGAAGCGCGGCAGGCATGGCAGAGCACCGAAAGCAAAGCCGAATATCTTCGCCGCGCGCTGATTGAACAGGATGTGCCCGCACGCGACGCGCTGGAGCAGGGCCGCGCAAGGCTCAACGCACTCTCTTCCCTTAAGGTTGAGGCCACGGACGCGCAGAAGCGCTGTGATGACGCCGAAGCTGCTCTGTCTGATTTTGACGCAAGACCCGCCGAGCGCCCGCGCTCACTATTACCTTATATAATAGTAAGCGCCGTGCTATTGCTGCTCTTTATATTTGTTTCCGCATTGCCCAGCCCTGTCGCTCTGGCCGGGTGCATCGTCTCCGGCGCTGCGCTGGCTGCACTTCTTGTCTTAAACTGGAACAACGCACGCAAAGTTCGCGCCGCACATGAGGAAAAGCGCGGTGTCTTAGAGCAAGCCCTGCGCGATGCGCGTTCTGACGCCGCCGCACAGCAAAAGCTGTATGATGCCGCCGTGCGCGAGCTGCTCGTGCTCATCCCCGCGGGCGACATCTCCCGCGTTGGCGCATATCTCGACGCCGCGCTGCAAAAATACGCCGAGCTGGACGCCCTGACGCGCGAGGCGCGCGACCTGTCGCTGCGCTGCGAGCTGCTTTCCACCCGCGCGCCGAAGGGTGACGTTCCCGACAAGCCGGTTGTGCGCCCCGCACGCTCCCGTGCGGAGCTGCAAACTGCGCTCGACGCGCTCGCACGGTGCCGTCGTGAAGCGCAGAGCACCTTTGACTACACCTCCGGCCGCTGCCGCGCCATCGGCGACGCCGCCGAGCTTGAAGCCGCACTCACGCAGAAGCGCGACGAGCTTGCACAAAAACAAGCGGAATACGACGCCATCGCCCTCGCGATGGAATCGCTGCAAAGCGCGAACACCGCACTGCAAAACCGCTTTTCTCCCGCGCTCAGCCGCCGCGCCGGCGAGCTTTTCTCCCGCCTGACGGGCGGCAAATACGAAAGCGTCCTGCTTGACCGCACGTTTTCCGCGCAGGCGGGCGAAACGGGCGAGAGCGTTTCCCATGACGCACAGCTTTTGAGCCTCGGCACGCTCGACCAGCTGTATCTTGCCGTGCGCCTCGCCATCTGCGAAAGTGCCCTGCCCGCGGACGATCCCCCGCCCATCGTGCTCGACGACGCACTTGTCCGCTTCGACGACGAGCGCTGCCGCGCCGCGCTCGAGCTTTTATTAGAGGAAAGCAAATCCCGTCAAATTCTGCTTTTCACCTGTCAGCACCGCGAGAGCGCGTATCTCTCCGGCCGCGACGGCGTCACATTCCTGTCCCTATAATCCCAAATTGATAAAGGAGAAATTGAATGACCACACTGCAAGCCCTTCCCCTGCCTTCCAACTTCGAAGACCTCTGCGAGCTGTTTTTGCTCTACATCGCGTACAGCACCCTCGGCTGGTGCGGCGAGATGCTATACTGCTCCATCCCCAAGGGTCACATCTGCGAAAAGAGAGGCTTCCTCAACGGCTTCCTCTGCCCCATTTACGGCCATGGCGCGCTGCTCGTGCTGTATCTTCTGCACGGCGGCTTCCAGAATCCGGTGCTCACGTTCATCTTCGGCGCGATCGTCACGTCGATCCTTGAATACTTCACGAGCTGGATCATGGAAAAGCTCTTCCACATGCGCTGGTGGGACTACTCCCATTATAAATTCCAGATCAATGGCCGTGTGTGCCTTCTGAACTCCACGTGCTTTGGCCTTGCGTGCGTGCTGCTGTGCCACCTTGTCCAGCCCTGGCTGTGGGAGCACATCGTGAATCTCGGCCCTACCATCACCGTGCCGCTCGCGTCCTTCATCTTCGGCATCTATCTGATGGACACCGTGCTCTCCATCCGCAGCGCCATCCAGCTCAGCGCTCAGATGGGCAAGCTGCGCGAGCTGCAATCGGAGCTCAAGGACTATGTCGCCGAAAAGCGTGAGGAGAGTCAGGAGCGCAAGGCCGAGCGCCGTGCCGAGGTACGCGAGCGCGCCCGCATGCTGCGTGACGGTGCGGATATCTTCGAGCGCCGCCTGCTCCACTCCCACCCCGACATCCGCAAGTCGCGTGAAGACCTGCTCACCGCGATCCGCGCCCGCCTGAACGAGAGCGAGACCGAGGCCAAGAAAGCTGCCGACGAGCTCTTCGGCGATGAGCGCAAGGCGTAATTTGCCAGCCCGCACGCGGTTGACTTCCGCGCGCAAACGGTATAAACTAAGCGCGCCGCTGGTCAACCGGCGGCACACCACGCAGCAAAGGAGAATACTGATCTATGAGCGAATGCACCCATAATTGCTCTACCTGCGGCGAGAGCTGCGCTGAGCGTGCAACGCCGCAATCCCTGCGCAAAGCACCGCACCCCGAAAGCCACATCGGCAAGGTGTTCGGCGTTGTGTCCGGCAAGGGCGGCGTCGGCAAGTCCATGGTCACGAGCCAGCTCGCCGTCACGCTGCACCGCCGCGGTTACAAGGTCGGCGTCATGGACGCCGATATCACCGGTCCCTCCATCCCGCAGGCCTTCGGCGTGCACGACAAGGCCGTCGGCACGCAGACCGCGCTCTACCCCTGCGTCAGCCACAGCGGCATCGAGGTCATGTCCATCAACCTGCTTTTGGAGGATGAGACCGATCCCGTCATCTGGCGCGGCCCCGTCATCGGCGGTGTCGTCCAGCAGTTCTGGACAGATGTTGCCTGGGATGTGGACTATCTGTTCGTCGATATGCCCCCCGGCACGGGCGACGTGCCACTGAGCGTCTTCCAGTCCATCGCGCTCGACGGCATCATCGTCGTCACCTCCCCGCAGGAGCTTGTCTCCATGGTCGTGGAGAAGGCCGTGAAGATGGCTGAAAAGATGGACGTCCCCATCGTCGGCGTCGTGGAGAACATGAGCTATGTCGCCTGCCCTGACTGCGGCAAAAAGATCTATCTCTTCGGCGAGGGCAAGAGCGAAGAGGCCGCAAAGCGTCACAATCTTCCCCTCCTCGCCCAGATGCCCATCGACCCGAAGCTCGCCGCCCTTGTGGACGCGGGCAAGATCGAAGAGTTCGAGGGCACATGGCTGAACGCCGCCGCCGATGCGCTCGAAAAGACGCGCAAGCGCGCCGAATAACAAAAAACAAGCGCAAAAAATCGCACCTCGTTCGAGGTGCGATTTTTTATGTTCTGTTTGTGGCTCAGTCGTTGGAATAGTTGTCGAAGTAGCCCTGAATGTAAACGATGGGCGTGCCCTTGTCGCCGCTGCCGCTCGTCAGGTCGCAGAGCGAGCCGATCAGGTCGGTCAGGCGGCGGGGCGTCGTGCCCTCGGACACCATGTTGCCGACCAGGCTCTCGCTGGTCTTCTCGCGGATGCGCTCTTCGATGGCTTCCTTCAGCGCCTCGCCCTTGAGATCGCCGAAGTCATTGTCGGCGAGGTACTTGAGCTTCAGCTCGTTCGGCGTGCCGACAAGGCCCTTGGTGTAGCCGGGGGAGACGACGGGGTCAGCGAGCTCCCAGATCTTGCCGACGGGGTCTTTGAACGCACCGTCACCGTAGACCATGGCCTCGATGTGCTTGCCGCTGGCCTTGCTGAGTCTCTCGCCCAGCTCCTCGGCAACGGCCATGCAGTCGCGCGGGAAGAGCTTAACGGTCTCCTCGGTCGCCTTGTTGGAGCCGAGCAGTCCGTATTCGGCGTTGTAGCCGCTGCCGTCGACGCTTCTGTTGAGCAGATCGTCGAGGCCGAGCACCACGCGGGCGCCAGCGGCCTTGAGCAGGCGCTTGCTGCGCGCGCGGGTGTGGATGTCGCAGGTGATGACGGCGTCGGTGTAGTCGCACAGCGTCTGCACGCGATTGCCGAAGATGACCTCGACCTCAGCGCCGGCGTCGGTGATGATGCCGGAGTAGAAGTCGATGTAGTCGACGCCCGTGAACGGGTGCACCGCCGCGCCGAATTTCTCGCGGAATTGTTCGAGCGTCAGAACATCGCTGTACGGGTCGACACCCGCCTCGTCGAGCTTGTCCCAGTCGACAAGGCCGTTGCCCACCTCGTCAGAGGGGTAGGAGAGCAGCAGCACGATCTTCTTGCAGCCCATCGCCATGCCGCGCAGCAGCAGGGAGAAGCGGTTGCGGCTCAGGATTGGGAACGCGACGCCCACGGTGCCGCCGCCGGTCTTTTCGCGCACGTCTTTCGCGATCTGGTCGAGCGTTGCGTAGTTGCCCTGCGCACGCGCCACGACGGATTCCGTCACGGCGACGACGTCGCGGTCGCGCGGCTCGATGCCCGCTTCCTTCCACGCTTCCATCACGGAAGCGGCAGCGACCTCAGCAATGTTATCTCCCTCGCGGATGATGGGTGCGCGCACGCCGCGCACGACAGTTCCGATCGTTCTCATCTTGATCTCCTTTTTATTTTATAGTCAGCGCACAAGGCGCTCTTGCAAAGTCATACAGTTTGGTATTATAATCACGGTATAGGGATAAGTAAAGCATCGTTTTTTGATAATAAATATAAATCATTCTTATGGTTTAAGATCAGGAGGGTTTGCCAAATGGTCAAGCTGGAGCTTTACCGCGTCTTCCGCGAGGTCGCCGAGGCCGGGAATATCTCCCTGGCAGCGGAGAATCTCTACCTTTCGCAGTCCGCCGTCAGCCAGAGCGTCAAGCAGCTCGAGCAGCAGCTCGGCACGCGTCTTTTCCTGCGCTCGCCGCGCGGCGTCACGCTCACTGAGGACGGCCGCCTCTTATTTGAATATGTGCGCAGCGCCATGGGTCTTCTCGAGACCGGCGAGGACAAATTGCAGCAGTCGCGCACGCTTCAGGCCGGCACGCTCGTCATCGGCGCGAGCGACACCGTGACGAGCCAGTTTCTCCTGCCGCATCTCGACGCCTTCCACCGCCGCCATCCCAACATCCATATCCGCATCATCAGCGGCCGCAGCTATAAGGTGCTGGGGCTTCTCCGCGCCGGAAGGGTCGATATCGCCTTTGCAAGCGCCCCCGGCGATGCGGACGACTTAGAGCACATCCCCTGCTTTGAAACGCATTCCTGCTTTGTCGCCGCGCCGGACTACCCCTGCGACTTCACCCGCGCCTACACGACCGAGGAGATCGCCGCATTCCCGCTCATTCTTCTTGAAAAGAAGGCCTCCTCGCGCACTTACCTTGAAAAATACTTCCTCCAAAGCGGCGTCAGGCTCACGCCGGAGATCGAGCTCGGCGCGCGCAGCCTTCTTGTCGACCTGGCGAAGATTGGCTTCGGCGTTGCGGGCGTCACGCGCGAATTCGTCCAGGGCGAGCTCGCCGCGGGCGAGATCCGCGAGCTTTCCACCGCTTTTTCCATCCCGCCGCGCACCGTCGACCTCTGCATGCTGCGCAACGTTTCGCCCAGCGCCGCAACCGAACGTTTTGCCCGCGATGTGCTTGAAAAATTACAGGGCAAATCCGTTTCCGTTTAAATTCTGCAAGGTTTCCGTCATTTTGCACATCGAGTCTGCATAATTTTTGTCATTTTCGCCAAGGCGATTTTCTTGACAAGATTTTTGCGGCATGTTACCTTCTTTTTCGCTGCAACGAGCGAAGATACACGGTTTTCAGGATCTTTTTGAAACTGAAAGCGCTGGAAAACTCTGGAGAACTCATTCAGTTGGGTGCCGAAGGGGCAATGCCTTGTCTAAAATTGTTAAGGCTGAATCTCTCAGGCAAAAGGACGGAGAGCATCGGCACCATGCCGGTTTTTCCGTCCTCACTTTTTCTCTCTATTGTTTTTTAAGCTGTCGATCTTCTGTTGGATCGGCAGCTTTTTATTTTTTGCATTTTCGACTTTACAATATAAGGAGAGCATCATGGCTTCATCATTCGAGACCACCCTTTTCCCTATCGTTCAGACCATCAACGAATACCTCAGCAACTACGTTCTGGTCATCCTGCTGCTCGGCGTCGGCATCTGGTACACGATCAAAATGCGCTGCGTGCAGGTTCGCTGCTTTAAGGAGGGCTGGAACCGCGTGTTCGGCAACATCACCCTCAACGGCAAGAAGGGCGGCACCGGAATGAGCTCGTTTCAGGCGCTCGCCACTGCCATCGCCGCCCAGGTCGGCACCGGCATCATCGTCGGCGTCGCGGGCGCGATCCTCACCGGCGGCCCGGGCGCGGTGTTCTGGATGTGGGTCATCTCGTTTTTCGGCATGGCCACGATCTACGCGGAAGCGACGCTCGCGCAGGAGACGCGCATCGTCGAGCTCGACGGCACGATCAAGGGCGGTCCTGTCTACTACATTACGACAGCCTTCAAGGGGAAATTCGGCAAGTTTCTCGCGGGCTTCTTCGCCGTCGCCATCACGCTGGCGCTCGGCTTCATGGGCTGCATGGTGCAGTCCAACTCCATCAGCGCAACGATGGAGACCGCGTTTGGCATCCCATCCTGGGTCGTCGGCATCGTGCTGATCGTCATCTGCGCCTTCATCTTCCTCGGCGGCGTGCAGCGCCTTGCGTCCGTGACGGAAAAGGTCGTGCCGCTCATGGCGGCGGTATTCCTCTTCGGCGGCCTCATCGTGCTTGTCGTTCGCATCAAGTACATTCCCGAGACCTTTGCCATGATCTTCCGCTACGCCTTTGAGCCGCAGGCCATCGTCGGCGGCGGCTTCGGCTACGCCATCAAGCTCGCCATCTCCCAGGGCGCGAAGCGCGGCCTGTTCTCCAACGAGGCCGGTATGGGCTCCACGCCCCACGCCCACGCGCTCGCCAACGTCAAAAATCCGCACGAGCAGGGCACCGTCGCCATCATCGGCGTGTTCATCGACATGTTCGTCATCCTGACGCTCAACGCCCTCGTCATCATCTCCACACTTTACGCAGGCGACGGCCCGCTCGCCGGCTGCGGCGCAGCGGCGCTGAGCAGCACCTTCAATAAGACGAACCTTGCCCAGTGCGCGTTCGGCACGGTGTTTGGCTACAAGGCGGGCAGTATGTTCGTCGCGATCTGTCTGTTCTTCTTCGCGTTCTCCACGATCCTGAGCTGGAACCTGTTCGGCAAGATCAACATGGTCTACCTCTTCGGCAAAAAGAGCGCCAACGTCTACACGCTGCTCGCGCTGATTCTCATCTTCCTCGGCACCACGATGTCCAACGACCTCGTCTGGGAGCTGAGCGACATGCTCAACCAGCTCATGGTCATCCCCAACGCCATCGCCCTGCTCGCCCTGACGAGGCACGTCGTCAAGCATTCCCACACGCCCGACCGCCTGTCCGGCCGGGAAAACGGCTGATATTCCCCAAAAAAGCGCAAAAAAGCGCGGCTTTTGATAAAAGCCGCGCTCTTTTTTCATGCTCCACCCGCATTTTTTAAGGTTTTGCGGCGTGATTCCTTTTCGGAATGGTATTCCATTTTCTATTCATTAAAAATATAAAAGTTTATCATCAATTTGCATAATATTTTTGATGAATCTTTGGCGGTTTTGAAGCCGCCGCTTCTCTTGACTTCTTCTTTACGGCATGTTACGCTTTTACTGCTGAAACAAACGAATATCTACCGATGACGCTTTCGGGATCTCGCAAACCGGAAGCCGAGGAAACTCTGGAGAACTCATTGAATTGAGTGCCGAAGGTGCAAGGCCATGGTGGCCGAATCTCTCAGGCAAAGGGACAGAGAAGCAGGACGTTTTTACGTCGTCGCACCGTTTCTCCTCCCCGCTCAACTGAATGCTACTTCCGGAGTTGCTGATTTTCGTATCGGCAACTTCTTTGTTTTTTTAGGAGAGAGAGAGTTATGATTGAATCCATCGAAGCCGCACTGTTCCCAATTGTATGCAAGATCAATGAATATCTGAGCAACTACATCCTTGTGTTCCTGCTGCTCGGCATTGGTTTCTGGTACTCCATCAAGACCCGCTTCGTCCAGATCCGCTGCTTCAAGGAGGGCTGGAACAGCGTGTTCGGCAACCTGTCGCTGCGCGGCAAGAAGCATGACAGCGGTATGAGCTCCTTCCAGGCGCTCGCCACCGCCATTGCCGCTCAGGTCGGCACGGGCAACATCGTCGGCGCTTCCGGCGCCATCCTCACCGGCGGCCCCGGCGCCATCTTCTGGATGTGGCTGATTGCCTTCTTCGGCATGGCCACCATCTACGCCGAAGCGACCCTTGCTCAGGAAACGCGCATCGTCGAGGAAGACGGCAACATCAAGGGCGGCCCCGTCTATTACATCACCACGGCCTTCAAGGGCGGCCTCGGCAAGTTCCTCGCCGGCTTCTTCGCCATCGCCATCACGCTGGCGCTCGGCTTCTTCGGCTGCATGGTGCAGTCTAACTCCATCGGCTCGACGATGCAGACCGCCTTCGGTGTCCCGTCCTGGATCGTCGGTCTCGTGCTCGTCGCCATCTGCGGCTTCATCTTCCTCGGCGGCGTGCAGCGCCTCGCCTCCGTCACCGAGAAGGTCGTTCCCATCATGGCCGCGATCTTCCTGCTCGGCGGTCTCATCGTTCTCATCGTGCGCATCAAGTATGTCCCCGCGACCTTCGGCATGATCTTCAAGTATGCCTTCGCTCCGCAGGCCATCATCGGCGGCGGCTTCGGCTATGCCATCAAGACCGCCATTTCTCAGGGTGCAAAGCGCGGCCTGTTCTCCAATGAGGCCGGTATGGGTTCTACCCCCCACGCCCACGCGCTCGCGAACGTCAAGTGCCCGCACGATCAGGGCGTTGTCGCCATGATCGGTGTGTTCATCGATACCTTCGTCGTCCTGACCCTCAACGCGCTCGTCATCATCTCCACCCTCTACACTGAGGGCGGTCCCCTCCACGAATGCGGTGCTGCCGCCGCGTCCACCACGCTCGGCAAGGCCAACCTCGCCCAGACCGCGTTTGGCGTCGTCTTCGGTGAGACCGCGGGCAACATGTTCGTCGCGGTGTGCCTGTTCTTCTTTGCCTTCTCCACCATCCTCGGCTGGAATCTCTTCGGCAAGATCAACGTCGCCTACCTCTTCGGCAAGAAGAGCGTCATCGTCTACACCATCCTCGCGCTCATCTTCATCTTCCTTGGCACGATGATGGCCAACGACCTCGTCTGGGAGCTGAGCGATATGTTCAACAACCTCATGGTCATCCCCAACGTCATCGCCCTCTTCGCCCTGACGAACCTTGTGGTCAAGCACGCCGATGACCCGAACCGCATTCCTGGCAAAAAGTGATCCTTTCCATCCTCTGTTAAAATAGGCAAAAGCGCCCCTGATTCGTTCGGGGGCGCTTTTCCTGTCTTCACTTCTATCAAACAGGCCGCCGAATCATTCGATGCGGCGGCCTTGTCCCTCTTTGCCTTTTTATGCTTCCAGCAGCTCCCGGAACGCGAGGCCCAGTCCCCGCGTCACGAGCTCCCGCGGGCTCGCACAATACGCGGTCATTTCCTGCGCCAGAAGCTCTCCCGCGCGGCCGTGGAGCCACACGCCGAGCGCCGCGGCCTCTGCCGCGCCCATGCCCTGGCACAGAAGCGACGCGATCAAGCCTGTCAGCACGTCCCCGCTCCCGCCCTTTGAGAGCGCCGAGCAGCCGCTCGTGTTGACGAGCATCCGCCCGTCCGGCAGCGCAATGCGCGTCCGGTGCCCCTTGAGCACCAAGATACAGCCGTGCTCGCAGGCGAAGCGGCTCGCAAGCTCTGTCCGTTCGCTCGACGCGATCTCCCGGAGCGTCCGGTCCGTCAGACGCGCAAATTCGCCGTCGTGCGGCGTCAAAATCGTCACGCGTCCGCGGCGGACGTCCAGCTTTTCCGTGCAGCCCTGCAAGGCGTTCAGGCCGTCGGCGTCCAGCACCAGCGGCTCTTTCACCTGCCACAAAAGCGCGTGGACGAGCTGCTCTGTCTCTTTTCCGCGGCCAAGGCCGGGACCGAGCGCTAAAACATCACAGCCTTTGAGCTTGTCCTGCATCTTGTCGAGCGCGGCGAGACAGAGCCTTCCGTCTGTCTCCGGCAGCGGAAACGGCATTGCGCTCACGCACTTTTGCGCCTCAACCGCCCAGATGCTCTCCGGCACGCCGAGATACACGAGCCCGCAGCCCGAATGCACCGCCGCGCTCGCCGCCAGATACGGCGCGCCCGTATAGCCCACGCTGCCGCCGAGGACTAAGAGCTTGCCGAAGTCGCCCTTGTGCCCATCTTCTTTGCGCGGCGGCAGGAGCGTCTTGGCATACGCGCGGTCGACGATCGTTTCACGCATCGCAGTTTTCCTCCGTCAGTTCGAGTTTTTTCGCGCGCGGCAGCTTCTTGATGGCGGCCTCGCGCCGCAGCGCCGCGCCCTTGTCGCTGCATTGCTCGCGGTACACGACCGCGACAGGCGGGTGCGAGCGAGTGTACTTCGCCCCGTGCCCGCTCTTGTGCATGGCAAAGCGCTTTTCCACGTCTGAGGCAATGCCGGTGTAGAGCGAGCCATCCTCGCAGCGCAGCATGTAGACGTACCAGTCCATCTCAATACTTGAGCACGCCCGTCGTGCGCAGCGCGTTATAGAGCGCCGCCGCAGCCTGCTCGCGCAGGATGGGGACCTGGGGCTCGATATCTTCAAGGCTCATGCAGTACATATTCACAGCATCGCCGTTTTCATCGAACACGGAATTCGTCAAAAGCTCCGCGCTGCGGATGGCCCAGTGTGAAAAGCTCTTATACTTCGGCAGCGGCTGCAAAATGGCCAGCGGGTTCTTGTCCAAAAATTCACGCGCATCCAGATTCACGAATTCCACAAGCCTGCCCAGCACCGTAATGAATTCCTCCTGTGTCATCGTCGCGTTCGGGTCGAATTTTCCCCCGCCCACGCCGGAGACAAGGCCGATGGCCGCCATCGCGTTCACAGAAGGCGCGTACCAGCTCCCCTTGGCAACGTCGGTAAAGCACCCGTTCGCCGTGGAGTAGAGGTCAAGCGCCTGCGCGAGCAGCGCACAGACCTCCGCGCGCGTCATCGTCGCGTCGGGGTGGAACTTGCCGCCATCGCCGCAAGCGAATCGATCTCCTGCGCGTACTCGCTGTCCGCCACGTCGGAAAAGTCGAGCGCGGAGGCTGCGGCAAAGCCGCACTTTTCGCGCGCCTGCGCGAGCGTGAGCTTCCTTTCGCCGCCGTTTTCGCCCCAGTAAAGCACGGCGTCCGGCGTCAGCGCCGCCAAAATGGCCTCAAGCGCGGTGGAAGAGCTCTCCTTCGCTGCGGGAATGTTGATGTAAAAGTCGCAGCCGTTCAGCACCAGGCGGAGATACGCGCTGTCTTTCGTCTTCTCGCCGCTCAGCAGGCGCGCCGCCGCAACGGCCTGATCCTGCGGGATGTAGAGCGTCGGCACCACGCCGATGCGGTCGGTCGTGTTGCCGCCCGCGCAGTAGAAGCGGTACGCCGTCACCTTCACGGCGTCGCCGTGCAGATACGGGCAGTTCGACTCATCGTATAGGACCTGCGCCACACCCTTGCCATAGCTGCGCGTGCCGATGACGATGCCGCTGCCCGTGCCGAGCACGCCGCCCGCAAAGATCTCCGACGCGCTGGCACTGCCGCTGTCCATCAGCACGATGGCGGGCTTGTCCGTCAGGTCCTTGCCCGAATAGCTCTGCGCGGTACTCTCGCCATCCTGATCGACAAAGTAGATGAGGTCTCCCTCGCCCGAAAACGCGCCGAGCGCCGACACCGCCGCGGAGGTCAGCCCCCCGCCGTTGCCGCGAAGGTCCACGATCCACGCGTGCACAGCGCTGTCATTCCCGCGCACGCCCTCTTGAAAATACGTCCCCGTCTGCGTGCCGAAGCTGTCGCAGTCGATGTAGCCCACGCCGCCCGTGACCGAGACGGTCGTATTCGTCTGCGTGACGAGCGCGCGCGTAACGGTATAATCCGCCTGCGTGCCGTCCGCGTGGCGGACGGTGACGGTCACGCTCGTCCCCGCTTCGCCGAGGAGCTTGGCGCGGTGCTCCGCGCCGCCCGGCGCGCAGGACTCGCTCTCAATGGCGATGATAATGTCGCCCGCGGCAAGGCCCGCCTTCTCCGCGCCGCCGCCCTTGAGGACGGAGACGATGCGGATGCCCTCGGGCACATAGGTGATCTCCGCGCCGATGCCGGCGAAGCTCACATCACCCTCGACGCCCTGCAAAAACGCCTGATACTCCTCCGCCGTCATGTAGTACGTGTAGTCGTCCGTGTAGGAAAAGAGCTCGTCGAGCGACTTCGCGTCCTGCGCGGCGCGCGGCAGCTTATCAACATAGCTGCGCTGCAAAATGTCGTAGGCCTCCTCCACGCTGAGCGCCTGCGCACCGGTCGTTATTGTCATCGCCGCGACGCAGCAGAGCGCGCCCAGGCGGAACAGTCTCTTTTTCATGCCCGATTCTCCTTTGTTCGGCAGTTTTCTCCATTATACCGTGCCCGCGGCAAAAAGCAATCGCAAATCCCGCCGCTTCTCCCGCCTTGCCAAGCGGGTGAAAATAGGCTATACTGTCAGCATAATGAGAAATTTTTGCTTTTTGGAGGATCTTATGGACGAGCAGAAGGCCACCGGCACCCTTTATATCGTCGCAACGCCCATCGGCAACTCGCGCGACATGTCCGAGCGCGGACGCGAAATCCTGTCCACCGCCGACATCATCGCCGCCGAGGACACCCGCCGCAGCGTGGTGCTGCTCAACAAGCTCGGCATCCGCGGCAACAGTCTGAGCGCCAACCACAAGTTCAACGAATACGGCAAGGCGAAGTGGTTCATCGAACAGCTTGCCTCCGGCAAGGACATCGCCGTCATCACCGACGCGGGCACGCCCTGCATCTCCGACCCCGGCAACGAGCTCATCCGCGCCGCGGTCGAAAACGGCATTCGCGTCGTCGGCGTGCCCGGCTGCTGCGCCGCGGTCAACGCGCTATCGATCTCGGGCTTTGACCTCTCGAGCTTCCTCTTCTATGGCTTTTTCCCGCGCGAGACGGCCGACCGCCGCCGCGTGCTGATGATGATGCGCAAGGGCGACACCGCGACCTACGCCTTTTACGAATCTCCCAAGCGCATCATGAGCGTCATCGACTTCTTCATCGAGGAAAACGCGCAGCTGCGCCTGTGCCTCTGCAACGACATGACAAAGCTCCACGAGATGACCTTCCGCGGCACGCCGCAGGAGGTCAAGGACCAGCTCATCGCGAAGGAGACCTACGAAAAGGGCGAATATGCCCTCATTGTCGAGGTCTGCGATGACTACCGCCTGCGCGAGGTCGAGCACATCACCTCGCCTGAGGCGCTGCTCGTCGACTGCATGGTGCGCAGTGACTGCACGGCCAAGGACGCCATCAAAATGCTCCTCAAGGACGAGAACAACACCTACAGCAAAAACGAGCTGTACGCTGCGCACCTTGCGCTCAAAGAGAGGTTCGGCGCATGAGCATCGTTCTAAGCGACCTTGCCGAGCGCCTCGGCACGCTCACCAAGCTCGTCCTCGCCGAGCCGGTCGCGCGCATCGGGCACTCGCGTGTCACCGTGCGGCCCTTAACGCTGCGCGGGAAGGCCTTCTTTCAGCTCGAATACCAGCAGGGGCAGAAGGTCGCGCACCGCAACGTCGCGCGCGGCGCGCTGCTCGAAACGTTCGAGCAGGAGCTTGACGGTCTGTTCCGCTCTGTCACACTCTGCACCGAAACGGAGACGCGCCAGTACGTCCGCAAGACGAACGGCGCGTACAAGTGCACGGCCAAATCCGGCGCGGCCCGCGCCGCCGTGACCGCCTCGCACAACCGCAAGAAAGAGTACATCCTGCAGGAGGGCGAGAACATCCCCGCCCTCGTCGACCTCGGCGTCTTCACGCCGGACTTCAAGATCGTCAAGGCAAAGTACGACAAATATAAGCAGATCAACCGCTTCATTGAGCTCGTGGACGACGCGTTCCGCGCCTACGGCCGCGACGAGATCACGATTCTCGATTTTGGCTGCGGCAAATCGTACCTCACGTTCGTGCTGTACTACTATTTCGCCGTCAAGCGCGGCGTGCGCGCCAAGATCATCGGCTACGATTTGAAAGAAGACGTGGTCAAGCACTGCAATGAGGTCGCCGCGCGCTACGGCTATTCAGATCTTCACTTCGTCGTGGCTGATGTTACGCGCGATGTGCTCTACAGCGAGCACATTGACATGCTTGTCACGCTCCATGCCTGCGACGTCGCGACCGACTACGCCCTGCACTACGCCATCTCCCGCGGCGTCGAGCACATCTTCTCCGTCCCCTGCTGCCAGCACGAGGTCAATAAGACCATCCAAAAGGGCGGCGATTTCGACATTCTGCTCTCCCACGGGCTGTTTCAGGAGCGCTTCTCGGCGCTGCTGACCGACGCCATCCGCGCAGCGGTCCTGGAGGACGAAGGCTACGACGTCGACGTCATCGAGTTCATCGACTTCGCCCACTCGCCCAAAAATCTGATGCTCCGCTGTCACCGTACCGGCCACCGCGGCACCAAAAAACTCACCGAGTCCCGCCGTCTCCGCGACCAATACGGCTTTGAGCAGACCCTATTGTCGCTCGTACAAAAGGATGAAACATAAAAATTTCACGCCCGCAGGCGTGAAAGAATCTTGATCCGTAAATCCCGACGACATGCGCGTCGGGATTTACTCTTTGCGCGGAGTGCGTGTCGAGCCTCGCGAGGCACGAAACGCAGCGAATCTTTCTCGAAGAAGTGGCTCTGCCACTTCTTCGATGGTCTCAAAAAAAGGAACCGCAGTGAAATTCACTGCGGTTTCTTTTTTTGAAGTTATCTTACTGCGCCGTGCGCACCGTGTCGAGCGAGCGGTTCAGCAGATTCACGACCGGCGGAGCCACGAACACCATCAGCACCGCCGTAGCCGCGCCGGAGATGATACGCACCACCAGGCCGCCGAAAACATAGGCGTAGCTGTAGTAGTTGTAGATCACACTGTCGATATACATCGCTCCCGTGTTGAGCGCCGTCACGACCAGCGCCGTGCCGATCAGCGCAAGCGTGAGCTGACCGCTGGAGAACTTGTAGCCGCAGTGCTTGGCATACACGCCGACGAGCAGGCCGCGCGCTGCCTGCGGCAGGATCCACAGGATCGTGGTCGCGGTCACGCCATAGGTGAGAAGCTGACCCATGAATGCGCCGAGAAGACCGACGAGCAGGCCGCCGACCGGACCGTAGAGCATCGCGCCCACGATGACGGGCAGCGACGCGACGGAGATATTGATCCAGCCAAGGCGCACCGTACCGGCAAAGTTCAGCACAACGTAAACTGCGGTCAGCATGGCGATGGTGACCATTTTGCGCGTGGACATGGCCGAGGACTTCCACGTGAAGACCACCGCGGCGATGAGCACGAGGGCGACCGCGATGATGATCGTCCACATGATAGGGGAAAGCGCTTCGATCTGAAGGGACATTGTGAGGACCTCCTTTTTCATCAAAAGATTTTCCCGCGGCTGCGGCGCCGCGCGGAACGGCTTAATCCGGTGAAAAAGAAAACACCTCTCCCTCCGGATGGCAGGAACCACGCGGAGGAGAGGCCTCACTTAAACTCTCTTCTGAGTGGCAAGCGGATGCGGAAACCATACTGCAAACCATGGGTTTTTCGTCCGCGGGCAACTTCCCATCCCGACGGCACTATTCGCTCTTCGCGTAAACACATGGTTTCCTACTCTGCCGATGCATAAAGCTCTTCAAAATTTAAACTTCATGCAGGCACAGCATAGCAGATTGCACAACACGCGTCAATCCCTTTTCGACCCTTTTGGCACACTTTTACGTTTTTAAGGTGATATTCCTCTTTTCCCTAATAAATTCAGCCCCTCCAAGGCCCGGTTTTCCTTGACAGGGCCTTACTTTTTTTGCTATTCTAAGATGTGAGAGAACCGGCATAAGTTCGCACTTTTCAGCTTAGCCGCCGGTAATATATCAATCGACTGAAAAATCAGAGGAGGAACACGCACCATGATCAAAGAAACCATGGAATTCCTGTCCCAGTATGACCCCGAAGTCGGCGCCACTATTGAGAAGGAGTATCACCGCGAGCAGCGCAACATCGAGCTGATCGCCTCCGAAAACATCGTCTCCCCGGCTGTCATGATGGCTATGGGCACGTGCCTTACCAACAAGTACGCCGAGGGCTATCCCGGCAAGCGCTACTACGGCGGCTGCTACTGCGTCGACGAGACCGAAGAGATCGCCCGTCAGCGCGCCTGCAAGCTGTTCGGCGCTGAGCATGCCAACGTCCAGCCCCACTCCGGCGCTTCCGCCAACCTGGCCGCGTTCAAGGCTATGCTCCAGCCCGGCGACACCTTCATGGGCATGAACCTCGCCCACGGCGGCCACCTGTCCCACGGCAGCCCGGTCAACATCTCCGGCCAGTACTTCCATCAGGTTCCCTACTCCCTCAACGATGAGACCGAAATGATCGACTACGACGAGGTCTACCGCATCGCGCAGGAGTGCAAGCCCAAGATGATCCTTGCCGGCGCTTCCGCCTATCCCCGCAAGATCGACTTCGCCAAGTTCCGTGAGATCGCTGATTCCGTCGGCGCTTTCTTCATGGTCGATATGGCCCACATCGCCGGTCTCGTCGCCGCTGGCGTTCACGAGAGCCCCGTGCCCTATGCCGACGTTGTCACCACCACCACCCACAAGACCCTGCGCGGCCCCCGCGGCGGCATGATCCTGTGCAAGAACGAGATCACCAAGAAGAACATCGAGACTGGCGAGATGGAGACCATCAACCTGGCCAAGAAGATCGACTCCGCCGTGTTCCCCGGCACCCAGGGCGGCCCGCTCGAGCACATCATCGCTGCCAAGGCCATCTGCTTCGGCGAGGCGCTCAAGCCCGAGTTCAAGGCCTACGGTGAGCAGGTCGTCAAGAACGCTGCCGTTCTTGCCGAGGGTCTGAAGGCTGAAGGCTTCCGTCTGGTCTCCGGCGGCACCGACAACCACCTCATGCTCGTCGACGTCCGCAACTTCAACATCACCGGTAAGGAGATCGAGCGTCGCTTGGACGAGTGCTTCATCACCGTCAACAAGAACGCCATCCCCAACGACCCCGAGAAGCCGTTCGTCACTTCCGGTATCCGCGTCGGCACTCCCGCTGCCACCACCCGCGGCCTGAAGGAAGAGGACATGAAGGAGATCGCCCGCATCATGGGTATGGTCGCCCGCGACTTCGAGGGCAGCAAGGAGAAGGCTCAGGAGGCCGTCGTCGCCTTGACGAAGAAGTACCCCATCTACGAATAATTTCACTTCAAAAAAGAAAGGCTGTCCGAAAGGACAGCCTTTCTTTTTTGAAGGGGGGGTGCGCTCCGCTGCAGCGCACGCACCGTAGGCGCGCACGTTTGCGGAGCGAGAAGAATAAATCGCCACGCGCATGTCGCGGCGATTTATGATTAAAATTTTTTCGCGCCGTGCGCGGCGCGAAACTCTGCGAGGCTTAACTATGATGTAAGTCTTTGCGTCAATTGTAGTGCGGAGGGTCTGTTTTCTGCCTGTGGGGCAGAAAATGCGGCGCGAAGTGCCGGAGCCTGTTTGCCGCCGTAGGCGGCAAATGCGGCGGGGCGCGCGGGCCTGTTCGCCGCGGTGCGGCAAATGCGGCATGATAAATCCTTGTGGAAAGCGCCGCGGGCTTTGGGCCACGGCGCTTTTCTTATTTTTTGATGTCCAGGACGATCTTGCCGCAGGCGCGGCAGAGGTGGGCGATGGGGCGGTAGACGTCGGATGCTTTGCAGACGAAGAAATCGTTTCCGGTCGGGAGAGAGGTCATCTTGAACGGCTCTTCCGTCCACAGAAGCTCGTAGCCGCTGCCGCCGCGCAGGTAGCCGGACTCCATCTCTTTTGCACAGTAGGGGCAGTTCATGCGAAATCTCCTTTCTTTTTCCACAGGATGTTCTTCTTGTACGCAGTCTCTCACTTCCAATGCTTTCGCCTTAAATTTACCATTTTTACCGGAAAATGGCAAGATTTGCCTGCACAAAATACTTGACAGGCGAAAATTTTCGGCTATAATTTGAAATTGATTTTCATTTTCAAATTCAGGAGGCCACTATGGCGACCTATACGACCAAACAGCAAAAGGCAGTGCTCGACTGCCTTTCTGAGCGCGCGGACTCGCCGGTCAGCGCGGCGGCGATCGTCGACGCGCTGCGCGAGCAGGGCGAGCACATCGGCATCGCGACGGTGTACCGGCAACTGGAAAAGCTCGAGCGGCAGGGCAGCGTCCACAAGGTCACGACGGACGAGGGCGCGTACTATCAGTTCTGCACCCACGGCTGCGCATCGGACTGCTGCCTCTTTAAGTGCGAGCGCTGCGGGCGCATCGTGCACCTCGACTGCCACCAGCTCGCGCCGCTCTACGAGCATTTGGAGCATGAGCACGGCTTTTCCATCAATCCCCGCAAGACGATGTTCTACGGCCTGTGCCGCGAGTGTCAGGAGGGCGCATGAAACGCATTGCTTCCTTTCTTTTCGCGCTCGCGCTTGTTCTTTCCCTCGCCGCCTGCGCCGCGCCTGCGGAAAAGACGGACGACGGCAGGCTTCAGATCGTCGCGACGCTTTTCCCCTATTATGACTTCGCCCGCGCCATCGCCGGCGACCGCGCGGACGTCACGCTTCTGCTCTCACCGGGGCGCGAGGCGCACAGCTTCGAGCCCACGCCGCTCGACGCCGTCACGATCTCCGAATCCGATGTTTTCCTCTACAACGGCGGCGAGGGGGAATACTGGGTCGACAGCATGCTGGGCGCCGCGGGCGAAAATATCGCCGTCATCGCCCGCATGATGGACTACGTCGACGCGCTCGACGAGGAATATGTCGAGGGCATGCAGGGCGCGGACGGCCATGACCACGACCATGAGCATGGCAGCCACGATGACCATGATGACCATGACCACGATCATGAAGAAGATGAGCACGACAGCGACGAGGTCGAATACGACGAGCACATCTGGACGTCGCCGAAAAACGCCGTTGTCCTCTGCCGCGCCGTCTGCGACGCGATCTGCAAGGCCGATCCCGCAAACGAGGATTTCTACCGCGCGAACTGTGATGGCTACTGCGCGCAGATTGAAGCACTCGACGCACGCTTTGCCTCTCTCTGCGAAAGCGCGCCGCACAAGCTCCTCGTCTTCGCCGACCGCTTCCCGATGCTCTACTTCTGTCGCGAATTCGGCCTGGATTACCGCGCAGCGTTCCACGGCTGCTCGGGCGACACCGAGCCGTCGCTCGCAACGATCAAGTACCTCATCGACAAGGTGGAGGACGAGGATATCCCCGTGGTCTACACCATCGACTTCGGCACGAAAAAGGTCGCCGCTGTGGTGAGTGAGTGCACCGGCGCAGCGGTCGACACCCTGTATTCGATGCAGACCGTCTCGCGCGCGGATTTTGACGCGGGCGAGACCTACCTCACGCTCATGGAGCGCAACTACGAAGCACTCAGAAAGGGGCTCAACGAATGAATGAATCGCCCATCGTCCTCGCGTGCGAGGACGTCACGCTCGGCTACGAGCACAAACCGCTCCTGGAGCACCTGACCCTCACCGTCCGCGCGGGGGACTACCTCTGCATCGTCGGCGAAAACGGCAGCGGCAAATCGACGCTGCTGCGCTCACTCCTCGGGCTTCTCTCGCCCCTCGCGGGCAAGATCGACTGCCCCGCCCAGCGCGAGGGCCGACTCGGATATCTGCCCCAGCAAACGCCCACGCAGCGCGACTTTCCCGCAACGGTCACAGAGGTCGTGCTCTCGGGCTTTTCGAACCGCCGCGCGCGTTTTTTCTACACGGCGGAGGAGAAGTCGGCGGCCTTGATGAACCTCGGCAAGCTCGGCGTGCTGGAACTCAAGGACAAGTGCTACCGCGAGCTCTCGGGCGGGCAGCAGCAGCGCGTGCTGCTTGCGCGCGCCCTGTGCGCGGCAAATGACCTGCTCATCCTCGATGAGCCCGTCACGGGCCTTGACCCCGCAAGCATGCAGGACCTTTACAAAACGCTGCGCTATTTGAACGAGCGCGAGGGCATGGCCATCATCATGGTCACGCACGACATTGAAAACGCCCTGCGCGAGGCCAGGCACATTCTCTGCGTCGACCGCGCGGGCTGCTTTTACGGCACGGTGGGCGAGTTTTTATCGTCGCCCGCCGGCAAACGGTTTGGAGGTGACAGAGCATGAAGCTGCTTCTTTCGATGTTTGCCTATCCTTTCATCGTGCGCGCGTTTGTTGTCGGCATTTTGGTCTCGCTGTGCGCGTCGCTGCTCGGCGTGCCGCTCGTTTTGAAGCGCTACTCCATGATCGGCGACGGGCTGAGCCACGTGTCGTTCGGCGCGCTGTCGGTCGCGGTGGCATGCGGCTTCGCGCCGCTGTGGTTTTCCATCCCCGTTGTGGTCATCGCGGCGTTCATCCTGATGCACGTCGCGGAAAAGAGCCGCGTCAGCGCAGACGCGATGATCGCGGTGTTCTCAGCCTCGGCGCTCGCCATCGGCGTCATCGTCACCTCGCTCACGACCGGCATGACCACGGATGTCGACAGCTATATGTTCGGCAGCATCCTCGCGATGTCGCGCTCGGACGTCATCCTGAGCGTCACGCTCGCGCTCTGCGTGCTCGCGCTCTACATTCTCTTCTACCACAAGCTCTTTTCCGTCACGTTCGACGAGTCCTTTGCCCGCGCGACGGGCGTGCGCGTCGGCACGTACAAGACGATCCTGTCCGTTCTAACGGCGCTCACCGTCGTGCTCGGTATGCGCATGATGGGCGCGATGCTGCTCTCGAGCCTCATCATCTTCCCGGCGCTGTCCGCGATGCGGGTGTTCAAGAGCTTCCGCTCTGTCGTGTGCTTTGCCGCGGGGCTCTCGGTCATGTGCTTCTGCCTCGGGCTCACGGGGTCGTATCTGCTCTCCACCCCCGTGGGCGCGACGGTCGTCGTCTGCGACCTCGCGGCGTTCCTCCTCTGCTGCCTGATCGGCCGCGGACGGGGATGACCCACTTCTTAAATTTTCTGAAAGGCTGCGCCTGCAAACTTGCAAAGCACAGCCTTTCATGTTATGTTGATGGTAGTAGCCTGTTCCATACTCCATTGAAAAAATCTGCAAAATTGTGACACTTTTTTGCATTTTCTGCGTCTAATAGAGTAGAAGTACTTTCGAGGAGGTTTCCCCATGAAGAAAAAGCGACTTCTCCCCCTCGGCATTCTGGCTGTTCTCGTCCTCGCAGCTTTGATCTACATGCGGCCAATGACGCTTGAGGCAATGTTCGGGCTAGACATCACGCAGAGTGAACTGGTATACACTGACTATCTTACGGTCTCCATCGACGAACCGGGCCGCAGCGTGGAGAGCTCGGAATGGCTGCGCGGCGAGGAGCGCACGGAAACACTGATTTCACTTCTCTCACAACAGAAATTCCGCCGCTCGCTCCGAAACCTTCTGCCGTTGGAGACGACGAGCGATATGCCGCAGAATAATTTGATCTTTGACGCCGACTTTTCCTTCAACGACGGGCAGGATTATCTTTATTTTCAAAGCTCTTTTGGCCAGCTGAACCTTTTCTCCACCACCGGCAATAACCTCATGCTCTGCACCACGAGCCGTCAGAAGGAATTTTTGCAGCAGGTCTATGACATGCTCTCTTCTGACACTCCGTAACAATCAGGAGGTCATTTTTATGAAAAGACGACACATTGTTCTCCTCGGCATTCTGGCTGTTCTCGTCCTCGCAGTTTTGATCTACACGCGTCCGATGACGCTTGAGGCGCTCTGCGAAGCGGACATCACACAGTGTCAGTCCGTTTTCGGCTATCATTTCCGCGCGCCGCAGGTGGAGGACACGCGCTTTGAATTCCCATCAAACGACACGCGCTGCGCGCAGCTCACCGCGCTTTTCGCGCAGCAGAAATTCTGCCGCTCGCTCGCCAATCTTCTGCCGCAGGGCGGCACGACCCACCGCACGCAGGACGGTGACTTCCGCTGGGAGGTCGGCTTCTGCTTCGACGCGACCGATTTCCCTGACGGCAGCACCGGCGAGGGCGTGCTTGTCACCTGCCGGAACTTTTTTGGCAAGCTGTCGCTTTTCCGCGCTTACGACGGCAAGACCATCCGCTGCACCGTGCAGGATCAGGACGCGTTTTTGCAGCAGGTCTATGACATCATTTCCGCTGAACCGTAACCCATTCCACACTTTATCACAACAGGAGGAATCACTATGAAAAAATGCGTATCCATTCTCGTCGGCGTTCTTGCCGTCATCGCCGCGGCGGCCGCCATCCTCGTCGCGCTCGACCGCTTCCGCAAGCAGACCGACGAAGACCCGAACGACTTTGAAGACTGAAAAAGGAGAGGCTTTTGCCTCTCCTTTTCGTTTCTTTTAGACCGCCTTCGCCTTGGCAAGCATCAGCTTTGCGCCCGTTTTGGAGCAGAGCGTGATCTCGCCCGCGTAGCCGTCGAGGCGCGCGGCCTCGTCAGCCTTGAGCTCGACGCTCTCGTCGCCGACGATGACGTGAACCTCGCCCGCGCCGCAGTAAATGAGCGTCATGCCCTCGCAGCCGTGGACGGTCTTGTGCTCGAGCGCCGCAAGGTGCTCGCCGCGCATCTTGCCCTCGCACTTGCCCTTGCGGAGCATGAGGTTGAAGTCGCGGCAGCGGCCCCAGGAGTGCGTGTTGTCCCCGCCGTCGAAGCGGTGGACCTCGTAGGGATTCAGCGTCAGCTTTTCGCCGCCGTTGTGATTGAGCTCGATCGTGCCCTCAAGTGTCGAAATGAGGCGCTCATAGTCGGGCAGCGCCGTAAAGTCGGACTCTGCGTCCTCAACGGTCGCAGAGCTGAGTCTCCACAAAAAGTCGCGGTCTGCGTACACCGCGCTCGCGGGCGCGATGCCGAGCTGGGTCGTCAGGCCGCCGGACCACTTGGTCGTAATGTAGTCACTCGGCGTTAAATGCTGGATGGTCATGGAAATACAACTCCTTTGCAAACTGCAAATGGCTTCGGTGTGCGCGCACCGAAGCCATTTTTTGATGAATCTTTTCGTTTAGCCCTCGATGAGCTTGACGATCTCAGCGTAGCACTCGTCGGCAAGGGGCAGAGCGTGCGCGAGCAGGGCCTCGCCCTTGGCGCGGTACTCAGCAGCGAACTCCTGATCCTTCAGGGAGCCGACGTTGATGAGCACGTTGAGCCATGCGCCCTGGATACCGGCCTTGAGGGACAGGAACGCAACGCCCAGGTCGCTCGCGGAGGTGTCGTTGAAGCGGCCCAGCAGGGACTGTGCAAGCGTCAGGGTCTCGTCGATGAGCTCCATCATCTCCATTGGGGTCTTGGTGCAGCCCTTCAGGCCCTCCTGGATGGCGGCGGAGCGGGCAGCCTTCTCCTCGTCGGTCGCCTTGGGCATACCGAACGCGGCGGAGACGACGTTGAACGCCTCGGTGTCGCGGTCCATAACGTCGAGCAGGCGGGTCTTGAGCTCGTTGCCCTTCTTCTCGACCTCGGCAGCATGCTCGGCATACTCGGCATACTTCTTGCGGCCCTGCGTGAGGCCGCCGACCATCGCGGTCAGCGCGGCGCCGATGGAGCCATAGAGTGCGGCGCAGGAGCCGCCGCCCGGCGCGGGAGCATCGGAGGCAACGGTATCGGCAAAGCCGGTAACGGTCATATCAGCTAACTTCATCATGTTGAATATTTCCTTTCATCATTTCGCGCCGTTTTCGTCCCGCGCGGGCATCGCCGCACCTTTACGGTCAGCCGCCCCTCTTGGAGCAGCCAACGCCCGCACGAGCCAAAAGCGTCGCAGCCGTTGCCGCCCTCCGGCGGCAAACGATTTTAATTCATCGCGGAGGACGGTCACCGTCGCGGCATTCCGATTCCCGCGCCCTTCAGGCGCGCCAATCGTGCCGCTTCCTCGAAACCGACTCGCTTTATCCGCCGCAGGCGGCGCTTCGTCGATTTCCATGCGCGTCCGCAGCGATACTTCGCAGCGCGCGACATGGTGAATGCCGCGCGCTGAAAATTCCACTCAAGGCGGCGAGCCGCCTTGAGTGGGCTCTCAAAGAAGCGGCAGCGCCGCTTCTTTGAATTTTTTATTCCATGTCGATCAGGTGATACTCCATGACCTGCTTCTTGCAGTCGAAGTCCTTGGCCTTGAGGTAGAACTCGGCGCAGTCGATCAGAGCCTTGGCGGGGGTCAGGCCGACGATCTCGCTCTCGATGACGCGGGTGCCGTAGCGCTCGGCGAGGGCCTTGATCATCTCATAGGTGACATACAGCGGGGTATCCTCATAGTTGACCATGTTCATGGAGACCTGAGCAATGCCGCGGTCCTCGAGCATGAAGCCCATGGCCTTGCAGCTGCGGAAGCCGCCCGAAGAGCCGCGGATGACCTTGGCGATCTTCTTGGCGATCTCAACATCGGAGGTCTCGAGGTTGCAGTTGAACGCGACCAGCGGCATACGGGCGCCGATGGCGGTGATGCCGGCGGTGGGGTGGATCTTGCGCTCGCCGTAGTCAGGAGCCCAGTCGGGCTGCAGGAGCTTCTCGGGCATGCCCTCGAACTCGCCCTTACGGCAGGTGGCGAGATTGCGGCGCTCGGGACGGGTGGCGCTGTCCTCATACAGGAAGGAGGGGACCTTCAGCTCGTCCCAGATACGCTGGGCAACGCGCTTGGACATCTCGACAGCTTCCTCAACGGTCACGTCCATCTGGGGAACGAAGGGGATAACGTCGGTAGCGCCCATGCGCTTGTGCTCGCCGTGATGCTTGTTCATGTCGATGCGCTCGGTGGCGACCTTCGTCAGCTGGAAGGCGACCTCCTCGATGGCCTCGGGAGAGCCGATGAGGGTGAAGACGCAGCGGTTGTGGTTGCCGTCGGTCTGGGCGTCAAACAGGGTGCAGCCGGGAACGCTCTTGGCGGTCTCGACGAGGGCGTTATAGGTGGCCTCGTCCTTTTCCTTGGAGCAGCTGAAATTGGGGATGCATTCGATCAACTTTGCCATGGTTGTTTTCCTCCGTCAATTTATTTTGTATCGTCATTTTGCTCAGACAGGCGCGCTGCGCCCGTCCATTTTTGTTCAGCGTTGCCATTATATCGCGGCCCAACGGGGGAGTAAACAGGTTTTCTTTCTCTTTTTTCAACGGCGGCTTAATTTTTTTAAGTCATCTTCTCCTCGACGAAGCGCTGCACACACGGGGCGCTGAGCACCGCGCTGTTCCATGCCAAAACGGCATACGAGCGGATCGGCAGACCGCGCACAGGCTTTGCCTTTAAAGGTGCGCCCGGATGCGTGCTGAGGATGGACTTTGGCAGAAAACTGATGCCAAAGCCCGAGAGCACCATCTGCATCGCCATGGGCGTATCGTAGCAGTGGCAGGTCACATTCGGCGTAAAGCCGCTGCGCTGGCACTCCTGCACCAAAAAGTCGTTGTAGCTCCACAGGTCGTCCGAGCGCAGAAGGCACATCGGCACACCCTCGAGCCGCTCGATGGGCACCTCGTTCAGTTCTGGCGCGGGGTCCAGGTCCTCGCGCATGATGAGCTCGAGCTTATCCTCGCCCAGAATGCGCTCCTGCAATCCGCTCGGCTCGCGCGCGGCGGTGCGCAGGAACAGCGCATGCAGCTCGCCGCGGTTGAGCGATTCAATGAGCTCCTGCGGCGAGCCCACACGGATGAAGAGCTCCACCTGCGGATAGCGGCTGTGATATTCATTTATATAATGTAACGCGTACGACATCGCCGAGTAGATGACGCCGAGCTTGATGCGCCCGCTCATGCCCGTCCCCACGCTGCGCACGCTGTCCTCCACGCGGCGGATGTCCTGAAAGATCTGCTGCGTCTGCTGATACAGGCTTTGTCCCGCGTCGGTGAGGGACATGCCCTTGCTGCCGCGCAGGAAGAGCTGCACGCCGAGCTCTTCCTCGAGCTGCGCGATCTGGCGCGAGATCGGCGGCTGCGCCACGTGCAGCTCGCGCGCCGCGGCGGAGATGCTTTTCTCCTCCGCCACCGCGCAGAAGTATTCCAGCTGTCTGATCTTCATCGCTCGTCCTCCATGTCATACTTTTGTGGTATGGTATGCAGATAAATTAAGTACTTTTCATTATAGCACATCTTTGTTATAATGCAAGTTGTAAAGAAAAGTGAGAATTCCGTTTTCATTTTTATTGGTTTTTACAGAAATATTTTTATGAAAGTGAGGAACCCACCATGATCAATCTTGCAGACGATGCGATGACGATCAAGCTGGACTACGAGCTTCCTGAGTACCCGAAGTTCGAAGAGGGCTACCGTCGCGCACCCCGCCGCGAATCCCACCTGAGCGAGGCCGATAAGGCGCTCGCCATCAAGAACGCCCTGCGTTACATCCACCCCGACCATCATGAGCAGATGGCCAAGGAGTTTGCGCAGGAGCTCGAAGAGCACGGCCGTATCTATGGCTACCGCTTCCGTCCCGAGGGCAAGCTCTACGGCAAGCCCATCGACGAATACAAGGGCAAGTGCATCGAGGGCAAGGCCATTCAGGTCATGATCGACAACAACCTCGACTTCGATATCGCTCTGTATCCCTATGAGCTCGTCACCTACGGTGAGACCGGTCAGGTCTGCCAGAACTGGATGCAGTACCGTCTGATCAAGAAGTACCTCGAGCAGCTGACCGATGAGCAGACCCTCGTCGTCATGTCCGGTCATCCTCTGGGTCTGTTCCACTCCCACAAGATGGCTCCGCGCGTCATCATCTCCAACGGCCTGATGGTCGGTACCTTCGATGACCAGGAGAACTTCAACCGCGCTGCCGCGCTCGGCGTTGCCAACTACGGTCAGATGACCGCCGGCGGCTGGATGTACATCGGCCCCCAGGGCATTGTCCACGGCACGTTCAACACGCTGCTCAACGCCGGCCGTCTGAAGCTCGGCATCCCCAACGATCAGAACCTCGCCGGCCGTCTGTTCGTCTCCGCCGGTCTTGGCGGCATGAGCGGCGCTCAGGGCAAGGCTGCTGAGATCGCCGGCGCTGCCTCCATCATCGCCGAGGTCGACGATTCCCGTATCGAGACCCGTTACACCCAGGGCTGGGTCAGCCACCGCACCGACTCTCTCGAAGAGGCCACCAAGATCGCTCTCGACCACCAGAAGGAAGGCAAGCCCTGCGCTGTCGCCTATTGCGGCAACATTGTCGACCTGCTCGAGTACCTGTACAACAACAACGTCCATGTCGACCTGATGAGCGACCAGACCTCCTGCCACGTGCCTTATGACGGCGGCTACTGCCCGCAGGGCCTCACGTTCGAGCAGCGCACCGAAATGCTCGACAAGGATCCCGACGGCTTCCGTGTCCTCGTCGACAAGACGCTGCAGCATCACTATGAGATGATCTGCAAGTTCCACGAGCGCGGCACCTACTTCTTCGACTACGGCAACAGCTTCCTCAAGGCTGTTTACGACTCCGGTGTGAAGAGCATCTGCAAGAACGGCGAGAACGACCTCGACGGCTTCATCTTCCCCTCCTACGTCGAAGATATCCTTGGTCCCTGCCTGTTCGACTTCGGCTACGGCCCGTTCCGTTGGTGCTGCCTGAGCCGCAACCCCGAGGATCTGCACAAGACCGACGTGGCTGCCGCCGAGTACATCAAGGCCCACAACCGCCGCTATCAGGACTACGACAACTATGTCTGGGTCCGCGACGCCGAGAAGAACAAGCTGGTCGTCGGCACCCAGTGCCGTATCCTCTATCAGGATGCCATGGGCCGCATGAACCTCGCGCTCAAGTTCAACGAGATGGTCCGCAACGGTGAGATCGGCCCCGTCATCCTTGGCCGTGACCATCACGACACCGGTGGTACCGATGCGCCCTTCCGTGAGACCTCCAACATCAAGGACGGCTCCAACATCATGGCCGAGATGGCGACCCAGTGCTACGCTGGTAACGCTGCCCGCGGCATGAGCTACATCGCCCTGCACAACGGCGGTGGTACGGGCATCGGCCGCGCCATCAACGGCGGCTTCGGCATGGTGCTCGACGGCTCGGAGCGCGTCGATACCATCCTCCGCATGGCAATGCCGTGGGACACCATGGTCGGCGTCGCCCGCCGCAGCTGGGCCTGCAATGAGCACGCCATGACGACGGCGGCGGAATATAACGAGCTTTACGCCGGGCAGGATCACATCACAATGCCCTATGTGGCGGACAGCGCCGTCGTCGAGCAGGCCGTGGCGCAGCTGGAGCGCTGACCGGGAAAGGAACAGACAATGAAAAGAACGCTGATCACCAACATCGGTATGCTGGCCACGCCGCAGGGAACCTCTGCGCGGGGCGGCAGGGCACAGGGCGAGATCTGCATTCTGAAAAACGCATGGATCCTGATCGAGAACGATGTGATCGCGCAGGTCGGGACCGGTGCAGCGCCTGCGGCTGCCGACGCGCAGACGATCAACGCCGGAGGGAAGCTGGTCACGCCCGGTCTGGTCGACGCGCACACGCATCTGATCTTCGACGGCTGGCGGCAGAACGAGCTGGCGCTCAAGCTGCACGGCGCGGGCTATCTGGACATCCTCGCCGCAGGCGGCGGCATCCTGTCCACCATGCGTGCAACGCAATCGGCAAGCGAGGAACAGCTGGAGGCGAAGGCCTCCGCCGCGCTGGATGAAATGCTTCGCTTCGGCACGACGACCGCAGAGGCCAAGAGCGGCTACGGCCTGTCGACCGGGGAAGAATGCAAAGCGCTGCGCGTGATTGGAAAGCTGCAAAAACACCATGTGATGGATCTCGCCGCGACCTTTATGGGCGCGCACGCCGTACCGGAAGCCTACCGGGACAACCGGCAGGGCTATCTGGAGCTTCTGTGCGAGGAAATGCTTCCGGCGGTACGGGAGCAGGGCATTGCGGAATTCTGCGATGTGTTCTGCGAAAAGGGCGTTTTTTCCGCCGAGGAATCCCGCCGCATCCTGCTCACCGGCAGACAGCATGGGCTGCGGCCCAAGATCCACGCGGACGAGATCGAGGCTATCGGCGGCAGTGAGCTGGCAGGCGAGATCGGGGCCGTCTCGGCGGAGCATCTGATCGTCTGCCCGCCGTCCGGCATCGCATCCATGGCAGAGGGCGGCACGGTCGCCTGCTGCCTGCCCGCAACAAGCTTTTATCTGGGCGCGGCCTACGCGCCCGTACAGGATATGGTGCAGGCCGGTGTTCCGGTCGCCATGGCGACGGACTTCAACCCCGGCTCCTGCCCGTGCCTCAATATGCAGCTGGTCATCAGCCTCGGCTGCCTGCGCTACCGGCTGACGCCCGAGCAGGCGCTGACCGCGGTGACGCTCAACGGCGCCGCCGCCATCTGCCGCGCCGACCGCATCGGCTCCATCGAGCCGGGCAAGCAGGCGGACATTCTCATCTGGAACGCAGAGGATCTGGACTATATCTGCTACCGCCTTGGCAGCAATCTGGTCGATACTGTAATCAAAAAAGGAAACGTCGTTTAGACAAAAGAACAGGCAATGCCCATCCGGACATTGCCTGTTCCGCAAGGAAACTCGGTTTTTATGCAAAAAGCAGCCGGCCTTGAACACAGTTGGTAGGGGCGGGGCTCTGCTCCGCCCGTTGGGCAGCCGTAGATTTGCGCAGCACACTGCAGGGGCCGATGCCCACGTCGGCCCGGCAGAATGCACCGTTTTAACGGAAATCTTCGGCACATTCGTAACTTCCCAACGGGCCGATGTGGGCATCGGCCCCTACAACCAGGTATGCAGGTGCGCTGTATAACCCAACACCTCACCCGTGGATTGTTTCGAGCTTCCGGATGTTTTCCTCAGAATCGTCTCCGACACAGCCGACCAGCATATACGTCTTGTGGAAGTGGTCGTAGATGAAATGATCGAGCAGCCGGAAGCCGATGATGCGGCCGGTTGAGCGCACATGGGTGCGCGGCCCAGTGCAGTAGTGCTGTGCGCCGCCGAGCAGAATGTGGCTCTCGTCATAGTAGTCGATGGGCAGATCCTGCCGGATCAGCTCGTTGACGCGCGCTTCGAGCGTGGGAATATCGATATCCGGCTGGTGCTCGTTGAATTCGAGCACGAAGCCGTGGCGGATATCGCCGTGGCTGCACGCAAGCATCTGCTCCTGCGTCATGGCGTATTCGCACAGATCCTCTGCGCTGTGCGCCATGAGGCGATAGGCAAGCGACGGATAGACGATGTCGCACAGCTCCTGCGGCAGAGGGCCAAAGAGGTTCGGCCGCGTGATGACGATCTGCTCGCCGACGCCGATGAGCAGATTCGCGTTGACGCCGAGCAGGGGATAGATCAGGTCAAAATGCTCGATGATGATGCGCTTGCCGCGCCGGACAGCCAGCCGGACGGCGTCCGCCAGCTCCGAGAGCTGATGGAAGCCCGTCTCGAAGCGGATGTCCAGATGGTAGGTGTGCGGCGTGAAAAAGCCCGTTTCATACTCCTGCTCCAGAAGCGGGAGCGGGCGGACGTTGACGCCGTCGTCGTCGTTCGTAAGCTCGATGCCGGGGAACATCCCCTTGATGAGCACGCTCTTGCCGGAGCCGGCCTCCCCGATGAAGCCGATGATCTGGTCGAAGGGCGAAAGATAAAGCTGCGCGATCTGCATACCGAGCGTGTAGATCCGGCTGCGGCCGCGGGGAGCAAAATACGTGCTGTAGATATGGCTGCTCTGAATCGCGTTTGTCGTCATGGGCGTTTTGCCTCCTGTGCCGTTTTCTTTCAGTATAGAGGATAAAGCCCGCTTTAATCAAGGAAAATCTGCTGCAAGCAGCATGAAATATTGAAAAACATACAAGGGGGAATTTTGGTGGTTATCCGAAACGAGGCTTCTGCCGGAGCGGCGGAGTCGGCGGACGTACTGGTCACGGTGCGGCCCGCTGAAACGCTTGAGCTGCGGATCGCGTCGACCGTCCGATTGCAGTTCGGCGCTGCGATCGAGCAGACGGTGCACAGCGTTCTGCGCGCCGCAGACGTGCAGCAGGGAGAGATTGCCGTAGACGACCACGGCGCGCTCGACTGGATCCTGCGTGCCCGGCTGGAAGCCGCGCTCGCACGGGCGGAAGGAGGGACCGCATGAGACGTTCCATGCTCTTTGTACCCGGAAATAACCCGAAAATGATGACAAGCTGCGGCTTTTTCGGCGCGGACGCCATCATATTTGATCTGGAGGACGCCGTATCGCCCGATGAAAAGGACGCGGCGCGCATACTGGTCAAATACGCGGTGACGAATGTGGAGCGCTGCCGCAGCGAGATCATCGTCCGCGTCAATGCGGCGGACACGCCGCTGTTTGCACAGGATTTAGAGGCCATCGTGCCGCAGAGGCCGGATTACATCATGCTCCCGAAGACCGCGTCGCGGCAGACCGTCTGCGGCTGCGACGCCGCCATCGGCGAAATCGAACGCCGCTGCGGCATGGAGCCGGGCACAATTGGCCTCATCGCGCTGATCGAGACGGCGCTCGGCGTGGAAAACGCATTCGAGATCGCGGCGGCCTCCCCGCGTGTGCGGGCACTGTTTCTCGGCGCGGAGGATCTGAGCGCCGACCTGCACTGCAGCCGGACAAAGGAGGGACTGGAGATTCTTTATGCCCGGACGCGGCTTGTTACAGCAGCGCACGCCGCTGGAGTCGGCGTCTACGATACCCCCTTCACCGACGTGAACGACGATGAAGGCATCGAAGCCGACAGCCGCCTTGCCCGCAGCCTGGGCTTTACCGGCAAAGCATCCATCTCGCCCCGGCATCTGGACGCGATCAACCGCTGCTTCAGCCCCTCGCAGGCCGAAACAGACTATGCCAGAGAGGTGCTTGCGGCCATTGAGGACGCAAAGCGCTGCGGAAAGGGCGCGGTAGCGCTGCGCGGAAAGATGATCGACGCGCCGATCGCCGCGCGGGCCAGACAGACGCTGGCCGCAGCAGAAGAAATTCTTGCGGAGGGAGGTACGCTGCAATGAAGGAGTCCAAGGTCGTTTCCTCTCTGCGTGAGGCGATCCGCCTTTCCGGCCTGCAGGACGGGATGTGCGTCTCGTTTCACCACCATCTGCGAAACGGCGACTATGTCGTCAACATGGTCATGGAGCAGATCAGCGCCATGGGCATCCGCGATCTGACGGTCAACGCCAGCGCGCTGTTCGACGTGCACCTGCCGATGCTGGAGCATATCAAAAACGGAACGGTCAGCAGACTGCTGACCAACTATATGTCCGCCGGACTTGGCCGCGCCATTTCGGGGGGCGTCATGGACCAGCCCGTGGAGTTCCGGACGCACGGCGGCCGCCCGCGCGATATTGCAGGCGGCGAAACCCCAATCGACGTTGCATTCATCGCCGCGCCAAGCAGCGACACGATGGGCAACTGCACGGGCAAGGTCGGAAAATCGGCCTGCGGTTCGCTGGGCTACGCCTTCCCGGACGCGCAGTACGCGAAAAAGGTCATTGTTATCACCGATGAACTTGTGCCGTATCCGCTCTGCGGCTGGTCGATCCCGGAAATTTACGTGGATTATGTCGTCGCCGTGGACGCCATCGGTGACCCCGCCGGAATCGTCTCCGGCACGACCCGCATGACGCGCAATCCCGTCGCGATCACCATCGCGCAGACCGCCGCGCGGGTCATTGCCAGCTCCGGTCTTCTCAAGGATGGCTTTTCCTTCCAGACGGGCGCAGGCGGCGCGTCGCTGGCGACGGCAATGTATCTGGAAAAAATCATGAAGCAGCAGAACATTCACGGCAGCTACGCGCAGGGCGGGATCACCGGCCTGCTGGTCGATATGCTGAACGAGGGACTGTTCCGGGCGCTGCTGGATGTGCAGTGCTTCGATCTGAAGGCAGTAAGCTCCATCCGCGAAAATCCCTGCCACTGCGAAGTATCGGCGGAGCAGTACGCCAGCCCCGGCTGCCGGAGCGCGGCGGTCGACTCGCTGGATGTTGCCGTGCTCGGCGCGACAGAGATCGACACTTCGTTCAATATCAACGTCCACACGGACTCCAACGGCTCCATCATGGGCGGCAGCGGCGGCCACAGCGACGCGGCTGCCGGCAGTAAGCTCGCGCTCATCGCCGCGCCGCTGTTCCGGGGACGGCTGCCCATCGTGCGCGACCGCGTGACCTGCATCTCCACGCCCGGACAGGATGTGGACGTACTCGTGACGCAGGCGGGCGTCGCGGTCAACCCGAAAAACACGGAACTGCGCGAACGCCTCCGGGCGGCGGGGCTTCCCGTCGTGGACATTCACGAGCTGAAAGAGCGCGCCGAGCGCATCACAGGTGTTCCTGCACCGCTTCCGGTATCGGACCGGGTGGTCGCAAGGGTGATCTCGCGCGACGGGGAGCTGCTGGACACGATCCGTCAAACGGACAATAGGAGCGGAATATGAGAGAAATACAGGCGGAGCTTCTGACCAATACCGTGGCGCAGATGTGCATCCGCGCCAATTATGACCTGCCGCGGGATGTGCTGCGGCAGCTGCAAAGCGCGCAGGCGGCAGAGCCGTGGCCCGCGGCGCAGGAGATCCTGCGGCAGATTTTAGAGAACGCGGAGCTTGCCGCCGCCAACGCCCAGCCGATCTGCCAGGACACCGGCATGGCCTGCGTGTTCCTGGAGATCGGACAGGAGGTACATATCGCGGGCGACCTCAAGTCCGCCGTGCAGGAGGGCGTGCGAAGAGGCTACGCGGCGGGCTGGCTGCGCAAGTCCGTCGTGCGCGACCCGTTTGACCGCGTCAACACGGGCGATAATACCCCGGCCATGCTCTATTTTGACCTTGTCCCCGGCGAACAGATCAAAATCACCGTCGCTCCCAAGGGCTTCGGCAGCGAAAACATGAGCCGGATCGCCATGCTCCGCCCGTCCGACGGGCTGGAGGGCGTCAAGCGCTTCGTTTTGCAGACCGTGCAGGACGCTGGCCCGAACCCGTGCCCGCCCATCGTGGTGGGCGTGGGGATCGGCGGCACGTTCGACAAAGCGGCGCTGCTGGCAAAGCAGGCGCTCCTGCGCGAGCTGGATACGCCGAACGAAGACCCGTTTTACCGGGCATTGGAGCAGGAGCTTCTGGAAAGCATCAACGCGCTCGGCATCGGCCCGCAGGGCTTCGGCGGCAGGACGACGGCGCTGGCAGTCAACATTCTGACCAGCCCGACGCATATCGCGGCCCTGCCCGTGGCGGTGAATCTCAACTGCCATGTGACGCGCCATGTAACGGAGGTGCTTTGAGATGGCGATCAAACTGAAAACTCCCCTTGACAGCGCGGCAGCGCGCGCATTGCGCGCAGGCGATATGTGCCTGCTGACGGGCGAACTCTACACCGCGCGTGACGCCGCGCACAAGCGCCTCTGCGCGCTGCTCGAAGCGGGGCAGCCCCTGCCGTTTGATATGCGCGGCGCTGTTATTTATTTTGTCGGCCCGACGCCGGCAAAGCCGGGACAGGCGATCGGCTCGGCCGGGCCGACGACCTCCTACCGCATGGACGCCTACAGTCCGGCGCTGCTGCGTCAGGGTCTGACCGGCATGATCGGCAAGGGCAAGCGCAGCGAGGCGGTCATAGAGGCGATCCGCGCCTGCGGCGCCGTCTATTTCGGCGCGACCGGCGGCTGCGGCGCGCTCTTGAGCCAGTGCATCAAAAAAGCGGAGGTCATCGCCTATCCCGACCTCGGCCCGGAGGCCGTGCGGCGGCTGTATGTCGAGAATTTCCCCGTGACGGTCATCATCGACAGCGAGGGCAATAACCTTTATGAGATCGGAAGACAGAACTATCTTGACAGTATGCGGCAGCGTGAAGCGTGCGGCAGCGGAGTATGAGGTGCAGCTATGAACGAAGAACGGAAAAAGGTACTCATCATCGGCGTCATCGGCGCGGACGTACACGCGGTTGGGAACAAGATCCTCTATCACGCGTTCACCGAGGCGGGCTTTGACGTTGTGAATCTGGGTGTCATGGTTTCGCAGGAGGAGTATATCGAGGCGGCGATCGAAGCGGATGCGGACGCTATCGTGGTGTCCTCGCTTTACGGTCAAGGGGAGCTGGACTGCCGCGGAATGCGGGAAAAGTGCGACGAGGCCGGTCTTGCCGGAATTCCGCTGCTCGTCGGCGGCAATATCGTCGTCGGCAAGCAGGATTTCGCGGACGTGGAAAAGCGCTTCAAGGCCATGGGCTTTGACCGGGCCTTCCCGCCCGGTACGCCGCCGGAAACGACCATCGCCGCGCTGCGGGAGATCCTGTATCCCGAAGAGGGACCGCAATGAAGCCAGTATTGTTGACGGATTTCGGCAGCACCTACACGAAGCTGACTGCCGTTGATCTGGACGCAGCCAAGCTTCTCGGCACGGCGCAGGCATATACAACGGTCGCTTCGGATGTGCGCATCGGTTTTCAGAAGGCGCTGGACGCGCTGCTTGCGCAGACGGGGCCATTGACATTTGCGCAGTCGTTTGCCTGCTCCTCGGCGGCGGGCGGCCTGCGGATGATGGTCAGCGGACTTGTGCCGGAGCTGACGATGGAGGCCGCGCGGCTGGCAAGCCTCGGCGCGGGCGCGAAGATCGTCGGGCAGTTTTCATTCGAGCTGACGCAGGACGATCTGGAAACCATTCAGCGCGTGAACCCGGACATTTTTCTTCTGGTCGGCGGCACGGACGGCGGCAACAGCGCCTGCGTCATTCATAACGCGCAGATGCTCGCCGCGATCCGCCCGCAGTTCCCAATCGTTCTCGCGGGCAACCGCACGGCCATGCAGCAGTGCCGGAAGGCGCTGGAGGGCTTCGAGGTATCCGTCTGCGAAAACGTCATGCCGAAATTCGGCGTGCTCAAAACGGAGGACACGCAGAAGACCATCCGCAGCATTTTCCTGCGCCGCATCGTGCAGGCAAAGGGCCTGAACGCCGCGGCAGAGCGCATGAGCGGCCCGATGATGCCGACGCCTGCGGCGGTCATGCAGGCCATGACGCTGCTGGCGAAGGGAACGGACAAAACGCCCGGCATCGGGGAGCTGATCGGTGTGGATGTCGGCGGCGCGACGACGGACGTCTATTCCATTGCCGAGGGGATGCCCCGGCAGATGAACCGGGTCTACAAGGGTCTGCCGGAGCCGTATGTCAAGCGGACGGTCGAGGGCGATATCGGTATGCGCTATTCCATCGAGGGCGTGCTGGCTGCGGCGGGCGCGCAGCGGCTGGCGGAGCTTTCCGGGCTTTCGCCGGAGCGGGTGGAGGCGCTCGTGCAGCTGCTTGCGCACAATACGCAGACGCTGCCGGAGCACGATACGGAGCTGGAGATGCTTGATTACGCGGTCGCCTCCATGGCCGTGCAGACCGCCGTGATGCGCCACGCCGGTACGCTTGAGGAAACGTATACGATGCTCGGACAGACCTTCGTGCAGAGCGGAAAGGATCTGAGCGAGGTGCGCAGGGTCGTCGTGACGGGCGGGAGCCTCATCCATTCGCAGCGGGCGCGGCAGATCGCGCGCTTTGCCTGCTGCGACCCGGCTGCGCCTGCGTCGCTCCGTCCGAAAAAGGCGGATATCATTCTGGACAAACGTTATATTCTGGCGGCGATGGGCCTGCTTGCGCAGAGCGAGCCGGAGATCGCGCTCCAAATCATGAAAGAGGAGATCAACTGATGGAAATTCAGAACAGAAAGATCCCGGAGGGGGAATTCATGGCAATGCGGCAGGAGGTTCTGCAGCAGTGGCCGACGGGCCGGGACGTCGATCTGACGGAGGCCGCGGCGTATCAGAAGCAGCAGAAGCCGAGCCGCAATTTTTCCGCCAGACTGATCGAAGCGAAAAAGGAGCACAGGACGCTCATCCAGCCGCGTGCCGGTGTGCCGGTGCTTGAGGAGCACATCAAGCTCATGCAGTATCTGGAAAAAGAGGGCGAGGCAGATCTGCTGCCGACCACCATCGACAGCTACACCCGCCAGAACCGCTATCACGAGGCCGAGGAGGGCATCAAGGCCTCCAAGGAGGAGGGCCGCGCCATGCTCAACGGCTTCCCGGCCGTCAACCACGGTGTTTCCGGCTGCCGGAGAGTCGTGGAGAGCGTCAATGTGCCGGTGCAGGTGCGCCACGGCACCCCCGACGCCCGGCTTCTGACCGAGATCGCCTACGCGGGCGGCTTCACCAGCTACGAGGGCGGCGGCATCTCCTACAATCTGCCCTACTGCAAAAACGTCCCGATGGAGACGACCATCGCCAACTGGCAGTATGTCGACCGGTTGACCGGCCTGTATGAGGAAATGGGCGTTTCCATCAACCGTGAGCCGTATGGGCCGCTGACCGGCACGCTCGTGCCGCCCTGCATTTCCCACGCGGTCGCCATCATCGAGGCGCTGCTTGCGGCGGAGCAGGGCGTGAAAAACATCACGGTCGGCTACGGCCAGTGCGGCAACCTGATCCAGGACATCGCCGCAGTCCGCACACTTGAGGAGCTGACGGAGGAATATCTTGCAAAGTACGGCTATCACGACGTAGTTGTCACGACGGTGCTGCACCAGTGGATGGGCGGCTTCCCGGCGGACGAGGCAAAGGCGTTCGGCGTCATCTCGACCGGCGCGCTGATCGCGGCGCTTTCCAAGGCCACGAAGGTCATCGTCAAAAGCCCGCACGAGGCCATCGGCATCCCGACGATGGAGGCGAACGCGCAGGGGCTGCGCTGCACACGGCAGGTCGTCAGCATGATGACCGAGCAGACGTTTGCCAACACGCATCTGGACGAGGAAATGGAGATCATCCGGCAGGAAACGCGCTGCATCGTCGACAAGTGCTTCGAGCTTGGCATGGGCGATATCGCGCTCGGCGCGTGCCGCGGCGTAAAGGCGGGCGTTCTGGACGTTCCGTTCGCGCCCTGCCGCTTCAATGCCGGTCAGATGCTGCCGTGCCGCGACAACGACGGCGCGGTGCGCATCATGAACATGGGCAATCTCCCGTTTACAAAGGAGCTTCGGGATTATCATATGGGAAAAATCGCGGAACGCGCTGCGTTTGAGCATCGGAAAGCGACATTCCAGATGGTGACCGACGACGTTTACGCCATCAGCAAGGGACGCCTGGTCGGGCGGCCCAGATAAATGAAGGAGGAACAGAAAATGAAGATCAAGGATGTTGTGTGCGCTGCGGGCAGCACAGGATTTTATTTTGACGATCAGCGTGCCATCAAGCGCGGCGCGGGTCACGACGGTATGTTTTACATCGGCCAGCCCGTCACGGAGGGCTTTTCCGCCGTGCGCATGAAGGGCGAGGCCGTCTCGGTCATGATCGTTCTGGAAGACGGCCAGATCGCCTTCGGCGACTGCGCGGCGGTGCAGTATTCCGGCGCGGGCGGACGCGACCCGCTGTTTCTGGCAAAGGACTTTATCCCCATCATCGAGCAGTATGTCCGCCCGATGCTGCTGGGCCGGGAGGCAGATGATTTCCGCGGCCTGTGCGCGCAGATGGAGGCCATCGAGGTAAACGGCAAGCGCCTGCATACGGCCATCCGCTACGGTGTCTCGCAGGCCATTCTGGACGCAGTCGCCAAGGCGACGGGACGCCTGATGTGCGAGGTCGTCGCGGACGAATACGGCTGCACGGTCAGCCAGACGCCGATCCCCATCTTTACGCAGTCCGGCGACGACCGCTATGACAACGCCGACAAGATGATCATCAAGCGCGCGCAGGTGCTGCCGCACGCGCTCATCAACAACGTGCAGACCAAGCTCGGTGAGCACGGCGAAAAGCTGCTGGAGTACGTCAAATGGCTCCGTGACCGCATCCTGACCATGCGCGCGGACGAGAGCTACCAGCCCGTCCTGCACATCGACGTCTACGGCACCATCGGCGCGGCGTTCGGAAACAACAACTATGCCGCCATGGCCGATTATCTTGCGGAGCTGGAGCAGGCGGCAAAGCCCTTCCATCTGCGCATCGAAGGGCCGATGGACTGCGACTGCGACCGCGAAACGCAGATCGTTGCGCTTGCGGGCCTGACGGCGGAGCTTGACCGCCGCGGCATTCAGGTCGAGCTGGTCGCTGACGAATGGTGCAACACGCTCGAGGATATCCGGGAATTTGCCGACCGCAGAGCCGGTCATATGGTGCAGATCAAGACGCCCGACCTCGGCGGCATCAACAATACCATTGAGGCAGTGCTCTACTGCAAGGCGCATGGCATCGGCGCCTATCAGGGCGGCACCTGCAACGAAACGGACCGCTCGGCCCAGGTCTGCGTCCACTGCGCCATGGCGACCCAGCCGGTGCAGATCCTTGCCAAGCCCGGCATGGGCGTCGACGAGGGCTACATGATCGTATCCAACGAAATGAACCGCATCCTCGCCCTGCGTCAGGCAAAGCAGCGCAGCTGAGCAAGAACCAAAACACGCCGCTGGCCGAGAGGCCAGCGGCGTTCACTCTGTCAAAAACAGTTGTTCCTTCATTTTTTGTGCGGGATTTTCAAGGTCTGCGTAGGGGCGGACGGCTCTGCCCGCCCGGCGGGTTGTACTGGTTTTACAGAAATTCACGGCGAATACATATGCACCAGCAGTATCGAATGCTTGAAGATGCCAAGCGAAACACAGCTGCTCCCTGCCCGCATCAGTCTGCGCCGAAGACCGCATCGCTTCAATTCGTTCCGATGGGCAGGTCCACGCTGCGGAAGATCATCGGCTCGAGCATCACGTCATGCGTGTAATAGATGGATGCGCCATGCTCCGGCTCGAGCGCCGTGAGCGCCAGAGTTCCGTCCGGGGCCAGGCCCACGCGCCAGCCGGTGTCGGAAGAGAAGTCCGGCAGGAGGCGCTCGTGCTGTTCCTGTATGCGCGCGCTGTCCAGCTTGCGTGTGTTACACCTGCTCCGTATTCCGCGGAAGCGTCCGTGTCAGGATCAGGGTATATCCGACCGTGAGCAGGATCAGAGCGGCAAGATGCAGAAGCCGCGTCTGCCCCGACAATGTAAAACTCGGAAATCCCATGCTCCTGAATAAAAGCGGCGAACGCCTCGCTGGTCAATGCATTGCTTTTTGACTTCGTAAAGATATGACCGGAAACGACGTTCAGCTCCGACACCAGCTCTGCGCCGCGCGTGCCGGGTTTGAAGGTCCTCGTTCCGGCGGACAGGTTGTTGTGCTGTATGTAAATGACCCACAGTTCCTTTTGGACGGCCCAGTCAATTGCCGCATTGACGGGGTCAATGATCTCTCTGTAGTGCTTCGTAATATCATTTTGCAGGTCGATCACGACCAGCGCGCTGTTTTTCATCCGATCTTCCTCCGTGGATTTCTTCCTCCGATGCCCGGCGGCTCAGTCCCGAACGCCTGCCAGCGCCAGAAATTTCTTGTCTGACTGAATGCTCTGCGTCAAAAACTGCCCATCCCGGAACAGGGCATAGGTCGTGACCGGCGCGGGGACATTCTGCGCAGAGTCTCTGTCGGTAATATGGATTGCTTTGAACGGAATGCCGTGTTCCTTCGCTGTCTCCTGCACCCGCGGCACCCAGTAGCAGGTGAACGGGCACTGATCGGTATAATAAAGGACAAAGCCGTCTCCGTCTGCCTTGGGATGTCTGGCACAGTCCCTGAATTTCGGCGGCTCGGCGTTCGGCACAAGGGGCAGATACATCAGGCTGATCCCGCAGTCGGAGATATCAGCTGTCCGGAAGCCCTTGTAGGCCAGATACTTTGGGTCGGCGAGAAATTCCCGCTTCCGTCCCTCGGCGCACAGGATGCAGACGCCGTTCTTTTCCTGCGCTCTGGCATCCCGGATGCACTCGTTCAAAAGGTCGGTCGAATATCCGTGCCCCTTCATCGCGCCTGCGATCCACAGGCAATTGATATAGAGATATCCCGCTGCTTCAATGGGCACCCATGCGTTTTCTGCGGGAATATATTCGATAAAGCACTTGCCGCGCTCCTCGCTGCGGTAAAAAACAAGTCCCTCGTCGAAGCGCTGCCGGAGCCATTCCTTTTTCGCCAGGCTCTGCTTGCCGGACATCGCGCAGCAGATATGCTCTTTGTCAAGGTTTTCTTTTGTGATATGGATGTAGTTCATGGGTTCCTCCTGAATGCCGTGAACACAAATAGACGCAGTGCGAACCGATTCCCCGGTCTGCACTGCGTCTAAGCGTCTGGCAGTTTAATATCTTCGATTTTACCGTCCTTGAAACGGATCACACAGGTATATCTGCACTTTGGGCAGAACAGGGGAAAATCCTCCAGCACCGTATGTGAGCGTATCTGCGTTCTTGTCTTGCCGCCGCATTTGGGGCAGCAGAGCCAATCTGATTTTGTTTGCAGATTTTCCGTCATTTATACCACACCTCGCCGAATCCGCCAAATGGCTTCATATTGCGTCCTCCCGCGCGGCCAATATCGCGCCCCGGTACGCCTGCTGCAGCTGCGAATCGACGACCGCTTCATCGTATTTCATCGAATTGTTGGCGATGATGCTTGCATACCCGTGCGCAAACAGAAAAACGGTCAAAAAGACCTGCTTCGTCTGCGCCATGCCGATTCCCAGCGCTCCCTGCATTGCCGAAAGAACAGGGGTAAGCGCCTCGGCGTCGATCAGCTCCAGCAGCGTGCTTCCGTTAAAGTAATCCGACTGAAACAGGAACCGGAACAGATGCGGCTCTTCGATCGCAAAGCGGATATAATTCATTCCGATCCCAAGCGCAGCGCCCTTCTGCGGCTTTTTGATCCGCATCAGATAGTCCGAATGGTACTGGTCCGCCTTCGCATAGACTGTCCGTTTCAGTTCTTCAATCGTCGCGAAATGATACATGACGGGCTGCGTGGAGCAGTGCAGCCGTTCCGATACGGTCCTTGCACTGATGGTTTCCGCGCCCGTTTCACGGGCAACCGCAAAGGCTGCATCCACGATCATTTCCCTTGTAACTTTTGCTTTTGCCGGCATCGCTGTGCCTCCATATATAATCTGGATTATATATAATGCAAATTATATAACAGGAAACAGTCCTTGTCAACCCCGCCGGAACAAAAATCACAGACAGCCGGTCCTCCCGCCTGCGCACAGTCCGGACTCCGCGTTTCCCGTGCAGCCGCAGTATAATGGCCTCCGTGACCTTAGGGTGTATCTGAAAACTCCCAACGCACCCGGACAGCGGATCTTTTCACGCTGCGCTGCACCATTTTTCCTTGAAATACGTCAGTATTCCTGCGAAAAAATGTCTTGCTCAGCGCAAAAATTTCTCGCTGCCGGTCACATTGGGAGTTTTCAGATACACCCTAGCCTCGTAAAAAGCGCCGCCGCCGCGCCCTCGCCCCGGTAATTTTCGATCTCAAACAGCAGCCGGGACATGGCAGGGAGGTCCGTCGCCTGATCGACGCTCTAAAACGCTGCCGGAAGATCAAAATAAAGCTCCGGGTAGTGCGTTTTCGGGAACTCCTCATAGTACGCGGGCAAAATGTCAATGCCGGCGGAATGGATGGGGATACGCTCGTGGTGGACAAGGGACAGATCGTCCAGCGCGGCACACACGAGGCGCTGATGGCGCAGGGCGGCATCTACCGCCGCTTCATCACCGGCCGCGAACAGGCCGTGGGCTGGAAGCTGTAAAAACGCGTTCAGACCCGCACAGATTCCTCCTGCCCGCGTATGCTGACAGGGGGGATTTTTTATGTGTGTGAAGACCGAGCGGCTCGGGCTGCTTCTGATCGGGGCGGGCGTTGGACTTTTGCTGTCGTTTGCGCTGTGCGGGTGGTTTTTGCGGGTGCTGATCGCGGCGATCCTGATCGTGCTGGGACTTTTGCTGCTGAAATAATTTCCGAAACATATCCTTGTCCGGCTCTGCGTATATATATCCCAGAACATATACAAGGAGTTGAGACTATGGAGCTTGCATTTGAACAGAAACAACGGTCCTGCCTGCATCGCACGGCGCATCTCTCGCTTGCGCAGGAGCAGACACAGGAGCTCATCATACCCGACAGTATGCCGGACGCTTCCCGCACGCTCATCTGCTGCGCCGAGCCGGAGGTACAGAGCAAAACGAACCGGGAGGGCAGTCTTCTCGTGACGGGGACGCTGCGCACGGGCTGCCTGTACGCAGACGAAGCGGGCGGCTTGCAGCTGCTGACCTCCGAGCTGCCGTTTACGGTCAAGCTGGAGTGCGCCGAGCTGCGCGAGGACACGCAGACGCTCGTGCGCTGCTGCGTCCGCAGCGCGGACAGCCGCCTGATCAACTCGCGCAAGGTGCTCCTGCGCGTGAGCGTTCTGGTTCAGGCGGACGGCTATGAGCCGCAGACGCAGAGCATGAGCGTCCTCAAGGATCCGCCCGCCTGCCTGCAGCTGAAAACGCAGACCTATGAGACGAATGCGCCTGTGGAGCTTTCCGAGCGCGCGTTTCAGGTCAGCGAGGAGCTGAACCTGCCGGACGGCAGGCCGCAGATCGCACGGCTGGTCAGCTGTTCGCTCACGCCGGTCGTGCAGGAGCAGGGGCTGGTCGGGAGCAAGGCCGTCCTGAAGGGAACCGCAAATCTGCAAATTACTTATCTGGACAATGAAAACGCCCTGCGGACGCTGAGTTTTTCCGTGCCGTTTTCGCAGTACTGCCAGATGGAGGGCGACTACGATCAGGACGAAACGCTCGAATCGGTGCTGCTTGTGACCGGCGTGCAGCTGGAGCCGGTCGCGTCGGAGCAGTCGCAGAAGCTGCTGTTCGGCGCGGGGCTGCTGGCGCAGTGCATGGTCGTGCAGCCGCAGGCGCTGACGCTCTGTGAGGACGCATATTCGACCAAGGGCGAGTTCCAGCCGCAGTGGGAAACGCAGGAGCACACCATGCGCCTCGACGCGCAGACGCTGCGCGAGCCTGTCCGCGCCTCGTTCCCGGTGCAGGCCGCCGCCGTGCTCGACTGCCGGGTCTACCCGGACGCACAGGCGCTTGAGCGGACAGACGACGGCGTTACCGTCCATGTGCCGCTGCGCGCGGACCTCGTCTATACCGACCCGGACGGCGCGGTGCAGGCCGAGACGTTCCGTACGGAGGTCAGCTGCCATACAGCGCTGAGCGAAAACGGCCTCTGCGAGGCCGTGTGTACGATCCAGCCGGAGGGCTACGCCTCGGCGGGCAGCGGCGCGGTCGAGCTGCGCTATGACGCGGTCTTTCAGGTACAGACGTTTTCCCGGCAGACGCTGCAGAATCTGTCCGGCGGGACGCTCGACCTGACGAAGCAGCAGAACACGCAGCGGCCGTCAGTCGTCATCCGGCGCATGAGCGAAAACGCCGCGCTCTGGGACCTTGCGCGGCAGTACCGGACGACGGCGCAGTCGATCCAGCAGGCCAATCATCTGACGCAGCCGGAGGCGGACGCCGGACGGCTGCTGCTGATCCCCATGTGAGACGGGAGGCGGGAATATGGAACAACGTTCGATCTACGCGCAGATCGCGGACCGCACGGACGGCACGGTCTATATCGGCGTCGTCGGCCCTGTGCGGACGGGAAAATCCACCTTTATCAAGCGCTTCATGGAGCAGCTCGTGCTGCCGAACATCGAAAACGTCTATGAGCGCGAACGCGCCACCGACGAGCTGCCGCAGTCCGGCTCGGGCCGGACGATCATGACGGCGGAGCCGAAATTCGTCCCGAACGAGGCCGCCCGCATCAGCCCGGACGGAAAAACGACATTGCAGGTGCGGCTGATCGACTCTGTGGGCTACATGATCCCCGGCGCGGTCGGCGACACGGAGGACGGCAAGCCCCGCATGGTCACGACGCCCTGGGCCTCCGAGGAGCTTCCCATGGCACAGGCGGCGGAGCTTGGCACCAAAAAGGTCATGGAGGACCACAGCTCCATCGGCGTGGTCGTCACGACGGACGGAACGGTCACGGATATCCCGCGCGAGGATTACCGCGAGGCGGAAGCCCGCGCCATTGCGGATATGCAGAAGACGGGCAAGCCGTTCGTGGTCGTCGTCAATACGCAGGACGCGAAGAGGGGACAGGCGGACGCGATCTGCGCCCGTATCCGGGCCGAATACGGCGTGCAGGCGCTGACGATGGACTGTGCGGTGATGCAGACGCAGGATATTGCGCGGCTGCTCGAAGCGGTCATGTACGCATTCCCGGTCGAGGAGCTGCGGTTCTTCCTGCCGAGCTGGGTGCGGGCGCTGCCGGACGATCATCCGGTCAAAGCCGCCCTGTATGACGCAATGCTTGAACGCGCGGCGCGGCTCACGAGCCTCAGCGAGGCGGAAAGCGTCATGGGGTCGTTGCGGGAGCTTGATCCGGTCGACGCGTTCCGCGTGCGGGAGGTCGATCTCGGAACCGGCACGGTCACCTGCGAACTGCATCTGCCGGAAACGCTGTTCTACGAAGAACTGTCCAAGCAGGCGGGCGTGGAGATCGCGGACGACGAGGCGCTTATGCAGATGCTGCGGGAGCTTTCGCAGACGAAAAAGCTCTACGAAAAGGTACAGACCGCGCTCGAACAGGTCAAGGCGACCGGTTATGGCATCGTCATGCCGGGCGCAGAGGAATTGAAGCTCGAAAAGCCGGAAATCGTGAAGAAAAACGGCAATTACGCCGTCAAGTTGCGCGCCAGCGCGCCGTCCATCCACATGATGCGCGCGCAGATCGAGACGGAGATCAGCCCCATGGTCGGCGGCGAACAGGAATCACAGCAGCTCATCGACTATCTGCTCGGCGAATATGAAGAGGACACCGATAAGCTCTGGCAGAGCAATATTTTCGGCAAATCGCTCTATGAGCTTGTCTCCGAGGGCGTCACGGCCAAGATCATGCGTATGCCGGACGACGCGCGGCAGAAGCTCACAAAGACCCTTGGCCGCATGATCAACGAAAACACCGGCGGGATGATCTGCATTCTGCTGTGAATACCCGCAGCGCCCCCTGTCATGCTGTGACATGACAGGGGGCGCTGGTGCGTGCTGATATTGTCTGTGCGTCCGGCGCGGTTACGCCAGCTTGTATTTTTCCTCAAACGTATGGTACTGCATCAAAAATTCGTTGCTGCCGGATTTGACGTCGCCGAGGTACTTGTGCAGATCGATACGCTCGTTCTTCATGTCGAGCAGACAGCCCGCGATGTTCGAGCAGTGGTCGGCCACGCGTTCCAGATTTGTCAGCAGATCGGACAGCACGAAGCCTGCGGCCAGCGAGCATTCGCCGCGCTGGAGACGGGCGATGTGATTCGTACGCAGCTTGTCCTTCAGCTTGTCGATGACCTGCTCCAGCGGCTCGACCTGCCGCGCAAGCGTCAGATCGTCCTGCAAGAACGCCCGGCTTGTGAGATCAACGATCTCGCTCACGGCGTTCAGCATCGTCTGAAGTTCTTTTTTTGCAGAGTCCGTGAACGAAACGCCCTTTTCCTTCAGCTCTTCCGCCGATTCGATAATATTGACGGCGTGGTCTGCAATGCGCTCAAAATCGCCGATCAGATGCAGCAGCTTCGACGATTCCACGCTGTCCTGCTCGCTCATCGGCTGCGTGGCCAGATGTACGAGGAAGGTTCCCAGCGTGTCCTCATAGCGGTCGGTATCGTCCTCCCGCTGCCGGACGGAGGCGGCCAGCTCCGGCGTAAAGCCGAGCACGGCCTGTAAGCTCTCGTGCAGCGCAAGCTCGGAGTCCGCAGCCATGCGCTTGGCCAGCTCCTCGCTCTTGACGAGCGCAATGGCGGGCGTTGCAAACAGGCGCTCGTCCAGAACAGTTGCGGTGTCGGTGCTGCGGCCATCCGGGATGATCCGGTACGACAGCTTTTCCAGCAGTCCGCAGCACGGCAGCAGCATCAGCGTGCAGAGCAGATTGAAGATCGAGTGAATGAGCGCGATATGGAACGTATCGATAGCGGTCGAGACGAACGCAAAGCGGAAAATCGCGTTTGCAGCCTCAAACAGCGCCAGCCAGACGACCGTGCCGATGATATTGAAGCTCAGATGCACGACGGCTGCGCGCCGCGCGTTCTTGTTCGTGCCGACGGAGGACAGCATGGCCGTCACGCACGTGCCGATGTTCTGTCCCATGATAATGGGGATCGCCGCGCCGTAGCTGACAGCCCCGGTCGAGGACAGCGCCTGCAGAATACCGACCGACGCGGACGAGGACTGCACAATGCCCGTCAGAATCGCGCCAGCCAGAACGCCCAGAATGGGATTCGAGAACAACAGGAAGAATTTCGTGAAGTTCGGGTCGTCCCGCAGCCCGGAAACAGAGCTGGACAGCGATTCCATGCCGAACATCAGCGTCGCGAAGCCAAGAAGGATCAGGCCCGTGTCCTTTTTCTTGCCCTTTGCGGTCAGATACAGAATAATGCCGATCACGGCCAGCACCGGCGTGAACGACGACGGCTTCAACAGCTGCACGAACAGGCTGTCCCCGCTGATGCCGGACAGCGACAGCAGCCACGCCGTCACGGTCGTGCCGATGTTCGCGCCCATGATAACAGGAATGGACTGCTTGAGGCTCAAAAGCCCCGAATTGACAAAGCCCACGACCATGACCGTCGTAGCCGAGGACGACTGAATGACCGCCGTAACGGCAAGCCCCGTCAGAAGCCCGGAAAATTTCCCGTTCGTCAGCTTCGCCAGAATGGCCTTCAAGGACCCGCCCGCGCGCTTTTCCAGCGCCGTGCCCATCACACTCATGCCGAACAGGAACAAACTCAGCGAGCCGAGCAATGTTAAAAAGTTAAAAATCGACATATCCGCACAGACCTCTTTCCAAATTCGTTTTATCTGATATAAATATAGAAAGAGAATGTCAAATGCGCGTCCAGAATTACGTTAAATCTTCGTGATATTTCCCGCAGAATCTTAAATCCAAATCAATTCCCGGTTAAACCGCCGACAGTCCGGCAAATCCGCACGCACTCAAAGCCTTCCACGCCGGGGAAGGCGGCCCGAAGGGCCGGATGAGGGCGGGGAGCAGCCGCGAATTGTTGAAGCTTCACAGCATCGCCGCCCATCCGGAAAAAGTTTTTTCTCCGAAAAAACTTTTTCTCCAAATTCCCCACAAATAAAGCAGCCAGCATCTTGCAATTGCGGCACAGTTCGTATATAATTATTCTACGAATACTAGGGGTAGTGTAGACTCTTGCAGCACCCTGTTACAATTTCACCCCGATTGTACGTCCGACCGAGATGAGGAGGAATGCGAAGAATGAAACGCAACCGAATATTGGCCATAGGCATCGCACTGCTGCTGGCGGTGCAGCTGCTGACGCCGCTTGCCTGCGCCGCAGGCACGACGCTCAAGCTCACAGCCCCGGACAAGCTGCCGGACGTTGGGCAGACCTTTACCGTCACGGCGGAGCTGACCGGCAACACAGGTCTTGCCGCCGTGCAGCTCAGTCTGGGCTACGACGATTCCGTTGTCGAATGCACCGGCATTGAAAACGGCGCGCTCGTTGCCGGTATGCTCGCCGCGAGCAACCCGTACGCAACGCGCGGCGGCGTCGGCGCGATCCTCGCAGCGGCGACCACCACCGCCGTCAAGACCGATGGCAGCCTCGCCGTGTTTACCTTCCGCGTCAAGGCGGCGGGCGACGCGAAGCTGACCCTCGCCGATGCGCTCCTTTCTGACATTGACGGCAAGGCGCTTTCGCTTTCCTATTCGCTCCCGGCGCTGATCGCGCAGGGCAGCACCGGCTCCGGCTCCACCGGCGAAACGCCGGGCGCGGACGATAAAAAGTCCGACGACGACAAGAAATCCGAAGACGACAAGAAGTCCGAAGAGGAGCAGCCCGCAGACACCACGCAGGAGGAAGTCAAAGCCGGCTCCTTCCGCGACGTGACCAGCGCGCACTGGGCCTTCGCCTCGGTCGAACGCGCGGCGGAACTGGGCCTTGTCACCGGCTATTCCGACGGCACCTTCCGGCCCGACACCCCCGTGACCCGCGCGCAGTTCGTCCTCATGCTCTGGCGTATGTGCGGCAAGCCCGCTGCGGCCAAGGCGGCCTCGTTTGCAGACGCCAGCGCGGACTGGTATCAGGACGCACTGAGCTGGGCCGTGGAAAACGGCTATGTCAACGGCCTGTCCGACACCCGCTTCGGCCCCGACGCCCCCATCACGCGCCAGCAGGCGACGGCCATCCTCTTCCGCCTGAACGGCGGGCAGAGCGGCACAGAGCTGACGCTGACCGGCATCTATGAGCAGACCTTCGCCGACAGCACGACCATCGCCTCCTGGGCGAAGGACGCGACCTGGTGGGCGGTCTACCATGAGCTTGTTTCCGGCGTCGGCGGCAGCCGCATCGCGCCGGAGGCCAACGCGTCCCGCGCACAGATCGCGGCAATCCTGCTGCGGTATGCGGATCAATTTATGACAATGGAGGAAGCGGCATGAAAAGAAGAATGCTTGCGCTTTTGCTTGCGGTGCTGATGCTCGCCATGCTCACCGCCGCCGCATTCGCAGAAGACACAGACCTCGGCGTATTTAATGTAAGAGGGCCCCTGACGGTCATGAGCGGAACGCAGGATGGGAACTTCTACACGTTCGAGCTGAACTGCACCGGCCTGACCGGCGAGTATTCGCTCGTGCTGCTCCTCGAGGGCGACAGCAAAGTCCCCACAGAAGGCAACATCCAGTACATCGACCAGATGAGCGTGGAGGGCGGCAAGGTGACATTCACCCTCAAGCCCAAGGCGCTGACGGAGGGTACATACAACGTCTACATCAGCACGACTGACAAGCCCCTTGAAAAGGTAGCGTCGTTCGAGTACGGCACAAAGCCGCCGTACACGCTGGGCGATGTGGACGGCTTAAATGGTATCGACTCAACAGATGCGTTAATGGTTTTGCAGCATATAGTTGGCATTCGCACACTTACCGGCACACAGCTGCTGGCAGCGGATGTTGATGGAGTGGATGGCGTTACTTCAACAGATGCATTGATGATCCTGCAATATATTGTTGGCAGCATTAAGTCATTTAGATAAGAATAAGAGGAATGGTTATGAAACTAAACTTTAAAAGATTTTGTGCGCTGGCACTGGCTGCTGCAATGCTGCTGAGTGCTTCCTGTATAACTGTTTTTGCAAAACAGATATTGACGGGAAACAGCGGAACTACAGCTTATCTTGGATGGACATATTATTCGGATACAGCCCAGAGCAATGTAGTAACGGAGTTAAAAGCAGGCGAAACATATTATGTGAACCTGAACTTCTATAACAATCCCACGGTAAAAGAGGATTCTATTCAGAATTTCACGCTCTTCTTCACGCCTGATCCGGAAGAGGTTTCAGTTGAAAGAATCGTGCCGCGCGATGTTCCTGGCCTGCAAAATAATATTGACAATGGCGTGGTCAAATTAGCCTTTGCAAATACAGAGGGAATTTCTAAAACTGTTGGCCTTGATACGGTGATTCTGCAAAGCGGTATTATCGCGACCTTTTTTGTGAAAGCGAATAAAGATATTTCTTCCACAAAAGGCCTGCTTTCAATCGACGTGGATAGAGCAGTTATGACCAATGGGCATGTGGATGCTGAGTCCAAGCACATGAGCGTCGTTGAGATCCCGCACTTCGCTGCCCGCCTCGCGGACAACGCGCCGGATTTCTTCCCCACCACCACTGCGGCGAAGATCGCAGAAAACCTTGTCGGTGAATACATCGACGAAAACGGCAATGCGACTGCGGTTAGCAACTTCACTGTCACGCTTCCGGCTGCTGGCCTTGTGGAAGGCGAAAATGTCGTCACGGCCAGCTATAACGGCTATACCTGCGATGTCACGATCACAGTAAAGCCGGATACCATGACCGGCATTTCGATCACACACGAACCCAACATGAGATACAACAGCGGCGATAAGCTGAACCTGACCGGCCTTGTCGTTTCCGCGCAATACGCGAACGGCGATACGGTTGAGCTTGGCTCCGGCGTGTACGCGACTGACCCGGCAAAGAACACCGAACTGACAGTCGCTGAACACAATGACAAGCACATCACGGTCACGGTCGGCAGCTTCACTGCGGAAACGATCGGCACGCTGACTGTGAACCCCGCTGACATCAGCGGTGCTTCCATTGAAGATGTCGGCCCCTTCGAATACACCGGCGAACAGATCAAGCCCGAACCGGCGGTCAGCCTGAACGGGAAGGAGCTTGTAAAGGACACGGATTATACGCTGTCCTATGACAATAACACCAACGTTACGACAGAGGCCAAGGTGATTGTCACAGCTGCTGGAACCGAGTACACCGGTTCTGCCGAAAAGAACTTTGAGATCAAAAAAGCCACCGGCAAGCTGACGCTGAATGTCAACAACAAGGAAAACGCAGTTACGATTACGTACGGCGACTCCATCACATTCACCGACGGCAACGGTATCGCCATCGGCACGGATATCACGATCCACTATCAGATGGGTGAGACTACCGATGCAGTATACGATACTGCCACGACACAGCTGAACGTCGGCACTTATACCTTCTGGGCTGTCCGTTCCGGGGATGCGAATCATGATGAGGCAACATCCAACAAAGTCGTTGTGATCATCAAACAGAGAAACATTTCCAGCCTCGACATTACGGTTGCTGACCAGACCTATAGCGGCGCAGCGGTTAAACCGGACGTTACAGTAAGGCACGGCAACATCGTGCTGAACGAAATCGACGATTATACCCTCAGCGGATATGACGGCAACGTGAACGTCACGGACAATGCTTCCGTCAATGTGACCGGCACAGGCAATTACAACGGCGAAGCAACCCTGACCTTCAAGATCAACCCCAAGAATCTTGGCGATATCAGCAATAGCTTCACGAGCATTGCCAATCTTCCGGACAAGGGTTACACTGGTGAGCAAATCAAGCCGGAAGTGACTGAAAAAACGATCACGATCGACAGCGATACGCTGGAAGTTAGAAGAGATTATGAGATCATCTACGGCGAAAACACGAACGCCGGTACAGCCACCGTTACTGTCAAACCCGTCGACGGCAGCAATTATACATTCACGCAGTTTACCCATGAGTTCCAGATCACCAAGGTGAAGATTCAAATCGTTGGGGCCGACTTTATCGTCGCACCTCTGTACGAGGAAGAATTTGACGGAACCACAACAGGCGGCGATCCCGTTCCGTACTTTACCTATGACGGAAACGAGCACGGCGTGAAGTTCGTCTTCAACTCGACGAAGGTTTATAACGGCAAAACGTTGGATCAATTGATCAACGTGGCCTATGTTGAAAAAACGTATATCGGGCCGGTTGAACAGGAATGGAAATACAAGGCAAAGGACGTTGCGACCTATAATGCGCGTGTAGAGTTTACACCGGTCGATGCAGAAAACTATGAGATTTACGGTGCGAACTTCAAAAACCTTACGTGGAAGATCATGCCCGCGACCATCACAGTCAATCCTGCGGATGTCCCGTCTCTGAACGTCCTCTGCTCGGAGCTGGTCAACGACGAAAAGCGCGACTATGACTACGATCTGAGTCGGCTCGGCGCAGTGCCTTCCACGGTTGAAATTCTGAGCTGCGAAAAGTTCAGCTACGAAGCCTTGGATACCTCTGCTCTGCCGAAGCTCACATTTAAGAATGTAACGGCTCTCGCGGCCGGTGAGACCGGCAAGGTCACACTACTGGTGAAGTTTAGAAACTATGAGGATGTTACCCTCACAGTGGATGTCAACTACATCAACAAGAAGACTGTCGAGCTGACGGTGGCGGATGTTGAGGCTGTATATGGCGAGACCTATGCGCCTGTTGTCCTACTGGACGGCAAAGACGTGACCACCGACTGCACCATCACCTACAGTCCTTCCGCACCGAAGAATGTTGGCGAATACACCATCACGGTAAGCTATTCCGATTCTGTGGCAGAAGGGGAGTATCCCGGCCACGTCGGCACGGCCACCGCGAAGCTGACCATCACCCCCAAGGGTCTGACCGCCAACGTTTCGCATGACCCCATCACCTACGGCGATGCTGCTCCGACCACTGGTTATTCCGTCGAATTCGAGGGCCTCGTGAACAACGATGAGATCGCGGAAGACGCGTACACCGTAGACACAGAATACACGAAGGGCTGCAAAGTCGACAATTATAAGTTTACCTGCGTTCTGGACACCGATAAGATTAAGAATTACACGATCGGTAACGTTACCGGCGAACTTGTTGTGAACCCGAAATCCATTGCCGCACCCTCTGTCACGATCAATAACCCGACCGACAAGACCTATACAGGTTCTCCCTGCGTGCAGGGCGTTTCCGTCAAGGACTCCGAAGCAAAGCTTACATTCGATGATATTTCCGTCACATACGAAAATAACATCAATGTCGGCACGGCGACCATCATCTACACCGGTAAGAACAACTATACCGGTGAGATCAGAAAGAACTTCAAGATCACGGAAGCTTCCATCACGGACGACATGATCGCGAATATTCCCAGCGTGACCTACGACACCAAGGCCCATACCCCCGAAGTGACTGTCACGTTTAACGGCAGCAAGCTCACCGATGCGGACTACACCGTTTCTTACAGCGAGGATTGCATCAACGCCGGTACCGCCACAGTTACCGTCACCGGCAAGGGCAACTTCACCGGCACGGCCAGCAAGACCTTCACCATCAACAAGGCCGGTCTGACCCTGAACCCCTGCACGATCTCCGAGCTCTGCACCGAGACCGACCTGAAGACCAGAACGCTCCCGTCCGACTTCTTCCTCGCAGGCGAGACCGAAACCGGCTTCTCCATCAAGCTCACCGCTGTTGAGGGCGGAGACGACATCTTCGCTGTGGCACCTGCGGTTGTCGAAGGCGAAAACAAGATCACCTTCCGGCTGAAGAACGAAGTCGGCGCGGCGACCTTCACGGTCACTGTCACCCCGGTCTCCGGCAACTACAACGGCGGCAGCTATGCGCTGACGATCTCGACCCACGACAGAACCGACGTTTCCGGCTCCATCGAGTTCAAGGATGGCTCCGCTGTCTACACCGGTACTGGCATCAAGTACGAGAATGCGACCATTTCCGGCTATTCCGGCACGCTGCGCTACGGCTACACGCCCAACGCCTCGACCGGCGCTTCGCTTGACGCCTCCGGCCTCCCGCTGACCGTCGGCACCTACACCGTCGCCGTGACCTTCAACAGCGACGCCAGCTTCGGCTACAAGACCGCGACCTTCACCATCACCAAGGCGACCCCAACCGGCACGCCCGGCTACACAAAGCTCGAAACGAGCGGCAAGACCCTTGCCGACGCCAAGCTCACCGTCGGCACCATCCGCCCGGCTGGCACCATCGCGTGGGATCTGCCTCTCACGACCGTACTTGAGGACGGCAAGGCGTACGCATGGACGTTCACCCCGAACGACACGCACAACTACACCATCCTCACCGGCACGCTCATCCCCTATGTCGACGACGGCATGGATTACATCCCCGGCGTGATCGGCGGCAATACGGGAAGCTTCAACTTCCATGACGTGAGCCGCCTTGACTACTTCTACGACGCTGTCAAGTGGGCCGCAGAAAACGGCATCGCCTCCGGCACGGGCCGCTACACCTTCTCGCCCAACGCCGTCTGCACCCGCGCACAGACCGTCACCTTCCTCTGGCGCGCAGCCGGTTCCCCGCTGCCCAGATATCGTGTCTGCCCGTTCACGGACGTGCAGCCCAGCGATTATTACTACAACGCAGTCCTCTGGGCTGTTGAGCAGGGCATCACCACCGGCCTCAATGCCACCACCTTCGGGCCTGACGTAACGGTCACCCGCGGCCAGGTCGCAACGTTCCTCTACCGCGCCGCCTCCGCCGCCAAGCCCAACACGTTCAACCCCTTCACGGATGTCAAGACCACGGCGTACAACTACAACGCCATCCTCTGGGCCTATGACAACCGCATCACCACCGGCACCAGCGACACGACCTTCAGCCCGGACGCCTACTGCACCCGCGCCCAGATCGTGACCTTCCTGTACAGATACTATCAGGGCCGCTGAACAAATTTAAACGGGGCTGCAGCGAGAAATCGCTGCAGCCCCGTCAGCTTTTCAAAGCCCCCCGCGTTCTGAACACTTCTGCGTATGGATCAGGAGTAAAACAGGCACGCATTTGCCGAATAGGCGTGTCTTGCAAAGTGCGTCACATCATGTTACGATATAACGCAATGTGATAAAAAAGTGTATACGGCTGTGCAAATTCGCTTCTGACGCTGGCGGCCTATGAGGAGGCAGCGCTTGCAGGACTGATCCGCGTGGTAGGGGATGGACATACAATCGTTTTTGTGCAGGATATTCTGGTGCGTCCTCAATTTCAGCGGCGCGGCATCGGTCCGGCGTTGTTTGCAGGATCTCTGTTTCATGACAAGACGAAACCGGTCAGCGGCTTTTTAGCATATGACGGCGGCCCGCAGGTTTTCCTGCGGGCCGCCGTCAACACAAATGAAAAGAGGAATCATGAAATATGCTCTATAATTGTATCCAGCCGCCGCTTCTGCGTCTCCATATGAGCCGGAAGGACATTGCCGAACCGTTTGTTTGAGCGCATTATACGCGCACCGCAGGCAAATGTCAAGCGCTGCATGGGAAAAAGCAATATTAGAATTTCTGAAGGCAGCGTTCGGCAATATGAATAAATCAAACGGGCGAAAATTGTTGACATTAACGATATACATCACTAAAATAAATAGAAATTCTCTTTATAAAGACATATGTATATGATGCGAGGACATATTGGGTGGGCGTTCGCATTCCCGGAGAATATGCAGCGTGAAGCGGCACAGGCTTTACAGCGGAAGAGGGGACAGGAAAGCATGGAACAGGTACATCAGCAACGATTCACCGAACAGGAAAGCCAGCATGATGCCTGCGGGATCGGCGCCGTTGTCAATATCAGCGGACAGAGAACGCATCGGGCAGTAGATGACGCGCTGAAGATCGTCGAAAAGCTTGAACACCGCACCGGCAAGGACGCCGATGGCACTACCGGCGATGGCGTCGGCATTATGACGCAGCTTCCGTATGCCTTTTTTGAAAAAACAGCGCGGCAGGCGGGAAAACCGCTTCCGGAAGCGGGCGATTACGGCGTCGCCATGATCTTTTTTCCGCAGGATCCGCTCAAACGTATGCGCAGCCGAAAGCTGCTGGAGATGATCCTGTCGCGCGAAGGGCTGGGGCTGCTGTTCTGGCGGGATGTGCCGGTCTGTCCGGAGATTCTGAGTGAAAACGCGCGGAGCAGTATGCCTGCGATCGCGCAGTGCTTTATCCGCCGCCCGGAAAAGACCGCGCGCGGCCTGGATTTTGACCGAAAACTGTATCTGGCCCGGCGCGAGTACGAGCATTCCGTCTCCGGCACCTACGTCGTATCGATGTCCAGCCGGACGATCGTATACAAGGGGCTGTTTCTGGTCTGGCAGCTGCGGAAATTCTATCCGGATCTGCAGGACGCGGATTTTGCCTCTGCACTTGCGCTTGTGCATTCTCGCTTCTCCACCAACACCACGCCCTCGTGGAAGCGGGCGCATCCCAACCGCATCATTCTTCACAACGGCGAGATCAACACCATCCGCGGAAACATCAACCGAATGCTTGCCCGCGAGGAGACGATGGCCTCTCCGGTTCTGGGCGAGGAGATCGCCAGAGTCTATCCTGTCGTGGAGACGGACGGCTCTGATTCGTCCATGCTGGACAACACACTGGAATTTCTCATGTACAGCGGCATCGAGCTGCCAAAGGCCGTGATGCTGTGCATCCCGGAGCCGTGGGGACGGGATAAGAATATGTCCCGGGAAAAGCGCGATATGTTCCACTATTACGCCTCCATGATGGAGCCGTGGGACGGCCCGGCAGCCATCCTCTTCTCCGACGGCGAGCAGGTCGGCGCTGTGCTTGACCGCAACGGCCTGCGCCCGGCACGCTATCTGGTCACAAACGACGGCTATCTGATTCTGGCCTCAGAGGTCGGCGCGCTGCCGATCCCGCCGGAACGGATCGTCCGCAAATCCCGCCTGCAGCCGGGGAAAATGCTTCTGGTCGATACCCGGACCGGCACCGTTCTGGAAGACCGGGAACTCAAGCACCGTTACGCAGCGGAGCATCCCTATGGCGAGTGGCTCGATCAGGAGCTGCTGCAGCTGGCGGATATTCCAATTCCAAACCGGAAGGTTCCGGAATACACGGCGCTGGAGCGCAGCCGCCTGTATAAGATCTTCGGCTATACCTATGACGAGATCCACTCAGCCATATTGCCCATGGCGAAAAACGGCACGGAACCGACCGCCTCCATGGGGGCGGATATCCCGCTGGCCGTCCTGTCAGAAAAGCATCAGCCGCTGTTCTATTACTTCAAGCAGATGTTTGCGCAGGTCACGAACCCGCCGATCGACGCGCTGCGCGAGGCCATCGTTACTGACACGACCGTCTACGCAGGTTCCGACGGCAATCTGCTTTCCGACTGCGCGGAAAACTGCCGCGTCCTGCAGATCAACAATCCCGTTCTGACCAGCCGGGATCTCATGAAGATCGAAGGGCTTCATATGCCGGGACTTCAGGCGAAGAAGGTCTCGCTGCTGTATTATAAGAATGCCTCGCTTGCGCTTGCGCTCGACCGGCTGTTTGTCGCCTGTGATAAGGCGTATTACGCCGGGGCAAATATTCTCATTCTCTCTGACCGCGGTGTGGATGAGAACCACATCGCCATCCCGTCTTTGCTGGCAGTGTCCGCCGTGCAGCAGTATCTTGTCCGCACGAAAAAGCGCACGGCGATCTCCCTGATCCTTGAGAGCGCCGAGCCGCGCGACGTGCACCATTTCGCTACGCTCTTCGGTTACGGCGCGAGCGCTGTCAATCCCTATCTCGCACAGGACTGCATCGGCGAACTCGTTGCCGAAGGGGCGCTCAACAAGGACTACTATGCCGCGGTCGATGCCTATGATCAGGCCATTCTGGACGGCGTGATGCGGATTGCATCCAAAATGGGCATTTCCAGTATGCAGTCGTATGAGGGCGCACAGATTTTTGAGGCCGTCGGCATCTGCAGGGATGTCGTGGACCGGTATTTCACAAACACGGTCAGCCGCGTCGGCGGCGTCGGCTTGCAGGAGATGAACGACGCTGTTGTCTGGCGGCATGACCGGGCGTTTGACCCGATGGATCTGACCGTCGATCTGACTGTTGATTCCTCCGGCTTCCACAAGCTCCGCTCCGGCGGCGATATGGAAGATCATATGTATAATCCGATGACCATCCTGACGCTGCAGAAGGCCGTCCGCACCGGTGATTTTGCGTGCTTCCGCAGGTACTCCGCCATGGTCGACGATGAATTGCTGCCGCATACGCTGCGCGGTCTGCTCGGGTTCCGGTTTGACGAGACAAAGGCAATTCCGCTGGGCGAGGTCGAGCCAGCCTCCAGCATCGTCAAACGCTTCAAAACCGGCGCCATGTCCTACGGCTCCATCTCCAAAGAAGCGCACCGCTGCCTTGCCATTGCGATGAACCGCCTGGGCGGAAAGTCCAACTCCGGCGAGGGCGGGGAGGAACCCGCGAGACTCGGTACGGAGGAAAACTCCGCCATCAAGCAGGTCGCTTCAGGCCGGTTCGGCGTTACAAGCGAGTATCTTGTAAGTGCAAGCGAGATCCAGATCAAGCTGGCGCAGGGCGCCAAGCCCGGCGAGGGCGGCCATCTGCCCGGCAGCAAGGTCTGGCCGTGGATCGCGCGCACGCGGCATTCCACGCCCGGTGTGGCGCTCATCTCACCGCCGCCGCACCATGATATCTACTCGATCGAGGATCTGGCACAGCTGATCTACGATCTGAAATGCGCCAACGAAAACGCTGATATTTCCGTCAAGCTCGTCTCCGAGGCGGGCGTTGGTACCATTGCCGCAGGTGTTGCCAAGGCAGGCGCGCAGACGGTGCTCATTTCCGGCTATGACGGCGGAACCGGCGCGGCCCCGCGCAGTTCCATTTACAATGCCGGCCTTCCGTGGGAGCTTGGTCTGGCCGAAGCGCACCAGAGTCTCATTGCCAACGGTCTGCGCGGCCGTGTGCGCCTCGAAACAGACGGCAAGCTTATGACCGGCCGCGATGTGGCAATCGCCTGTATGCTCGGCGCGGAGGAGTTCGGATTTGCAACCGCGCCGCTGGTGTGCCTCGGCTGCGTCATGATGCGCGTGTGCAATCTTGATACCTGCCCGATGGGCATCGCGACCCAGAGGCCGGAGCTGCGGAAAAACTTCTGCGGCAAGCCGGAGTATGTCATGCACTTTATGGAGTTTGTCGCACAGGAGCTGCGCATGATCATGGCGAAGCTCGGCGTGCGCACGGTCGACGAGCTGGTCGGTCATACGGAGTATCTGCACATCCTGCCGCATCAGATCACGCAGCGCGCCGCGATGGTAGACGTCTCCGGCATTCTGGCCCGCTGCGGCGAAGAAAACTGCCATTATGATCCTGTACAGCGGTTCGATTTCAAGCTGGATACGACGCTGGATAAGCAGGTGCTTTTGCCGCTGCTTCCGAAAAAGGGAAAACCGGCTGTTCCAAAGCGCTGCACCGTTGATATTTCCTGTTCTGATCGTGCGTTCGGAACGCTCTTCGGCGCGGAGATCACGCGCCGCTGGGGCAGCACGCTGGAGGATGATACTTATCAGATCCACTGCCGCGTCGGCGCCGGGCAGTCATTCGGCGCGTTTTTGCCGAAGGGCGTAACGCTTTCGCTTGAGGGCGACAGCAACGACTACTTCGGAAAGGGACTTTCCGGCGGCAGACTGGTCGTTTTTGCGGATCGGGCCAGCACGTTTGAGCCTGCTGAGAACGTCATTATCGGCAATGTCGCGCTCTACGGCGCGACAAGCGGCAGCGCCTTTATTTCCGGTATTGCGGGCGAACGCTTCTGCGTGCGCAATTCCGGCGCGACCGCCGTCGTGGAGGGCGTCGGCGACCACGGCTGTGAATATATGACGGGCGGCACGGTCGTCGTCCTGGGGCCTACCGGTCGGAACTTTGCCGCCGGGATGTCGGGCGGCGTTGCCTATGTGCTGGACCCGGAGCATAAGTTTTATCTGCGCGTCAACAAGGAGCTTGTCTCCGTCGAGGCCGTTGCGCAGAAGCAGGACATTTCCCGTCTCCGGGAGCTTCTGCAGCGTCATGTGGCGCTCACAGGCTCAAAAAAAGGCCGCGCCATTCTCGAACACTTCAACGAGCGGCTTGCGGATTTCAAAAAGATCATTCCGTATGACTACAGCCATATGCTGCAGCTGATCGGCCGGTATGAGGCAGCCGGTATGACGCGGGATGAGGCAGAACTTGAAGCGTTTTTGAAGCGGGAGGAATAAAGTCATGGGAAAACCGACTGGATTTCTGGATTATACGCGCGTGAACTGTCCGAGCCGCGACGCGGCGGCGCGTACAGGCGACTATGCGCCGGTCGAGCTGCCGCTGTCTGAACGGAACCGCCGCCGGCAGTCCGGCCGCTGCATGGACTGCGGCGTGCCGTTCTGCCAGGCAGGCGTGTCATTTGAGGGCGTGCTGCTCGGCTGCCCGCTGCATAACCTGATCCCGGAGTGGAACGATCTTCTATGGAACGGAAATTATGAGGGTGCGCTGCAGAAGCTGCTGAAGACAAGTCCCTTCCCGGAGTTTACAGGCCGGGTCTGCCCGGCGTTGTGTGAAAGAGCCTGCGTCTGCGGCCAGGTGTCCGAGCCGGTCACGATCCGGGAAAACGAGCTTTCCATCATCGAGTATGGCTTTGAAAACGACCTGATGCAGCCCATGCCGTCCGCTGCGCGTTCGGATAAAAAAATCGCGGTGATCGGCTCCGGCCCAGCCGGACTTTCCGCAGCTTACTATCTCAATCGCCGCGGCCATCATGTGACGGTTTTTGAAAAAGACCCGCTTCCGGGCGGGCTTCTGACCTATGGCATCCCGGAAATGAAGCTGCCGAAGCAGATCGTTGCCCGCCGCGTTTCGCTCATGGAGCGCGAGGGCGTCAGCTTCCGGACAAGCTGCCGTGTGGGGCAGCAGATCAGCCCGGAGGAACTGGCCGCACAGTTTGACCTTGTGATCTTCTGCTGCGGCGCGCAGCAGCCGCGGCCGCTGCCGTTTGCCGAAACGGCCGGTGTTTTCTACGCGCTCGATTATCTGCGCGCCTCGGCGCAGTCGCTGCTTGAAAAAACAGAACCCGCCGTAACGGCGTCCGGCAGGCAGGTCGTGCTGGTCGGTGCGGGCGACAGCGCTTCAGACTGCATCTCCGTTGCGCTGCGGCAGGGCTGCCGGTCCATCACGCAGCTGATCCGCAAGCCGCGCACGGAGCAGACAGAAAAACGCGACCATGCGCACGAGGAGGCGGAGGCTGTCTTCGGCGCGGATATCCGGCGCTATGAGACGCAGATCGAACGGCTTGTCTGCGGCGATGACGGCTCTGTAAACGCGGTGATCCTGCAGGGGAGCGGCGAACAGCTGCCCTGCGATCTGCTGCTGCTTGCCTCCGGCTTTTCCGGGTGTGAACCGGCGTCTGTGGATGCATATGAGGCTGTCCGGAAGACCGGCGTGCCGGCCCTGACAGCAGGCGATATGGCGTCCGGCGTGTCGCTCGTCGTGCTGGCTATTGCCAGCGGCAAACAGGCCGCTGCGCAGGCGGACGCAAGTCTTATGGGCTACACCAATATTCTTTGAACACGATACGAAAGGATGTGCTTACTATGAGCAGGAAAAGAAGTCTCGGTGTGATCGGGCTTGGCCATGTGGGCGCGCACGTCGCGTATGCACTGGCTGTACAGGGCATCCGCCGCAATATGCAGCATCTCAAGGAACTATAAAAAACCGTTCAGACAGGAGGCTATGACGATGAACATCAGCATGACAAAAACAACGCATCCCGGCAAGCTGCCGCCCGCCGACCGGCTCGGCTTCGGCTCCGTATTCACGGACCATATGTTTCTGATGAATTATACAGACCGGGAGGGGTGGCACAACGCGCGCATCGTACCCTTCGGGCCGATCAGCATTTCTCCGGCGGCAAGCGTTCTGCATTACGGCACGGAGGTCTTCGAGGGACTGAAGGCGTACCGCCGCCCGGATGGAGCGGTGCAGCTGTTCAGACCCTGGGAAAACGTCGCACGGCTGAACCGCTCCTGCGACCGGCTGGGCCTGCCGCGCATCGATGAGCGCGACGGCCTGCAGGCGATCCGGGACCTGGTAAAGATGGATGCCGCGTGGGTCCCGTCTGCACCCGGCACGTCGCTCTATATCCGCCCCTTCCTGTATTCGACAGACCCGACGCTTGCCCTGCATGGCGTGCATGAGGCGACATTTGCAATCATTCTGTCTCCGTCGGGAAGCTATTTCTCAGACGGCCTGAAGCCTGTGCCGATCATGGTCGAGACGGAGGACGTGCGTGCGGTGCGCGGCGGAACGGGCGAGGCCAAGTGCGGCGGCAACTACGCCGCAGCCAACCGCGCGGGCGATAAGGCGCTGGAAAAAGGATATTCGCAGGTCCTGTGGCTGGACGGCGTGGAGCGAAAATACGTGGAAGAGGGCGGCGGCATGAACGTCATGTTCAAGATCGCCGGAACCGTCGTCACGCCGATGCTGACAGGCTCGATTCTGCCGGGCATTACCAGAAAGTCCTGCATCGAGCTGCTGAAGAGCTGGGGCGTTCCGGTCGAGGAGCGGCTGCTCAGCGTGGACGAGCTGTTCGAGGCTGCCAAAAACGGCACGCTGGAGGAAGCGTGGTGCGTCGGCACCGCAGCCGTCATTTCGCCCATCGGGGAGCTGGCATGGAACGAAGAAACGTTCGAGGTCAACCAGAACCGGATCGGCGCGCTGTCACAGAGACTCTACGACGAGCTGACTGGCATCCAGTGGGGCACCCGGCCAGACCCCTTCGGCTGGACCTGCGTTGTATAACCGCAGACTGCCTTTTAAGAACATGTAGGCCTGTACCTTCAGGTACAGGTGTCACAGCCGAAAAAGAACACCTGCTCCAGATGCGGCTGTGCGCCGCTCTTCGGATCCCGTTCCATACGGATCACATCGCGCATATATGTGCGCCAGCGTGCGCTGACAGGCGCGTCCTTCTGCACGGCAAGCGCTGTTTGCAGATCGTCACATTCGTAATATCCGAAAAGCGTATCGCCTGCCTTCCAGATCGAATAGTTCCGGATCCCGGCGCGGCGGAACATCTCCAGCATCTCCGGCCAGATCTCGTCATGCCGCCTGCCGGAGCAGTTCCGGCAGGCGGCATTTTATCACGCGCCAGATACAGGAAAGCGCTGCCGGAAAGATGGGCAATTTCGCAGCGCAGGCAAGGAATACGGGAAAAAGCACCTGCGCGGACTGCTTCAGGGCGGTGCAGCTCCATGCAGAGCGGACTTTCCGGTGACTGTACCCTCCGGCAGCGAAATGCACAAATCTGCAAGGAAGAATTCTGCGCAAATAGAGATTGTGCTGCATGGATATTTTCAAAAAAGTCGCTATAATACAAATAATGCTTCGCTTATTGCGCGGAAAATACCTGTCCCACAGGAAAAGCAAATCAACTTTTCGGTTGCCATACTTGTATGCAAACAATTCCTGAAAGGGGAAATCAGACCTGCTCAAATATTTGGAATATTGTCTAGGGTGTATCTGAAAACTCATGATGTGACCGGCAGCGAGGGATTTTTGCGTTGCGCAAGACATTTTTTCGCAGGAATACTGACGTATTTCAAGGAAAAATGACGCGGCGCACCGCAAAAAGGCCCGCTGTCCGGGTGCGTTGGGAGTTTTCAGATACACCCTAAGCACCTGTCGCCAATTAGGCCGGGGCGACAATATAAGCGTTATCAAAACCCTGTTTCCGCTATAGCTTTCCAATACCGGTTTTCTTAAAACAACTTACAATATTACGTAATCACAGATGTCCTCTGGACACCTGCTTTTGTCATGCGTAAAAAGGGCAGCTACCGCAAAAATAAGCGCTTTTGCTTACTTGCGGTAGCTGCTTTGCCCTTTGCGCAGGCTTAACTTAATGACATTGCTCATAAAGGGAGCATATCAATGAGGGGGCTGCTTTTGTGGGCCCCCCGGGCAGGGGACCCGGGGGGAGGAGGGGGTGGTCAGTGCACTTCGCCGCCCTTGCCGGTGTAGGCGCTGGCCCAGTTGTTTTCGAGTGCGGCCCAGTCGCGCTGCGGGAGCTTGCCGTTCCAGGTCTCGACACGCTTGCCCATCTGGTAGGTGTGGCTGTTGGTGGCCTCCATGATCGCCTCATAGAACCAGTCTGCCGTGGTGCAGTCCGGCCAATCGATGCGGCCAGAGATCTTCATGTGGTTCTTCGACGGCTTGCGGCCGAGCACGCGGTTGACGATGGTGCAGGCCTCGGCGCGTGTGATCCTGTTTTCAGGTTTGAACGAGCCGTCGGAATAGCCCTCGATCAGACCGCTGTCCTTTGCTGCGGTGACGTACGGGGCGAACCAGTCGGTCGTCTTCACATCAGTGAAGTAGCTGTAGACGGCGGAGCCGTTTGCCTGCGAGAAGCTCACGGCGATCTTGGCGAATTCCGCGCGCGTGATAGGTGCGTTCGGACGGAAGGTGCCGTCGGAGTAACCGCCGAGGACGCCCATATGACAGAGCGTGGAAACGGCGTTGTTGTACCACTTGTCGGCGCTCACGTCGGAGAAGTTATTCTCGGAAGACCAGTTCCGCTGGCGGGCATCGTCGGTCAGCAGGCGGAAGAAGATCGTTGCGACCTCCGCACGGGTGATCCTGCCGTTCGGGCGGACCGTACCGTCGGAGTAGCCAATCAGATAGGAATAGTGATCCTTGGTATTGAGACATGCGGCGGCGATGATGGCCGGGCTGCCCGAAGCGTCGACGAAGGACTTCACCGTATAGGAAACAGAGGGCTTGGGGAATTCCTGGGCCTTGACAGGGGCTCCGGCGCTGTTCTTTGCGTTCAGAACGGCATACGCATTGGTGAACAGGGCCTTTTCTGCCTCTTCTTCAGAGAGCGTTTTTTCGCCATTCAGATCCTCCACACCGTAAGTGCCGGGAGCGGTTTCGGGATTGGTCAGCTTGACGGTATAGGTCAGCTGAACTGGTGCAAAGTTGGAGACGTTCTCGTTGATGGTCCAGACGAAGGTCTCCGTATCCGGAGCGTACTGCACCTTGAAACGGAAGTTTTCTTCGTTCAGATTTTCGGCACGATCTCCGAAATAGGTCACGTTGCCCTCCGCCTTGGATTCCAGCTCCGTGCCGCCGACAGTCAGCTTCAGCGAACCGGGGACAAAATCGAACGCATCGCCTATCTTGTCCTCCACTGTGGAACCGGCGCCAACGGCGTAGAGAATCTCCTGCTGAATATCGGAGAAACTAAGAATTTCTCCCCCATTCAGGTAATTCATAAAGCAGTGGGAATCATCGGCATTGCCAGCGCCCGCCATTCCATCCTCTGTCGCGATGGAGTACGCGTTGTACCCGGCGTTTTTGATCTCCTGCCAGACCTGGTCGGCATAATAGAAAGCCATGTCCCGGTTGTTGGCGCTCCGCGGAACGCAGGGCTGGGACTTGAAGTCACTGCTGGGCTTTCCCTGATTGAAATTCAGATCGTAGTCGCAGTGGTAATCATAATCATCACCGTGGCTCTCCGCGTTTCTTTCTTCCACATCTTTCAGATAAGCCTGCCAGGTTGCAACATCGGATGTAGTTTTCGGGCGCGGAACATTCACATCCGGATGGTTATTGGGTTCATAATACGAATTATCCCAGTATCCACCGGCAAAGGCATTGTACGGTTCCGCAGGAAAGTAAGAACGGGTAAACGGCGTGTCGCTGGCCCAGTTGCCGTCCTTGCTGTACAGATAGGTGGAGCCGTCCGAAACCAGGATCAGGTACTTTCTGCCTGCCGCCACATTGGAGTGCTCCTCCAGCGCTTCCTGGCCCGCCAGAAGTCCGGCGTGGAGGTTCGTGCCGCCGGAATATTTGGTCTCCATGGCGGTCTTGATAGCGTCAAAATCCTTGGAAAGGTCAAACCAGTCGGATTTGTAAGCCCGCCGCTTGAACTTCACAACGCAGACGTTTACGGCCGTGCCGCTGTCGCTGGCAGACTCCTTCAGGCTCTGCAAAAGTGCAAGCGATGCATTGACCACGCCTGTATTGGCGGAGGACGAGCCATCCAGCACGAACACCACATCGGAGGCCAGATTTTCCTCCGCGCTGGGCAGAGACAGCGTCACGTTGGAGGTCCAGGTATTGGTATCCAGCTTTGTGGCGATCTTGGACTTGGAGACGTCCCAGTCGATGGGGTCAGCTTCTTTGGTCTCTGTGAAAGTTACCGCCTGACCGCAGTATTTACAGGTCTTGGTCCCCTCACGGCTCTAGGTGCCGTCCGGGTTCTTGGTCCATTCGCTGTAAGTAATAGTAAACGCATTGTCCTTGTAGCCCTCTGCATACAGGATGTCGTTTGCGCCGGAACCGCCGTTATCATAGGTAACGCCATCTACCTTGACACCATCGGTATGGTATGCCTTGGCATCGACCATTTTGCCGTCCTCCCAGACGGTGGTGTCGCCAAAGTTGACAACGGTTTTGCCTTTGTTATTTGAGGCAGCTTTTCCACCGAAACCGAAAAGTCGGGAGCAGGTATCCTTATCCACATCTACCCCAGTTACGGTGGTATTTCCAGAAATATTCAGAATGTACTTGAACTTGCCCATATTGCTGTCGTTGATGTTCAGCACGGGCTTCAAGCTTTTGCCGGTATTATTAACCGTGCAGTTCTTAAAGTTGACCATAATATCCTGCTTGCCTGCACCAAAGTCGGTATAGACATTGATGACCTTACCGGAAGAGTTAAACGTGCAGGTGTCAAAGGTCATGGTAGGTGAACTGTACGTCCAGATTGCATAATCTCCACTCGGGCAGTTAAACGTGGTATTCTTAAACGATGCAGAAGTATAGCCCCAGTAGAAAGTCTTGCCGTTGATCGTGCAATCTTCAACAACCGTTTGATCCGCACGGATAAAGCCCAGATAATCTGCGACTGCAGACTGAAGCGTCATGTCCTTGAACGTAATCGTTTTTGCACCGTCAAAGCTGTAATCGCCGTTGTACTCTGTACCGAACTTATCTGGATCGGGCATTGTAGCGCCAATACCCCAAGTGGTTTCATCGGCTCCCTGACCCACAAAAGTCAGATCTTTCCCCGTTGTCACAGCGTCCTTCTTGTACAGCGTGTATTTACCCGCGCCCAGTTGGATGGTATCTCCGCTTGCCGCTGCGGTAACAGCCGCTTCCAGCGTCTGATACACTGTTTCGCCAATTTTGGCCCCTCCCGCAGGGATCAGTTTTCCCGTAGCATCTTCAGCAAACACTGCCGTGGGCAAAAGCGTCACAGCCATGCAGAGAATCAGCAACAGGGATAATATGCGTTTTTTCATTGACTTTCCTCCATATGTTTGAAGTATCTATATAAAGCCCGCCTTGCGGCAGGACAGATTTTATCTGCCGTACAGCTTTTGCCGGCAGTCCCGGCACAGCCGCACCTCTGCGCCCCCGTGCGGGAATAGACAAACGCTTTCCACGTATGCCCCAGGGGGCACTGCCACCAGACGCGGCGGTGGCTTCCGGGCGTTACCATCTCCGGCGTCAGGTTTCCGTTGAGGGTCGGGTGCCACTGCGCCGCCACATCCGGCGCTTTTGCGGCAAGATCGTTGAACCCTTTCTGCACCATTTTCCCGCTACAGATGGGACAGCCTGTTCGTAATTTTTAGGGGCTGCCTCTTAGTGAGATAGCCCCTTTATTATATCACGGGTCGATTCTATCCGCAATAGCTATGCTGGCAAAACCTGTACTTTTCTTATTATTTTTTACAGTTTCTGCGCCCGTCTGAGAAATGTTCTGTGGGTAACGTTTATCATATTGAAACACTCCTTTCTAGGGTGTATCTGAAAACTCCCAACGCACCCGGACAGCGGG